>Ga0209183_1000723_pt1 | contig 12317 bp, 12 predicted proteins | sample LHCtaG_2_FD_184120 | JGI IMG/M metagenome (GOLD analysis project Ga0209183, IMG submission 184120) | Hot spring microbial communities from Little Hot Creek, USA to study Microbial Dark Matter (Phase II) - LHC4sed_replicate (SPAdes)... | ecosystem: Environmental > Aquatic > Thermal springs > Hot... | reverse complement strand
GCTCGTCATAATCCACTTGAGAACCTGGGGAGAAAGTCGTTCGGAGGTAATCCAAAAGGTCGGGCACTACGATAAAGATGGCAGGCTCTCCCCTCTGAAGGCGGTAATTGGCGATAGCTGCAGCCAAGTGGGTTTTGCCGGACCCGTACCCACCTTTGATTAGGAGCCAACCCTTTGGGTTTTGAGCGAAGCGCAAAGCCGATTCGTAAGCAAGCCTTAAGTTGAGGCGCAATTCTTCTGAGAGTCCAACCCCTTCAGGCTTGAAGGTCTCAAAAGTCATGTCCTTCAAGTAGGAAAGGCTTGTCCATCGCCCCAGGTGGGCCATCCTCTTTTTCTCCATCTCCTTAAGCTTGCATTGGCAAGGGATAAGCTTTCCGAAGTCGGGATGGCCTACTGGGACGTCTTTAACGAAGAAGCCTTTCCCTTTGCAGTAAGGGCAGACTTCGGACTCCTCAGTACTTGATGAAGCGGGAGTACTTGCTTCTGAGGAAGCTATACCGGTCCTCTTCAGGAGGTCGCTTAACTTTTGCATCCTCTTTCCCTTCCGTAGCCCACCTTTCCAATATCCGCTTTATGTATCTCCAGTTCCTTATATTCCTCTCCACCGCAATCTTGAAAGCTTCTTCAATCCACCCTTGTGGATAGGTGGCTTCGGCTTCCATAAGCTCTTGGGCAATCAATGGAGAGACAAGGCCTATGTTCTGCTCGTAAAGGACGAATATATTGGGCCTTGCTTCCATGATTGTGACCTTTCCTTTAGGGAGGCCTTCCAGTTGAAGTTCACCCTTGGAAACTTTTTCGGCTGCTTGGCGGCCTCGCTCGCTGTTGAGGAAGTAAAACTCTTTTTCCTGACCATCCACAGAAGCCTTAACGAGGAGAAAAGTCCCACGGGCAACAGCCCTTTCCAGCCCTTTCCTAAGGTTTTCCCTGGAGGAAGTCCCTCCCAACTCCAGCGCCTTTAAGAGAGCTGGGTCTGATTCCAGCTCCTCAAAGCTGACGTAAGGAGCCCTGTTTTTCCGATGCTCTATGAGCCAGAAGATGTAAAGTGTAACCTTAAGCTCAGGGAGGTTGTCTATGTAAGGGAAAAGCTCGCTGAAGAAAAGCTCCGGTATTCGGACTACTGGAAGCTTACCTGGGGGGAAACCACTGAATCCTTTCTCACAACTCTTCATACCCCTCTCCCAGCTCAAAATCCAACCCTTCCCTGAGAAGCTCCACCTCTACAAACTGAGCCACATCTTTGCGAAAGTAAAGGGGGACAACCCCTGTTGGGCCGTTGCGGTGCTTGGCCACAATGATTTCGGCAATGTTCTGCTTTTCAGTTTCGGGATTGTAAACCTCTTCTCGGTAGACGAACATTACCACGTCCGAATCTTGTTCAATGCTCCCAGACTCGCGCAAATCGGAAAGGATGGGCCTTTTGTCCTGCCTCTGCTCAACAGCTCGTGATAGCTGTGATAGAGCCACCAAAGGAACATTCAATTCCCGAGCCAGTGATTTAAGGGCACGGGAGATGTAAGAAATCTCTTGGACCCGGTTTTCGGAGCGAGAGTCTCCTTGCATAAGCTGCAGGTAATCAACGATGATGAGGTCAAGGCCGTATTCAGCGTGGAGGCGGCGGGCTTTGGCCCTCAGCTCCATAGCGGAAATGGCGGGGGTATCGTCCAAGAAGATTGAAGTTTCGGAAAGGACTCCGATAGCTTGCACAACTCTTGGCCATTCCTCGTCCCTAATTGTGCCCAACCTTAGCCTTTGGGAATCAACCCCGGTCTCGGCAGCCAAGAGCCTTTGGACTACTTGCTCAGCGGACATCTCCAGGCTAAAGATGGCAACCCTTTGGCCGTAGCGCTTAGCCGCATTGTGAGCGATTGATAAAGCGAAGCTGGATTTACCCATGCCCGGGCGGCCAGCAATTACGATGAAATCGGACTTCTGTAAGCCTCCCAGCAGCTTGTCTAACTGGGAAAAGCCCGTGGGGACGCCCATGAATTCGCCCCGGTGGCGGTGCAGGTACTCAATGCGCTCAAAGTATTCTTCAAGGACTTGCTTTATGTGTAGGACATCACGGCGGAGGCGGCGTTGGGAAACGCCGAATATAAGCTGTTCGGCTTTATCAACGGTTTCATCTACATCTCCTGTGGCCTCATAGGCCATAGAGGCGATTTCCCCTGCCGCCGAAATAAGCCTCCTCAGAGTTGCCGTCCTCTCCACAATCCGGGCATAATGCTCAAGGTGGATGGGGGTTGGGACAGCATTTATTAGGGAAGTTATGTAAGCCTCGCCTCCTACTTCCCCCAGTATCCCTTTTCTTCCCAACTCTTCGCACAAAGTAACGAAATCCACCGGCTCCCGACGCTCGTATAGGTCAAGGATAGCTTGATAGATGAGGCTGTGAGCTCTTGAGTAAAAATCATCTGGGCGGAGCCAGGAAGCTATTTTGACTACAGCCTCACCATCCAGGAGGAGGCTCCCCAATACCGATTGTTCGGCTTCCAAATTGTGGGGCGGGAGTCTTTCCACCATGTTTAATCCATTTTATCTAAACCTTCAAGGTCATCCAGGTCCAGGTTCTCCAAGAACTCCTTGAAAGGCTTGAGGTCTTCGTCTTTCACTTCCTCTTTTTCCTTCTCCCCGATGAGTATTTCCTCTTCAGGGGTGACGGCAGCTTGGTCCATGACTTCATCGGCCACGTATATCGGGACATTAGCCCTGACAGCAAGAGCTATGGCATCGCTTGGGCGGGAGTCAACCTCAATCCTGTTGCCGTTCACCTCCAGGACTATCCGGGCGTAGAAAGTATCGTTCCTAAGGTCATCCACTACAACGTAAGCTACTTTGGCGCCAAGGCTGTGAATCACGGATTTCAGAAGGTCATGGGTCAAAGGACGAGCCACATGTACTCCTTCCAAGTGGATGGCAATAGCATCAGCTTCAAATGGCCCTATCCAAATTGGCAAGTAGCGGTTTGACCCAACCTCCTTGAGCACAACCACCCTGTGTTGAGATATGAGGCTTACCCTTATGCTGTCCACTGTAACTTCAACCATTTCCCTCCTCCTGGATTGCAATCTTCACCACTAATTATACCACCTGGGGGAAGCTTTGGCAATGGGGGAAACTTACCTCCGTAACCCTTCTTGCGGGGTAGTAATGGTGGCTTCCTTTGACGCAGGCTCCCCAGTGGCAAATGCTTGGCTCAAAAACAATAGAACGCCATTTTAAGGCAGACCATTTAGAGTTATAGCGGGGACCTAAAGGCTACTTTCCAAGCGTTTTCCTTAAGTTTGTTAATCTGCTCCTCGCTTAAGCCTATCTCTTCTCTCGCTACGCGGTATTCGTGTTCGAGGGTTATAGCGCTTATGCCGGGGTCATCGGTGTTGAGAGTGGCAAGAAGGCCTTGTTCCAGAAAGATGGGCAAGGGGTGTTCTCGGTAGGACTTTATCACCCCAGTTTGAAGGTTGCTGGTTAGGCAGACTTCAATGCCTATGCCTCTTTCAGCCAGAAGCTCCATAACGGAAAGGTCTTTGGGGGCAGAAGTAGCATGGCCTATCCTCTCGGCTCCGAGTTCCAGAACCGCTTGGCGGATGCTTTCGGGGCCTGTGGCTTCTCCGGCGTGGATGGTAACGTGAAGGCCGGCCTCTCGGGCTTTCCGGAAGTGTTCTACAAAAAGGGAACCTGGGAAATTGATTTCGTCCCCAGCCAAGTCTACCCCTACAACTTTTTCATCCCGGCCTTTGAGGATGGCCTCAAGCTCTTTCCAGCAGAGTTCGGGCCCATAGGTGCGAGATAGGATTCCTATAAGCCGGACTTCTACTGGGAAATCTCTCATGCCTTGGTCAACCCCTTCGCATACAGCTCTCACAACTCCTACGGGGTCCAATTTGTGCTCTTCGGCCATGAATAGGGGTGAGAAGCGGAGTTCAATGTATTTTATCCCTTCTCGGAAGGCATCTTCAACGTTCTCGTAGGCCACACGCCGGCAAGCATCGTAATCAACAAGCACCTTTTTCATCCACTCGAATTTGGTAAAGAAGGCTAAGAGGCCTGGCTGTGGAGTTGTGACTTGAACGTAAGGGCGCAGTCCTTCCACGTCCTGCGCCGGAAGCGGGAGGCGGTGTTTCCGCCCCAATTCCAGAATTGTTTCCAAGCGAACATTCCCATCCAGATGGCGGTGGAGTTCGGCCAAGGGATATTCTTTGCTCATCGCCACCTCCTTGAATAAAAGCGGGGCGCGAGGGTTTATCCCCTGCACCCCGCGCCCTTTCCTGCACTCCTATTTCATCATCGGTATCTTGAGGTTGTATTTCTTAGCCACAGCAATAGCTTCTTCGTAACCCGCATCCACATGGCGTATCACCCCCATCCACGGGTCGGCAGTGAGGACCCGCTCCAGGCGTCGGGCGGCTTCGGGTGTGCCATCGGCTACTATAACTTGGCCGGCGTGGACGGAGTAGCCCACTCCAACTCCTCCTCCCTGGTGTATGGCTACCCAGGTAGCCCCGCAGACGGCGTTGAGGAGGGCATTGAGGAGAGGCCAATCGGCAATAGCATCGGAGCCGTCTTTCATCCCTTCGGTCTCCCGCCTGGGCGATGCTACTGAGCCAGCATCCAGGTGGTCGCGCCCTATGACTATGGGGGCCTTGACTTTGCCCGAGGCTACTAATTCGTTGAACTTGAGGCCGGCTTTGTCCCTTTCTCCGTAGCCAAGCCAGCAGATGCGAGCCGGAAGCCCTTGGAACTTCACCTTCTTCTGGGCCATCTGAATCCAGCGCACCAGGTGTTCGTCCTCAGGGAAGAGTTCCATAATGGCTTGGTCTGTAACGTAGATGTCCTGGGGGTCACCGGATAAGGCTACCCAGCGGAACGGCCCCTTGCCCTGGCAGAACAAAGGGCGGATGTAGGCTTTAACGAAGCCTGGGTAATTGAAGGCATCTTTTACTCCAGCATCGTAGGCTCTCTGGCGCAAGTTGTTCCCGTAATCAAAGACGATTGCCCCTCGTTTCTGGAATTCAAGCATGGCTTGGACATGTTCGGCCATGGAGGCCATGGAGCGGCGGATGTATTCTTGTGGGTCTTTACGGCGAAGCTCCGCTGCCTCTTCTACGGAGAGGCCTTTGGGGATATACATGAGCGGGTCATGGGCTGGGGTTTGGTCAGTGACCACATCAGGCGTTATCCCCCTTACCACCAACTCAGGATAGATATCGGCAGCATTGCCGATGAGGCCTATGGATTTGGCTTCCCCCTTCTTCAGAGCTTCTTCTACCAAGGTCATGGCTTCTTCAAGGTCGTTTACCACAACGTCCAGGTAACCGGTTTCCAAGCGCCGTTGGGCCCTCCATGGGTCCACTTCCACAATCAATCCTACCCCTTCGTTCATGGTTATAGCGAGGGGCTGGGCTCCTCCCATCTCGCCCAAGCCGGCGCTCAGGACGAATTTGCCTTTTAGGCTTGGCCATCCAGCTGACCTTGCAGCAGCGGCGAAGGTTTCGTAAGTGCCTTGGAGGATGCCCTGGGTTCCGATGTAAATCCAAGCCCCTGCCGTCATCTGAGCAAACATAATGAGGCCCATGCGTTCCAGTTCATCAAAGTATTCTTGAGTAGCCCAAGCGGGGACTAAATTGGAGTTAGCCATGAGGACTCTTGGGGCATCCAAGTGAGTGCGGAAAACTCCGACCGGCTTCCCCGATTGGATGAGCAAGGTCTCATCTGGTTCCATCTCTTCAAGGGTTCGGAGGATGGCCTCAAAGCATTCCCAGTTTCTGGCTGCTTTACCTCTTCCCCCGTAAACGATGAGGTTATCGGGGTCTCCGGCGACTTCGGGGTCAAGGTTGTTCATGAGCATTCGGTAAGGGGCTTCCAAGAGCCAGCTTTTGCAGTGTAGCTGGGTTCCCCTTGGGGCTCGTATTATCCTCTTAGGCATAGCCCACCTCCTCAAGTTGCAGTTTGATGGAGCAAAAAGCTACCGAAAAATTGCAGTGATTATTGCGGCCATTAGGGTTACCCACATGGTCACAAGCAAGCCGATAATCCATTTAGTGCGAGAGGAAACATCTTGCCTCAAAGCCTTAATCTCAGCTCCAAGTTCCTGCCTTACTCCCTCAATCCTGCCCTCAAGGTCCTTCCTTGTGGTCGTAAGCTCTTGCCTTACGGCTTTTACCTCAGCCATAAGCTCTTGCCTTACTCCCTCAATCTTGGCCTCAATGTCCCTCCGTGTGGCATTAAGCTCCTGCCTTAGCTCTTGCCTTGTTAGCTCTATCTTGGTATCAAGCCTACTCCAATAATTATCAAGTTTATCGTCCAGCGAAGTAAGCCTCTGGCTTATGTTATCCAGGAGCTTAGAGTGCTCCTCAACCCTGCCTTCAAGCTTTGCTACCCTCTGCTCAATGGTTACCTCTATCATGATGGCTCTCCCGGCAATATGCGATTCAAGTTTAGCACATGTAAACCAAAAGGGCAAGCATATTTAAAGTCACCTCCAAAGCTGGCCTCTTAACTTAATCACACCCCTCCCAAATAAGCCGCTTGGACCTTAGGATTCCGTTGCAGTTCGGGGGCGGGGGCTTCAAGGACGATGCGGCCGTTCTCCAGGACGTAGCCTCGTTTCACGATTTTCAGCGCTTCGTGGGCATTCTGCTCTACAAGAAGCAATGAGATGCCCTGCTCTTGCAACTCTCGCAAAGCGCCAAAGACCGCATCTACTAACATTGGGGCCAGGCCCATTGAAATTTCGTCCACTAGAAGTAAGCGGGGTTTGCGCATCACCGCCCGGCCGATGGCTAACATCTGCCGTTCGCCGCCAGATAGCGTTCCAGCCTGCTGCCGACGCCGCTCAGCTAATCGAGGGAAGAGGGTGAAGACAAAGGCCATCCCTTCTTGCAAGGCTTTCTTGTCGCGCTCCAGATATGCCCCTAAGCGGAGGTTCTCCTCAACTGAAAGCTCCGGAAAGACTCGCCCTCCTTCAGGGACTAAAGCCAGACCGCGGAGGGCTCTTTCCCACGGAGGTAGGGAGGTTATGTCTTCCCCAGCGAATTTAATACGGCCATGGCGGGGCCTAAGCCAGCCGATGAGGGTCTTCATAAGGGTAGACTTACCTGCCCCATTAGCCCCCAAGATAGCCACTGCTTCCCCTTCATCTACGTGAAGGGAGATGCCATGGAGAACTTGGACCTGGCCGTAGGAAACGATTAGGTTTTCAACGGAAAGCAAAGGATTCTTTTCAAGCATACTCTTTATGCCCCAGATAAGCTTCAATAACCTTGGGATTGCGTCGCACTTCTTCTGGTGTCCCTTCGGCTATGACTTGCCCATGGGCCATGACAACGATGCGTTCGCACAGGTTCATTGCAAAGGGCATGTTGTGTTCCACTAAGATGATGGTGATGCCTTCGGCGTTGAGGGAACGAACCAGCTTGGCCAGTTGCAACGCTTCTTCGTATACAAGCCCTGTCGCTGGCTCATCCAAAAGCAGTAGGGAAGGGTTCAGGGCCAAAGCTCTGGCGATTTCCAATTGGCGTTTGAGGCCGATAGGTAAGTCTCCAGCCCGAGCATTGGCATAAGGTAGAAGTCCTGTCTTCTCCAAGATTTCCTCAGCAGCGGCGACGAACCGCGGTGTCCGATAGCGGGCATTAAATGCTTGTAGCAAAGGGTAAAAGGAATGTCCATAAGCAGCTAAGACGTTATCAAGCACAGAGAGGTCGGCGAAAGGCTTAGGGATTTGGAATGTGCGCCCTATGCCTAAGGCTGCGATACGATGTGGTGGGAGCCCTTGTATCTCTTGGCCTCGGAAGCGGATGCGCCCAGCAGTAGGTTTGAGGAAGCCGGAGATGAGGTTAAAGAAGGTAGTTTTACCTGCCCCGTTAGGCCCGATAAGGCCAAGGAATTCTCCCTCACGTACCTCTATATCAACTTCGTCAACGGCTTTTAGCCCGCCAAAGTATTTAGTGAGCTTCTCAGTTATGAGAATGCTGTTCACTTCTTCCTCCATTCTTGCCACTTTCTCCAAAGCCAACTGCCATCGCCGATGATGCCCATCGGCTGGAAAAGCATCATTAATACCAATATGCCACCGTAGAGGGTATAGCGGTAGTTGCCTACAATCCGCAAATACTCTGGGAGCGCTTTAAGGAGCACTGCACCAAGCAGAGCCCCTCGGATAGTGCCGATGCCACCGAAGACAAGCATGGAGAGTATAGCAATGGACTCAGCGAAGGCAAAGTGGTCAGGGAAGATGCTGCCCAGGAAGTGAGCATAGAGGCTTCCTGCTCCTCCCGCTAAAGCGCTGCTTATGATGAAGGCATAAATCTTGAAGCGCGGCACGCTCACTCCTACAGCCTCCGCTGCTTCTTCATCAGCTCGGATAGTATGAAAAGCTAAGCCTGCCCACGTCCTCGCAATATGGTGGCAAAGCCAAATAGTGAAAGCCAAGTAGGCCAATACCAATAGCAGGAACTTTTCCCCGCTCAGCGTTACGCCAAAGAGGACGGGCTTACGGATATTAATAATGCCCATTGAACCGCCGAAGAAGTCTATATACTTGAACACCCCAACCACCACGAAGTTTATTCCCATCGTCGCCAGGACCAGGAAGTCGTGACGAACGCGCAGGCTTGGGAGGCCGAGGAAGCCACCTACTACGGCGGTGACCAATATCGCTCCAATAAAGGCCGGGAGGAAAGGCCAGCCATAGCGGGTGGTTAGAAGCGCTGAAGTATAGGCCCCGATGCCAAAAAAGGCGGCATGGCCAAGCGAGACCTGTCCAGCATAGCCAGTTAGGATGTTCAGGCTCAATGTCAATACAGCCCAAATTCCGCAGAAGATTAGGACGCTTATCGTGTAATGGCCGAAGATTGCTTCAAGCAAGGCTTACTCCTTGGGAATTTTTGTTTTGCTGTTGTCTCCTACTCAGCATTAAGATTGCCCCCAGCACCATCACTCCGCCCAAGAGTTGGGGAAGCTCTAGCGTCTCGCCTAAGATAAAGTAAGCTAAAGCTGTGGCCATGACAGGCTCCAGCGTGGCGGTGATGCTGGCGTGGCTGGCTTCAATGTAGCGCATTGAAGCGATGAAAAGCATGTAAGCAAGGAGAGTGGGGAACCAGGCTATAAGGACAATAATGAGCCAGGCTATCGTCGGGTAATGGAATGCTTCCGCAAGCCTTTGCCCCCAAATAAGGAGCAGGAAAAGAGCCCCAAAGGCGCAGGTATAGAGTACTATCGTCCAAGGAGAATAACGCCTTACTGCCCACCTGCCCAAGAGAGTATAAATGGCAGCTGTAAGCCCACTTCCTAATCCGAAAAGTACCCCTATTAAGTTTACATGCAACAAAGAGGGATTATACCCACCGACTACCAGAAAACACCCAACTAACGCTGCTACCAAGGCTATCCATTTGACCCAATCCAAGCGCTCTCGAAAAAAGAGTGCCCCCATTACAGTCACAATAGCCGGGTAAAGATACAGCAGAATCACGGCTACGGCTACTGTCGTGCACTTGAGAGCGTAAAAATAGCAGACATAACTTAAGGCTACACCAACTAAGCCATATAGGGCGAAGAAAAGGACATCCCTGCGGGAGATGGAGAGGAGCTTTGGTGCTATGAGCTTTAGGACTACGGCCAAAGTTATAGTGGCGATAGTTGCACGGATAGTGACGAGGGGCAAGGGCGTGGCACCGTAGCGATAAGCCAGCTTACCCAGTATCCCCATAGTGCTCCAGAGAAAAGCTGCACTGGCTGCCATCAGATAGCCTTGCCACATTGCCCTTTACCCCCGACTGAAGAGACCTCGCGGCCTGAACATAAGCACTAAGATGAGCAGCAAGAAAGCAATCGCGTCCCTGGGCAGCACAAAGCCCACTGTGGCTACTAAGAAAGTCTCAGCCAGGGCCAGAAGGAGCCCAGCGATAATAGTGCCAGTTACACTTCCCATCCCCCCCAGGACGATGACCACGAAGGCTTTGTAGGAAGGCACATCTCCCATGGTGGCATAAACGTTGTTGTAGTAAACACCTACCAACACCCCGGCCGCTCCAGCCAATGCTGAGCCCAGCAGGAAATTGAGAGCGATAACCCAATTGATATTGATACCCAGTGCTGCAGCCATCTCTGTATCTTGAGCGCTGGCCCTCCAGGCCAACCCGATGCGGGTTTTGGTGAGAATGAGGTAGACAGCAGTAAGGAAAATTACGGCCAGAATCAGGATGAGAACCTCAATGGAAGTGAGGTTGAACAAGTGGGTTTTGATGGCTGGCAAATCCAAAGTGACAGGGAAAGCATGCATATAAGGCCCCAGGAGCCAATCCTTCTGAAGCAAATCCTGGGCCACGGTGAAGAGGCCAATGCTGATGATGAGAGGGACAATGCGGGGGGCATTCAGCACCCGGCGGTAAACTCCTTGATAGACAAGCACTCCAGCCACCCCGCTGGCCAACATTGCCAGGAGCAAGGCTAACCAGAAGTTTTTGCAGAGCTGGAAAACAACCAGCCCTACCGCAGCCCCAATGGTGTAAATAGCAGCGTGAGCGACGTGCAAAATCTTGAGGATGCCATAGACCATCGTCAGGCCTATGGCAATGAAGATGTAAATGCAACCGAGCACAATACCATTGGCTAAAAGCTGCCCGAAGGAGGCCATACCTTACCCTTATGCTAAGAGGGGTGCAGCCTATGCCTCAAGGCCGCACCCCTCGCTTTAAGTTTTACCAAGGCGGTGTAATGAGGGCAGGGTCATCAAACTTGGCGAAGAAGTGGAACTCTCCGCCTTTTACAATCTGAGCGCCAACTGGGCGCACCGCTTCTCGTCCTGGAGTGTAGTAGAGGATTGGGCCAGTGACGGCTTTGTCAAAATTCTTTAGTTCCTTAAGAGCCTTAACCATGCCCTCGGTGGTTGGCCCGCCTTTCTCAATGGCCCAGGCCAGAATCTGGACGGCATCAAAGGCCGAAGCACCCACCATATCGGCAGGTATGCCGTACTCTTTCTTATATTCGGTCAGGAATTTTTGGACAATCTCGCGTTCGTCGTCCCGGTTGAGGTCAGTGACGATAATCACACCTTCGGCGGCGTCGCCAGCTAACTCAAGGAATTTCGGTGAGTCGTATCCTTCCTGACCGACAATTTGGGCCTTGAGGCCCAATTCCTTGGCCTGGCGCACCAAACTGGCAGCTTCTTTATAGTAAGCGGAGGCAAAGAGGACATCGGGGTTAGCTTCTTTTATCCTTTGGAGGATGGCCTTGAACTCAGTCTCTCCCAAGGGGTATTTATCCTCAAAGACGATTTCTACATCCTTGCCTTGCAGGTAAGACTTAAACCCCTCAGTGAGAGCGCGTCCGAAATCGTTGTCAATGGTTAAGATTGCAATGCGCTTGGCCCCAAGCTTTTCTACCACCAAGGCACCGCCAACTTTCCCCTCAACGGTTCCCAGACAGCCTACGCGGAAGATTTTGTCGCCGGTCTTGGTGATATCGGGGTGGATGGCGTAAGCTGAAATCATCAGGATGCCAGCCTCTTGGAAGACAGGTGCTGCAGCGCGCGTGGCTCCGCTGTAGGAACCGCTGATGGCGGCGATGACCTTATCCTGCTCAATAAGCTTGTGGGCTACGCTGACGGCCTGGTCTGGCTTAGCGGCATCATCGTAGTGGACGAGCTCCAGCTTCTTGCCTCGCACACCACCGGCCTCGTTTATGAACTTAACCGCAAGCTGAGCGGCATGGAGGGCGCTGGTTCCGTCGGCGGCGGCAGGGCCTGTGGTGGGGGAGAAGATGCCTATCTTGTAGACTTCTGGGGCTTTAGGACGGCATCCCATCACTGAAAAGAGGACCACACCTACAAGTAGAACTGCCAGTGGAAGAAACTTTAACCTTTGCATGGCTTCCTCCTTCATTACAAGGTCAATTGTATTTTAACACACCCTGCTTCTTCAGTCAAAAGCGCCTGATTTAATGTTGCCGAAGCCGCACGGTTCACTCAAATGATAATGTTACCGGAGGTCAATATGGAAGCGAGGACGCCTCTTAGATGAAATGGAAGCCTATACCGGTTTGCACAGAAAAAACCTAATCCGTTTACCGGGAACAGACTTAAAGCAGCATCCCCGAGCTCGGGAAAGAGGCCTTTCTTATGGCTCTATCATCGCTTGGCTTGCTCAGGCTTTGGATTACCCCCGCCCTACTCCCCATTCCCTACAAGACCGTAACCCTTGGCATAGGGATGTTCCTATGCTCAGGCTACCCTAAAACATTGAGGAGGAGAAGCAGGAACTTTTGGCCCTGCGGGAGGAGATTTACCAGCTTGTGGAGGAACTATTTTTTCTACCCAATGT
>Ga0209183_1000722_pt1 | contig 12319 bp, 9 predicted proteins | sample LHCtaG_2_FD_184120 | JGI IMG/M metagenome (GOLD analysis project Ga0209183, IMG submission 184120) | Hot spring microbial communities from Little Hot Creek, USA to study Microbial Dark Matter (Phase II) - LHC4sed_replicate (SPAdes)... | ecosystem: Environmental > Aquatic > Thermal springs > Hot... | reverse complement strand
GGTCAAAAATGTGGGCGAGCGAGAGGGCGATGAAGTCGTCCAGTTGTATATCCGCGATGTAGTCGCAAGCAGGGTTAGACCTGTCAAGGAACTGAAAGGCTTCAAACGAATCACGCTAAAGCCAGGCGAAGCGAAACGAGTGACCTTCTACCTCTCCGCTGACCAATTGGCGTTCTACGACCGGGCGATGAGGTTTGTGGTTGAGCCGGGAACCATTGAGGTCATGGTCGGAAGTTCTTCAGAGGACATCAGGCTGAAGGGAAGTTTTGAAATTGTCGGCGATGTGAGGGAAGTGCCGGGCGAAAGGGTTATGTTCACGAAAGTTGAAGTCACTTAGTGTCGGGTTGAGCGTTGTGCGTTGCGGGTTCAAGAGGTTGAAGGTTGGGTAGCGGTCAATCTGCAGGTGAGGGGGGACCTCTCGTAGCGTCACCCCTTGTGGGCGACGGTCGTTCAAAAGGGTGACTGCTTAAAACCGTGAACCTTCAATCCCGAACGCTTGAAAACCCCGATCGTGCCAATGCCATAATTGGGGCGGGAAGGCTTTTTAGGGAGGCGAGCAAGGGATGCAGAGAAGTTCAAACATCCCTCGCTGGCTTTGGTGGTTTTTAGGGTGCAGTTTTGTCGTTGGCTTCGTTGTCCTTTGCAGTTGCGGGATTGGCAGTTTCTTCGCCTATCGCTTCTACCGAGAAACCGTCGGTCCACCTATTACTCTGGCAGATGTCAAGCGAATGCTCCCTGACCTGCCAATTTACCCTAACGCCGAACTGGATGAAAGGTTGACCAACCTGCCGACTTCACGAATGGCGACATCGATCTTCACCGAAGATCAGTTCGTCCTTTACCTCTATTTCCAAACCGAAGATCAGCCGGAGAAGGTTTTGGAATGGTATCACCGAGAGATGAAGCGGAGAGGTTGGAGGGAAGTTTCGCTGCCAAAAGACCAGTCTCCAGAATGGGAAGGGATTAGTGGAATTATCGCTTTCCCAAAAGCATACTTCGTTCACGGCGGTAACCATGTATACTTTTATGCGATGACTGCAACGCCTGATAGAAGCATTTCATTTGCGTTACATTGTTTCGTTGTCGGCGTCCCTGACTGGGAGATGAAGCGGTTGGAAGAGCAAGTGAAGCGAAACCCTAACGACAGTGAGGCTTGGGCTTCTCTTGCTTTCGGTTACTTTTGCGCAGGCAAATGGGCAGAGTCGCAAAAGGCTTTGAGGGAGGCGTTAGAAAAGTCCAAAAGTCGCCCGATCAGGAGTTTACGGGCTCAGAGGCGACTCGCAAAGTTGCTCCTTTGGGTAGTTGATGACCCGAAAGTTTTGCCCATCGTCCATTCCTACGGCGACTACACTTTTGACTTCCAATTTTCCCTCGCCAAGATGCTTTTCAGGTTCAAAAGGTGGCAGGAAGCAGAGCAAACCTTGACATCAGCGCTTGTGTCCTTGACCCCTGAGTATGAGGGTTGGCGTGTCTGGCTTCACATTTTGCGAGGCATAGCGAGATGGCATCAAAGAAAGCGAAAGGAAGCCATTGAGGATTTTGAACGGGCTTACAGGCTTGACAGGAATTGGTTTGTTGCAGTCGTGTGGGCTTACGGACAAATTGGCAATTTGGCAAAAGCGAAGCAAATCCTCCGTGAGTCGGCGAAAGCGAAAGTCCTTCCTGCTCAGACCTTTCTAAGAAAGGGCGGGAAGGCAGTTTGGTTGGGGATTCTGCCCATCGGCGAACCAGATTGGTTGAGCGGGAGGTGGATTAAAGGTGTCGGGATCAAAAGCGAGTGGGCAGTTGATATTTTGTGTTTTCCAACCCGCAATGCTCCCAAACTCAACGGCGCCATTGTATTTGCCGTCAACGGACAGCCTATTCGCAATTAGCAGGAATTTTGGGCGCAGATGAGGGCGATAACCGAAAAAGCGAAGGCTGGCGACAAGGTTACTTTTTCTGTCTGGCGAAACGGCAAGGTTGAGGATGTGGGTGCCGTGTTTGAGCCTCTCCTGCCTTAAAGGGCTTACGGTTCGGAAGTTGGGCAGATAGACTCTAAACCAACCATTCTGCTGGCTGGGTCGTAATGCGTAATGTGTGAGTTTCTCTGCTTCTCTTTTTCTCCCCCTTCACTGTTCCCTACCTCATATCCTGCCTTTCCGTGAAGGTGCTTCCATTAGTGTGATATGAACCAACTTGTGTCGGATTTTGGAACGCGCTTATGCTACTAAAGGAACTGCCCAGTCAAAGTGCTCTTACTGAATTTTCTGGAGGCGAATGCTTCCTCTTGAAAGCCTAAAACCAGCCAACACCTGTTAGGCGAAAAGGCGAAGCCAAACGCCCAGGGGAAACTAAAGTGAAGCCAGCGGGGGGCTTTGATGCCCCTTGATGCCCCATTGTTGCTCTATCTTTGAGCCCAACCTTGTAAGGTTCGCTTCAACTTCCAAACCCGGAACCGGGGAGTGCCAGACCTCTTTGAAGTTGCTGCTTTGGTAAATTTTCACTTCCACACTGTTCCAAAACGCCACCCACTGACCGTCAAGCGAGATGCCACCTGGAAGACACCCCGAGAGAGACTGGACAGCAAATTACTTTCCCATCGGCAACATTGCACCAAAACAAGTGACAACCTGCCCCAATGATTCCCTTGCCCCGCTTTGCGAAAGCCACTTGGAAGCAAATAACATTATGCTTCTGTTGCCAGATCAATTGCCTCTCTGGAACTTGCCACAATTGCAACACATCGCCTCGCTCTAAAAAACAGCCAACTTTTTCCCATCGGGCGAAAAGCGGGGCTGCGGACATAATCGGAAGAACGAGATTCTAGGATTAGCGGTTTAAGTTGGGCGACCCTTTGCCTCTCAGGCAACTTCCACAAAGAGACGCGGTTATCTCTGCTCCCGACAACCGCTAAAATTTCCCCGTCAGGGGAGAAAGCGAAAGCATAAGAACCCTGACCTTCAGCAACTGCTTCCACAACTTCAGGCTGGGGACATGCCAAAGTTCCACCGTCATCCCTGTTTGTTTGCCATTGCCATTTTTTGACCTTGCCCGATGACCTTATGCGCATTGGATGATGCCAGTATCTTCCCATCAGGAGAAAAGGTCAGGACAATCCCTGGAGAGTTAGCGTCTCACAACCCATGCACGGGAAAATAGGAGACGAGAACACGGTGAGACACAACAAAAGAGAACAGTGATAGTGGCAAATCCTTGCACACTTAGTTGCTTCCGCATGGCTTCATCACCTTCGTTTTCGCCACGATGCCGATGCCAATTCAAATTTTTGCCCCGGTCTTTTTGTCACTCTACCTCAGACGGAAAGCGAACACACCCGCTTGCGTCCTGAAAGTCACTTCGTCGTTGCGTTGGGTGAAAGACACGCTGCCAATTACCTTGCCTGCTTCGTCCACCGCTTCAACAGCAGTGATGCGTTTTGTCGTGCCTAACAACTGGCGTAACCGCAAAGTCACAGTGAAAGGTTGATGGTCGGGCAAGGGGATAAGAGTGAGGGTTTTTCGGTCAAAGCGGAAAGCGCCATCGGTGACGGCGAAACCAAAGTTAACAGGTTTGCCCTGCGTGTTCCAGCGCTTGAGCCATTCAGGCAACTTTGTCAAGTTTGGGTTGAGTTCCAACCTTGCGCTGGTGATTTGGTCGCCGCTGCCTTCCAAAATTAAATCGCCCACGATCACCCTTAAGGTGTCATCGCTGTCGCTCATCAGCCTTGCCCTGTAGCCTGTTTTGGGGTTCCACAAGCCGACCCGCACACTGTATCGGTCAGCGCCCCAATCTTGAGGGACGGTCACGACAGTTCGGGTCACTATTTCGCCCTGCCATTGAGTCGTTGGCAAATCGGGAGCGTGGTCACCTTGAAAGGCTATTTGTTCGCCCCGCTTTGATTTCGGGTTGACGAAATGGACGAAGACATGGTGAGGCTCGCTTGTTGGTCGGTCTGCTCGCCATCTCAACTCCAATTCAAATCGCCGATTGCCCAACCAACGAACTTGAGCGCCAATAAGTTGGATAGGCGCCCTGCCAAACAGAACTTGTGTTCGCGCATTGCAGTAAGCGAATCGCTCAGATAACGCCCATTCGGAAATAATTCTCTCGCCGTCAACAGTCGGCAATTTTTCAATGGAGACCTCAAGTGAGCGACTGGCGATTGGCGACTGGCGACTGGAGGAATGGCTATGGACAAGGGCGTAGAAGCCGAAAGGAGGCAGAAGACGATTGTTGACTTTCCAGTCGCTGTCGCCTCGGTTCACCCAAACCGTCGCTTCTGCTGGGGCGCGGGATGGGGGATGAGGGATGAGTTGCCAACGAACGATTTGGCGATGAATGTCGTTGTCAGCGAACTCAACCGAATTCACCTTTGCCAATGCCAACTCTCGCCCCAATTCTGCCAACAGCCAATACTTGCGCACTGCCTGCGAACCGAACGGCTCGTTCACCATTGCAGGGTGCCCTGTCAAAACTTCAGTGCAGATGTAATCGTCGCTATAAATACCAGCAACTTCATAAGGCAATCCGCCTTGATAGCGGTTGCTGTAGCCCGCACCGTGCAAGGCAAATTTGTGATGGTGGGCAAAGTCAAACCACGGGATTCGCTCCGCATCTTCGCACTGAATTCGCCAAATAGTCCATCGCCCAGGCGGTGCGTTGGGGTCAACCCGCAAGTGGTTGGTCGTAGCACCGTCAAGCCAACCGATGAGCCAATCGCATCCGCTTTCGCTCGTTTGAGGGGCATTGCCGAGAATTTTGCGGATGAAGTTAAAGGCTTCGCCCCATCGCCTTTGCGTCTCCAAGATGTTGTGGAACTCGCCATTTTCCGTCCACCAGTCAAACATGCCAATGCTGCTGAAGACATCAACGAAGTAGGCGGTTGGGCGAATGTGTTTTGCGATGAGTTTTAAGTTGCGCTCCATGAACGGGAAGAAAGCGTCGGGACGCCAGCGATACGATTGGGCTTGTCGCCCTTCGTTGAACCATGCACGAATGGGGTTGCCATCGGCGGTGAAGCAAATGTGCTGATAGGAATAGCCGTTGGCGTCGGGGTAGAAGTCAATGTAGTTGTCATGGGGCGCAAACAAAACACCGTAACGGTTGCAGACTTCAACCATCTCGACAAAATCTTCAAGAGTGCCAAACCGCGGGTTGGGAGGGAAAATGTCTGGCAACCTGTAGTCGTAACCCCAGCGCTGCCAGTTGTGGTAGATGACCAAAGCATTGGTGCAGCCGTAACGGAAAGCCTTTTCAAGTTGCTCGGCAACCCAAGCGTAGCGCCAGCCTCCCCACAAGTCAAAGACGAACCGACCGGCAAGTTTCTCCAAAGTCGGTGCAGGTTTGTATGGGTCAACTTCCCGATAGCGTTTCGCTGCGACCCAAACATTTTGCGCACTCGCGGTGATCGTGAAGGTCGTGTCCATGTGAGCGTGAATGCTGTAGTGACGCATTGTAGGTTGACACTCAAAGAAGTCAGGTGGGTTGTCCACTCCGACGACGACACTCACACCGTTTGCGAAATCCATACCAGCGTGGCGAGTCGAAAGTCGGTGACCGTCAGCACCCAACCTGAAAGCCTGCGGGCGAACGATGACATTGCCGTGACCAATGTAAACTCGTTCCGTAATTTCGCTCCACGAACGAATGGAGCAATCCGTAATGCGTAAAGGCTGATGCTTATCTTGGGGCGCTGTCGTGCTCAATTGCCAACGAACCTTCAGCACCCCACCTTCAGACCAAGCCAGCATTGTCAGCGTGTAAGGGACGCCATTTCGTTCCATCCGATGAGTGGCTATCAAGCGGTTGCCGTCAATCTTTTCAATGCGGCTCAATAGCACTGAGGGGCTTCGCCAATCGCTCAAGTTGTCTCCAAGCACTCTTAGGTCAAAGCCGTCAAAAAGCAGTTCACGGTCAGCGAAAACGATTGCACCTTTTGCATCCCACCAACCACCTTCCTTCGGTGGCAAAAAAGTGAAAGCCATTAATTCGTCGTCGTGAGTGATCACCCAAATTGCGGGTTGACTTCCCTTGGGCGGAGCAAAAAGCATTTGCTGCTTTTCCTTTGGTGGCTTGATTTGAGTGAGCAACTTTTGGGCAATTTCGTTGACCTTCCTAGATTCTTCGGCTGAACTTGCAATGGGCGCCAACAATTTCAGGGCAGCCAAATCCTTGACAGTTTGAAAATTCCTCGGCAACAAGTTCCAACTTTCCGCTGCTTCCACCATCTTCCATCTCGCCAAAGCAGCCAACGCCAGTTGCTCGTCAGGCTTCGGTTCGCCGATTTTGTCTGGTGGAATTCGCCCCGCGACCAAATAAGGTTCACCAATGAAGGCTAAATCATAAGTTGTGTCGTTCTTCGGACCAGGGTGAACTTCAATTCGCAAAGTGATTTGTTGCCCTGCAAATTCGCTCAAGTCAACCCTTGCAGGCACCCAAACTTTGCTGTCCGAGTGGCGTTCGTAAATCAATTGCCAACCGTCATCACCGTTTTGCATCGGCGCACCTCCACCGTCAAAAGCGACAGGATGGCATAATGGTTGTGGGGAAAGAACCGAATTAGCGGAAGCATTGAAAGGCAACGCCCACCAAAATTGAGGAGTAAGGTGAGCAAAGATGGCGAAACGAAGGGTTGCAACTCTCAATGCTGAGGCGAAGGAAGCCGAGAAAGAATTGCGAGAGATGGTGAGAAGGTTGCGCAAAGGCGATGTCTCTCGCGACGAATTTGTCGCTTGGTTTCGTTCCCAATTTGGTGTCAAGGGTAAAGGCATCTTGAGAAGTTTCCTCAGGCAAAGGGAGTTGGCAAGGGGATGGAACGCCAAGAAGTCACGGTCGTCTTGAATGCCTCGGTCTTTCTGGCAGCATCGCTCTTGGACGAGCCAAACTTGCCCCCTTCGGCTTGGATCGGCGACTATCGCTGATGGCTTGCGCCATTTCGTTTCACTTCGTCGTCCATCTCCTTGCCGCTTCACCCAAACCCGCACTGTCACGCCGTCGCTTGGTGGCTCACGCTGCGGGTCATGGTCTCTGATGGCGAAAGCAAAGTCAAGCCAAATTGGTTTCGTCTTCGGCAAAGCAACTTGCCAGTCAACGAAAATTGTTCCCGCACCTTTGCGCCAAGGAGGGTGAATGGCGATAGCATCTTTTGTGCCACCTCTGTCAACTCGCTGCAAAGTTGCGTGAACACCTGTTGCCTCATCCGTGCCCCACCAACCCATCGGCATTGTCTGCATCGGTTGACCGAAAACTTGGAAGGAAACCTGCTGATTGCCTTGTTGCCACAGTTGGACACTGCCTCGCTCAGCCAATCGCACAACTTTCTCCTTCGGGGTTTTCGGTCTGCGTAGCGCTCTCACCTCCACAACCAAAACCGCATGAGCCTTTTCCGTGCCCCCTGTCCCTTGTCCCTTGCCCCACTCCGCAAACGCATGGATGGGATAATGGGCGTTGTGAGTCCCTTCACCAGCGATGACGGTGAAGTCCAGAACCCGCTCACTTTTCGGCGTCAACTCAAAATTTTGCAGGTTAGGGCTTGTGATACACCATCGGTCAATAACTTGCAAGCGGACTTTACCCCAAAGGGTTTGCGAACCTGCGTTGGAAAGATGAATGCGGACAGGTATGGGCGTTTCAAGTTGGGTGACCAACTGGGGTGCGTCAATGCGAAGGGTGAAATCACCGACTTTAGCCACTGGCGGGTCAAAGGCTGCAACCACAGAACTCATCACCATCACTCCCATCAGCAACCATGCCCTCATCGCCGCTCACCCCGTTCATTTTGTCACGCATTCATCCGTTGTGCCTCCAAAAAACTTTGCAGCAAGATGACAGCAGCCAAGCGGTCGCGAACCTGCTTTCGTTTTCTCCGCGACAGGTCTGCTTCCAGCAAAACTTGTTCGGCGACGCGGGTCGTGAATCGCTCGTCAAAAAGCACGACAGGCACGGACACCCTTTGCCGCAACTTTTCTGCGAAGGCTTTTACCCTCCGCTCCACCTCACCTTCCTGAGCATCGGTGCGTCGGGGCAACCCAATGACGATTTGTGCGACCCGCAACTTGGACGCTAATTGTGCGATCTGCCGAACAGTCTCATCATCGTTCCGACGCGTTAGTGTCATCAAGGGTGAAGCGGTGATACACAATTCGTCACTGATCGCTAAGCCGATTCGTTTTTCGCCGTAGTCAACGGCAAGGATGCGAGCCACAACGCTCACCTCTGTCCAAGTGTGCATGAGTGCAAGCGCACAAATTAGAGTGCGACGAAGTTGCTCAGGATTTGCAAGCCGACTTTACTGCTCTTTTCAGGATGAAATTGAGTGCCGAAAATGTTGTCAACGGCGATGGCTGAAACGAACTCAATGCCATGTTCCGTCGTGGCAGCGATGACCGACGCATCGTCAGGGACGGGAAAGTAACTATGCACGAAATAGACCATCGCCCCATCAGGCACATTCGCAAAGAGTGGTTCGCTCTTTCGGATGCGCAAAGCGTTCCAACCCATGTGCGGAATGCGAATGCCGTTGCGTTCGGGGAAACGAACAACTTTTCCCCGAACCAATTTCAAGCCTTCGTATCGCCCCATCTCCTCGCTTTCGTCAAAGAGCAGTTGCAATCCGAGACAAATTCCCAGCAACGGAATGCCTCGCTTGACAGCATCGCAAATTGCCCCCACCAAGCCTAACCTTCGCAAATTTTCCATCCCTGCCCCGAACGCTCCGACTCCGGGCAACACCAACTTATCTGCTTGTGCCATCCTGTTCGGGTCACTGGTCAAACGAACTTGACAGCCAAGAAACTCCAGCGCTTTCACGACACTCCTGAGATTACCGATGCCGTAGTCAACAACCGTGATGGTCATTTTCGCCTTTCCTCCTTCACATCTCAGCATCGCTGCTCACTGATCACCGATTATCGGATTTTCCCCACTACCTTCCCGAATCGCATCATCACGAAGTTGCCGCTGCCAAAGTTGCGGAGCGCCTATTGAAAGACGGCAAGTTTCTCCTCGCCGAGCGAGACGCGTCCATCCTTACAGACGATGACGAATTTGCCCCGATGTTGGCTCTCCACGGACAGACATAGCGCTCGTAAATGTCTCCATCTCCTCGTTGGTCGTCGGCAATTTCGTCGTCAACCCCTCTCCATTTTGACCGAAGCAACTTATTTCATTGACCATCACCTTTCACTTTCGCCCTTCCAATGCTATCGCAACACAACGATGGCTGTTTATGTCCTGATAAAGTGCCCATTCCCGCCCGCCATAACGGAAGCCGTAGAAACCTCCGATCGGATCATACTCAACGAAGGGCACTTCTACCCAGCCCGTGCGCCATCGTCCATCTTCAAACTTGGCAACCAAAACCCTTTCAGGGAAGGCGATTGTGAGTTCCCATTTCCCATCCCCGTCCATATCCGCCAATTCAATATCTTTCGGGAAATAGCCCTTCCACCGTTTCAGCAAATCCCACTTACGCTGCCCGTCCCAGCTATAGACAAAAAAGCAAGATTTGGGAGGGCTAAGCCAGAAGGGTTGTAGGGGCTTTATCTTCTCTCCAAGTGACCAAAGCAACCACTGCCAAAATGGTTCATCTGTTCCACCGAACACTAACCACTCCTGACCCACGCGGACAATTCTGACCCAAATCGTGTCAGGTTCAGGCACTTCGCCCATCAAATGTTTCGTCCATTTGCCTTTCCGCCATCGGACTCCCCAAATCTTCACTTGCCCACTCTCTTCCGTCACAGCCAACAAGTAAACCCCTTTTTCATCCCGAAACAACATGGCTGCTGTTTCAGATGGAAAGCCTGACAAAGAAACATCTCTAAACCTCACATCACCACCAAGCACAGTCCAATTCATCTGGCTAAACTTCAAAGTTAAACTCCTATGCCACTTACCGTTTTTGCAATACCAACAGTAAAGACGACGATCAGTGATGACCCCTTCAACGCCGACGATTTCCGCCACCTTGTCGCCATCAATGTCCGCAACAGCGATGAAGGTGTAAGGAGGCAACTTCAAGGAGGCTTTGCACCCTGACGAGCAACGGATTCGCATCTCTGCTTGACGCACCAAGTAGACCGCATCGTCTTTCCTGTCTCCGTCCAAATCAGCCTGAAAATCAGGCAGGTTAAGTCGTTCCACGATTGTCCCATCTTTCATGCGAGAGAAAACCCTCCTTGTCTGCCCATACTCTATGATCGCATCGTTGACCTGACCATCATGGTCGGCATCCAAGACTACCATCATTTCATTGCCCTTCAATTTGCCCAAATCTTTCATTACCCATTTTTTTGCCTTGTCGGGTGATGAGAAGAGCCTGACGGATTTGAGGATGCCAGAATGCCAGCATTTGTCCCCTGGATATGATGGGCCAGCAGTTGGCATCCTTTGGTATGGGGATTTTCTGGCGAGCGACAGCAGTTGGGCTAAATTGGACCCACCACCATTGTCCGTCTTTGTCTTGGGCGAGCAATTCATCGTTGCCGTCCGTTGCCGTCCGCATCCAGATCAACGAATCCCTCCACTTTCCCGACTCCCTGCCAAGTAACGACGATGGGGCGGAGCAGCTTAGGTAGCGGCTTAGGTCGGGAAAGGTAGCAGTAGGCGAACAAGACAACGCTGCTGATAAGGACGGCGATGACGAGCGCTTTTCGCATCAGCATCACCCCTTAACGGCTATCAAGGTAGCGAGCAACTACAACTTTTCACCCGTTGCGCTGCACTTAATGAGTTGCGCTCTTCAGACGCTTCAAATGTTCACAGCAGCCGCAATTGTTCGGTCGGTTCGGGTTCTTTTATAGGCACTTCGTTTGTCAATGGCTTGCCCCTCAGGGTCAAGAAAGGCGCAGCCCGTTTCAATCGCACGCCCAACCTATATAAGTCCTCAGCAGTCAGCAAAACCCCTTCCTTGCGTGCCTTGACAATTCTTTCGGAAGTTTCAGGACCGATGCCGGGAACTCGCAGCAATTCCTCTCGCTCCGCTTTCATGACCTCAACAGGAAAGCGTTCTGGGTGACGCAGAGCCCAAGCCAACTTCGGGTCAACATCGCGGGGCAAGTTGCCCTGTTCATCAAAGGACAATTCGTCCACATCAAAGCCGTAACGGCGAATCAAAAAATCGGCTTGATAAAGCCGATGCTCTCGGACAGGCGTTTCGGGGTGAGCATCTTCCATTTTCGTTCCACAGATCGGTCGGAACGCACTAAAGTAGGCTCGCCCCAATTGGAATTGGCGATAGAACTGGACGACTGTCTGCAGCAACTCTTTATCGCTTTCACCCGCAGCACCTGCGACAAACTGAGTCGTGCTGGACAAAATTGGCGGCGTTGACACCGCTGCTAATTCGTCCAAATCCGCAAGCCATCCTCTTCCAATACGCTGAACGACGCCCTGTCGTTCCAGCCATTCCATCCGCTTTTGCGTGATGACTTCAGCAATGCGTTGCAAGGTCGGGAGCATTTCACCCTGAAAACTTTTGTCAGGAGCGACGGCTTTGAGCCGCTGCTCGTTGGGGGCTTCAGCATTGACGCTGATTCGGTTCGCCCACTTTGCTGCCTCCTTGATGGCTTCAAAGGAAGCGCCGGGCATGACTTTCAAGTGGATGTAGCCGCGAAAGCCGTAATGGGTGCGCAAGATTTTTGCCGTATCGTTCAGCAACTCTTGTGTCGTGTCAGGATCGCGAACTACCCCACTTGACAAAAATAAACCATTGACCAACCCAGCCTTGTGCATCGCCATAAAGAGCCGAGCCATCTCGTCAGGCTTGAAGGAGACAACTGTGTGGTCGCAATAAGCAGCGATGGGGCAATAGGCACAATTTTTGATGCAAGCATTGGTCAGCAAAGTCTTGAGCAAAGGGATGGTCCCGCCGGGCACTTTGGCGTGATAAATGCTTTCACGCAGTCTTTGCTCCTTGAGTTGCTGAACTGTCCTTGCCGAAGCGCTTCTGCCCCCTTCGCATTCAAAAACAGCGTCGCTCATAAGCACTTGAAGTTTCTCAACGGTGTCCATTCAAGGGTCACCGCTTTGATTTTGGCACAAGGGGCTAAAAAGCAAAAGTGGCCCCGGCGGGATTTGAACCCGCGACCTCCGGCTTGAAAGGCCGGTGTCCTAGACCAGGCTAGACGACGGGGCCGTAACAGTTCGCTTTTCGTCGCGGATAAAAGGATAACCTTACTGCGCCCGAATGTCAAGATGAGATGAGAGTGTTCAAAAAATCTTCTATCATTGCGTAAGTAGTTCGCCAACCAAGCCCTTTTATGGGCAAACTTGAAAGCAACAAAAAACCTAAAGCCAGAAAAAAACCAGCCACCAACAAAACTGCTATGTTCCACAT
>Ga0209183_1000718_pt1 | contig 12355 bp, 16 predicted proteins | sample LHCtaG_2_FD_184120 | JGI IMG/M metagenome (GOLD analysis project Ga0209183, IMG submission 184120) | Hot spring microbial communities from Little Hot Creek, USA to study Microbial Dark Matter (Phase II) - LHC4sed_replicate (SPAdes)... | ecosystem: Environmental > Aquatic > Thermal springs > Hot... | reverse complement strand
CACCAGAAACGTAAAGCGTGACCGGGTCTACAGCGCCAGTTTTCAATTTTCCTATTTCTATGTGCGCCACACAGTGGTTGACGCCGACCAGCGGAACGCCTAGATAAGAGGCTAGGGCTCTTGCAACCGTGGCGCCAGTTCTGAGGCATGGGCCTAATCCAGGTCCTTGGGAGAAGGCGATGACCGTTATGTCTCTGGGTTTTATTCCAGCCTTTTGAAACGCCTCTTCAAGAACCTTGTTTGCGACTTCGGCGTGGTGTCGCGCGGCTTCTCTTGGGTGTATTCCGCCTTCTGGAGGCATGTAGGCGCTTATCACGTTTGCTAAAATCTCCCCCTTGAAGGTGGCTATTCCAACACTGAAGTCGTCGGCTGTGCTTTCAATGCCTAGACAGTATTCTCCTCTTGTTTTTGCTGGCATCGCCAGGCGCCTCTTGTCACCTAAATTATTTTATCTTTGGACAAACAATAATTATTTGAAAATACCTATATATCTGCGTGGAAACGGAGAGGGAGATGCCAAAGCACAACGATTTGGAGCAAAAAGCTTTGCAAATAATAATGAGCTCCGGAAACGAGGGACTGCTCCAGTCTGAACTATGGAGAAAGTTGGGGGCAAGCAGCAGGGAAGGCTCGAGAATAGCCCTAAAACTTGAAAGTAAGGGCTTAATACGCCGTGAAAGGGAGCTTCGCAATGGAAGATGGACTTATAGGCTTTATCCAAAAAGGCTTCCAGCATCCATCAACTCAATAGCCGACTGTCCATGCATGATGTGCCCCGACACCTCAAGATGCGGACCCACAGGAACAATAACACCGCAAAACTGTGAAAAGCTAACAGATTGGCTTATACGGTTGGCTGAGGGCGAGTACAAAATATTAGGTGACAGCTAGTTTTGCCTAAAGCATGGATACAAGAACGCAAAAGAGACTACTATTATAGAAGAGCGAAAGAAGAGAAATATCGTTCAAGAGCAGCCTACAAACTTTTCCAAGCAGTAGAAAAATACCATTTTATCAAGGAAGGCGATGTTGTCGTCGACTTGGGCGCGGCTCCCGGCGGATGGACACAAGCTGCGAGAAAAATTGTTGGTGTAAAAGGCTTTGTTTTGGGAGTTGACCTAAGACCGATAGAGCCTTTTCCGGAGAAAAATGTTAGGACAATGATAGGTGACATAACAGAGCCTGACACTGTGAAACAAATTTTAGAGATGTTGCCAAGAAAGGCGGACGCTGTTATTTCAGATGTCTCGCCAAATATTTCTGGGATATGGGAGCTTGACCACGCCCGCCAGATAGATCTTGCACAAAGGGCACTTGAAATAGCCCTAGAAATCCTGAAGCCAGGCGGGAATTTTTTTGTTAAAGTTTTTCAAGGTGACATGTTAAACGACTTTATAGGCATTGTTAAGCGGTACTTCGAAGATGTGAAGATTATTAAGCCCAAGGCGAGTAGAGCAAAAAGCTCGGAAATTTTCATTCTGGGAATGCGCTTGAAGAGTTGAATGAGCGGCAGAGCTAAATTCACCTAAATCCAAATTGGTACCGAAGGTGAAAAGGGTTTGAACATAGTTGCTGCTGATTCTTCAGCCGCAATTCTAAACGAGAAATTTGAGCCAGTATATATTGTGGCTACTGCCGCCGTCTTGGTTAAACCGCCCTACAGGGAGCCAAGCGAGTGTCTAGCCCTACCAGTTTTTGCAGACGCTGAAGACAGCCACGAAATTATAGTGCGGGAGGCGGAACTCTGCAAGCAGCTAGTCGCAAAAGTAGGGGCAGACGTTGTCCATCTTGACATATCGCTTGGAGCCATCCCGCTTGAGCAACTTTCACCCATACAGCTCTCAAATTTGAAAATTTCCAGCAGGGCGAAAAGTAATTTAATAAAAATTCTTCCAAGGCTTAGAAAAATCGCGGGCGAAATAACACAAAAGTATGGTGTTGAGACCTTAGCCATAGGCAAGGATAGCATCCCCGTAAGGGTGGCGGAGCTAACTGCCGGAGCACATGCCATAATCTACGCTTCTGAAAAAGCTGTGAAAGAAAAGAGCCCGTTAATGCTTGGTCTGCCATTAAAATGCCAGCCGAGGTTCAAAGAAAGTAGCGTTTATGTGCACTCTTTAATGGCTGCAGAACATGACGTAAGGGGATATGCAGAAGACGTCGGGGAAATTTTGAAAAAAGTTAATATTGTTGAGATGTTGAACCCGTTGGCGAGAGGTTTCAGAATACTAAAAATTAGTTTGAGATAGTGATGGGCTAGGAGGTTTATATTACGCTTCGCGCTTGGGAAACCCTTCCAACAGAAGTCAAGAGGCTTCTCACAATAATTGTTTTCTTTATAATCGCGTTATGCGTGACAGTTGCAGGTACTTTGACGCCTTTAAGCGCGGAAGAGGCGGCTGAAATTAACCGAGAGCTAAATAAGACGCAAGAGCTTATTATGAGTGCAGACTTTTTTCACGGAACAACCATGATTTTTGGAAACAATTTTGTTTTATGCCTCATCTTTTTCACACCAATTTTTGGGTTAATCTTCGGATTTGGTGTATTGTATAATACCGGTGTTGTTATTGCTGCCGAGAGCGTCAGCATCGGAGTGCACCCATTGGTGGGCTTATTCTCCTTATTTATTTTCCCGTTCACATGGCTAGAATTTTTGGCCTATTCTGCGGCATTTTCTCAAAGTATATGGTTGACGTATCGAACTATAAAAAAACATGCGTGGAAAAAGGAGCTTATAAACACGTGTATTATAGTCTCCATCTGTGCGGTAACATTGTTAGCAGCGGCAGCTATTGAGATGGCGATAATCAAAGCCCTTGCAGCGACAGCCTAAAACTTTTGATTTCGAGGCTTATGTCCAATGCTTTTGGGCTGTCTGTTATTTCTCCTAGACTTACAATGTCCACTCCAGTTGATGCATATTCCACAATGTTTTCGGATGTTATCCCTCCGCTTGCTTCTAGCAAAACTTTCCCCAGAAAACCAGCCTTTTTCAACTTTCCAATAGCCCTTTTAATCTGATTTGGCGAAAAATTGTCAAACATTATTATGTCTGCTCCGGCTTTAGCAGCTGCAAAAGCCTCATCGACGCTAGACACTTCAACCTCAACCTTCTTACTAAAGGAGACTTTCTCTTTGACCGTTTTGACGGCCTTTTCAATGCTCCCGGCGATTCTGGTATGATTATCCTTTATTAGAATCATGTCGTCTAAGTGAAGTCTGTGGGTGTCACCTCCGCCCACAGAGACTGCTTTCTTATCAAAGTAAAGGAGTCCAGGTGCCGTTTTTCGCGTACATGCAACTACGGTTTTGTACCCCGCCTTTCTGACTTTCTCAACAAGCCTTCGTGTGGTTGTGGCTATTCCACTCATCCTTGAAATAATGTTTAATAGGGTTCGCTCTGCAGTCAGTATGGTTCTGGCGTCGCCGTAAATTTTCATTAGCACTTGCTTTGGTTTTATTTCATCCCCATCTTTGACTAAGGCTTCGGGTTTTAAGTTTAGGCTTTCAAGAAGCACTTCGGCCTCTTCAATTCCAGCAGCAACGCCACTGTCTTTCGCAATTATTTCCGCTTCAGCGCTGCATTTCTCTGGAATTAAGAGAGCTGAGGTTATGTCTCCTTGTCCAGTATCTTCAGCCAGCATTTGCCTAAGTTTTTCCTCTAAAATTTTCCTCGGCAAGAACATACCTTCAACTCTGAAGAGGGAACTTAAAAAGCATTTACTTTTTCAGCCCTTATTTGCCGTCTCAATTATTGTGCTGACAGCGTTTTCCAGTCCGTCATATTGCGAAACTTCAGCCCTTATTTGCTCAACTTTTTCCAGATTTTCCATCTTGAGGGTTTGCTCGACCGTCTTAACTAGTTTGTTTAGGCTTAAGTTTTCTTGCTGAATGACTTTTGCAACGCCGATTTTCTTGGCTTGAACTGCATTATTTATCTGTTCTGTATGGTTTGGCGTCGGCACCAGAATCATTGGCTTGCCATAGCACATGCACTGGGTTATTGTGCCATGTCCAGCGCGGCTTATAACCAAATCACAAGCCTTCAGGTATTCAAAACGATTTGGGATCCACTTGTAAATTGTTAGGTTGCCATAACGCACTGGATTGGCATCCGCATTTGGATAACCCATCGACAAAACAATTTCATAGTCCTTTGGAAACTTCATTAGAATTTTCCTCAAAATTCCAATGAAAAATGCTTTCTCTTTTACGCTACCGCTGACAGGCGCAAAAATTATGGGCTTATTTTGTGGCATTTTCAGTCTTCTTCGAATTTCATTTTTGTCTGGCAATTTTTCCGGGCGGACTGGCAAAATGGGTCCTATGAGGCGAACTTTCTTCTCATAAGCCTTTGGAATGTTTAGGTTGCCAGTGCAAACTGTGAAGGGCTGGGGGAAATCTGGAACTAAAACCATGTTTCCGCTAGTCCATATTTTCCCAATAAGCGTTAGGGTAATTGAGTCTGCTAGTCTCGCCAGCCTCAAGAAGCGCTTTCTTCGCGGAATTATGGGTTGGAACTGATTTAAAATGCATATTCTCGGTTTTCCGAGGATTTTTGCGGCTAACAATGTAGAGGCGCGAGAGTCCGATACAACAACGTCAGGGTCAAAACTTTTAATTGCGTATAGTTCAGCGTCAACCTGTTTAATGAGAGTGAAGGAAGCTAGGAATGGGCCGGGGTTGATGGCGGTCTGCTTAAAGTCTATTGTTCCATCTGGTTTTACTTGGAAGCCTATTGGTGGCGCCTCAAAAAGTGGGAGCTTTTCATGTTTTATGTAGGGGATTCCTTCGCGGTATGTTGAAAACATCACTTGGATGTTTTTTTCTTGAAGTTTTCTGGCGATTGGTACACATCTTCCAACGTGTCCAAGTCCTATGCCGCATGGGGCAAAGTAAACTCGCATGAGTCTATTTCCCGCCGAGGGTTTTCCGCCTAACCTCACCCCTTGGCTTTTCTTCCTCAAAAATTATGGCTTGAAACTTGTAGACCTTTGTGCCTTTCATAAGCCAACAGTCTGGAGGTAGTCCCGCCTTTACACAGCACTGGCATAAGAACTCCTCCTCATCCCAGTTCCACTCCACTGGCACTTGTGGCAGAAGAAGTCCCTTGTAAATTCCCCTTTCAATAATTAACCCGTCAACGCCGACCTTGATTTTTGATGGGTACTCATTTGGCTTCTCCACTTCAACCAGTTGTGGCGGGGTTAGCACGCTTACTTCGAAAACAACTTTGTCTAACTCGCTTAGGGAGAGGGGGTAAAATCTTGGGTCTTGGGTTGCTGAGCTTATGGCTGATTCTATAACTGCTTGGGCTAAAGGCGTCGTTGGATACGGAAGTCCTATGCATCCCCGCAGTTCCTTTTCTCCATTTTCTATGCTGTTTATTGTTACAAACACGCCGCAGGGTTGCATCAATTTCTCGGATATGCCTTCTGGAACGCGGATGCGCCTTCTTCTCTTTAAGTATTCTTCTACCGCGTTGCGGGCAAGCCTAACGAGAATTTTCCCCTCTTCTAGGCTTATGTCGAAAGACAAGTGCGTTTATCCCCGGCTTTAATAGGCTATTTTACTTTTAGAATTTTATTGATTCTTCGCGGGTTCCATCCTTTGTTATAAATAAGAAGTCTATGCCGTCGCCGCTCATTACGTCCCTGCTTATGGCGGATTTTATCGCCCTTACGACTAGTTCCCTGCCCTCCTCCATGCTTAAGCCTTCCCTATAGCTTTCTTCAAGGACTCCCATGGCAATTTCTGTTCCCGAACCCACCACAGCGAACTTGTCGGGTATAACTGAGCCTAAAACATCCAACACGTAGAGCGCGGCTCCTTCGTCGTCTATTCCTCCAACAATTGTTTGGGTTATTAGTGGTGCCAGCCTATTGGCAAAAAGGAGGTTTGACATGAGTTTGGCGGCTGACCTAACAGATATGGGTCTTCCAACATCCATGCTGTACAGGTTTGCGTAAGCTTCTACTTCGCGCACCAAAATTTGCATGTCTGAAACCAGTCCGGCGCATGCCGCGCCAATGTGGTCTGTTATCTTGAAGACCTTTTTGCCGCCTCTACTGACAACGAGATATCCATATGAAACCCTCTTTTCAGAGGCGAGGATGACGCCGTCTCTGCAAACTATGCCCACGGTAGTGGCGCCTGGAACCCAAAGATATTGGGGCATTTGCCCTTCCTTTTCCACGCTGTCTTCACCTTTCCACGTGATATGCGAGCACAACCTATTAAACTTAATGTCTCATAAACCCTGTAAAGCTAAATAATCACCAGCGTCATAGCAGTGCTGAGAGGCGGGGAGAAATGATAAACCTATATGCAAAGTTTTATGAGGGCTTGTGGTTTGGAGTCGCGTGCGATGATAAAAGTGTTTTTGCTACAGCATTTGCACCAAGCCAAGAGATGGTTCTGCACAGTTTATTGAAGAGCATCCCCTTTAATATCCCATTTCAGTATTCAAGAGAGGGCACATTTCTTGCTGAGCAAGTCGTTGCCACATTAAGGGACATTTATCATGGCAAGGATGCATACAACAAGTTTTTCCTAAGCATGGAATCTTTATCAAGCTATATGCAAAGTGTTTTGAGAGCCACCGCTCATATTCCAGTCGGCTATGTAGCCTCTTATGGTGCTGTTGCTAGAGTTGCTGGCGGAAGCCCAAGGGCTGTTGGAAGGGTTATGTCTTCCAATCCGTTTCCGCTGCTCATTCCTTGCCATAGGGTTGTGGCTTCAGACTTTTCTTTGGGCGGGTATGGTGGAGGCTTAAAAGCTAAGCTGGATATTTTAAGCCGTGAAAGGAGAGGCTACACTAAAGAGCGAGAAATACCAATAGATAGGGGGACACTGAAAATTTATCCGGTGGAATTTGTCCTAGAAAAGGCTTCGAGGAAGGCGGTAAAGTTTAAACGCAAATAATAAAAGCCGAATGGCTGAATTTAGAGAAAAGAGTGGTTTCATGGTTAGGCGTGGTCTTTTTGTTGGGAGGTTTCAGCCCTTTCATAAGGGGCACCTTAACGTTGTAAGGGATATTTTGAAAGAGGTTGACGAGCTTGTAATAGTTGTTGGCAGTGCACAGTACAGCCATCGCATTGATAACCCCTTCACAACCGGCGAAAGAATCGTGATGATTCGAAGGGCTTTGGAGGAGGCTGGAATAGATTTAAATCGCATATGGATTGTGCCAGTTCCAGACGTCCACATTCACATGGTTTGGGTTTCAGCTGTTGAGGGTTACACGCCGCACTTTGATGTTGTCTACTCTAACGAGCCCTTAACCCGGAGGCTTTTCACAGAAGCTGGCTACGAGGTCAAACCGATACGCTTTCACAAGCGGAAGGTTTACTCTGCCACAGAGATAAGGGAAAGGATTCTGAAGGACGGGAACTGGGAGGAGCTTGTCCCCCAAAGTGTAGCTAAATTCATAAAAGAGATTGGCGGCATTGAGAGGCTTAAAGACTTAACTAAGAGCGATAAAGTATGACTTTGTCACCAGCCTTAACCTTAAACATTTTAGCAGCATTTCCCTTGTTTACTGATATCTCTAAAAAGTCGTGGCTGCCTATTATCGCCAGTGGCTTTTTTGCTTCTACTTCGGCATAAGCTCTACAAAGCCTAAGCTTTAATGTGGTCTCTCCAATCTTAAAGTTTAATTTTTCCCCTATTCCAAGTGATTCCAGTTCTTTCGCCGTAAAGTTTGTAATTATGTTCCCGAAACCGTCAATGTGCATGACTTCACCCACCAGCATAGAGCCTCTCCTAACGATTTTTGCAAATTGCGGCTTTACAATTTGGCGGATTTCTGGTCCAAACTCCGACGGCAGGACTCCCTTGGATAGATGGCCAGCTACTGGGGCGAAAATGTCCCTACCATGGAAGGTTGTTGAAACCTTGGGCAACATGTACTTGGGATTTGCTATTTCATAAACATGTTTTATGCCTTGTTTCTCGGCTGCCAAGGCTAGGACGCCGTTGTCCGGTCCTATGAGAAAGCTGTCCTCCGTCTCGATTAGTATTGGTTTACGTTTTGTTCCCACACCGGGGTCTACAACGGCTATGTGTATTGTGCCCTTTGGAAAGTATGGTGCCGCGCTTGCCAAGACATATGCGCCCATCCTTATGTTGAACTTTTCTATTTGGTGGCTTATGTCAACAATTTTTGCGTTTGGGTTTATTCCATAAATGACTGCTTTAATTTCCGCGACGTAAGGGTCTAGCAGTCCGAAATCCGTTGTTAAAGTTATCAGCTTTGTCATGGCAATTTCACATTTTCCGCCTACTGATTGTTAAATTTTGGGCTTGTTTATTCAGCCGCTGCTGCGTCTTCCAAATAAACGTTTGTTATGTTTTCTAATGCTTTCCTCTTTTTGTTTCTTTTCCTGGTTTGAAGGTCAATTGCAAACATTATAATGTAAGGCATAGAGAGATAAGCAAGCGCCGCAAAAGGGTTCTCGAGTAGGGTGGCAAAGCTTAGCATATAGCTGATTACGTGGCCTCCATAAGCCTTCAAGGAGTCGAAGGCTATGAAAGCCAAAAATGTCAATGTTAGGCAGACGAAAAACTGGACAAGTACGCTTCTTTCTCTGCCTAGAATGACTGATGGTAATGCTGATGAAAGCACAAAGACCCAGGCGAAGGCGGATACAAAAACTATCATGCCCACTCTATAAATCAGCCATTCTCCAATAAAAGGCCAAAGAATGTTGATAAAATTGATGAGCGACTTAACAGCTGTTTCGGTGAACATTTGATAGCTAACCATTAAAACCCAAGCGACCGAAACATATAATGGAACTTGCCAAGCCGCCTTGCCCACAAACGCCACCAAATTGGATTATTGGCTTTTTTATCTTAAATTTTGCGATATTGTACAATTTATTTATAAGCAAGTTGCAAGCCAACATACTGCTTTAAACAATTACCGGAAGGTTTAGCTTGCTTTGCGAAGCTTGAAAGAACAAAAAGGTGAAGGGTGTCGATGAACACACGAGGTTTGGCTTTAGTTACCAGCTTTTCAGCGTTGTATGCAATTTTCTGCATATTTCCAATATTCCAGATAATAGGTTTATCAAGCAAAGCCATAACTGCTGCGGCGGTCATGGCACCAGTTATTGGCGTAATTCTCGGCCCTTATGCTGGAGCATTTTCGACGGTTGTAGGTGGAGCGATTGGGCTATTAACGGGATTTTTTTCTCACGTGAGCCTTGTTGCGGGTGTTGCCGCCGCCTTTTGTGCTGGTTTACTATATTCTGGAAGGCGGGATTTGTGCGCCTTAACTTATTTCTCGCTTCTATTTCTTTTCAGCTTTTGCCCCTTTGTTGGGCCAGTTTGGCTTTATCCGCCATTAATGTGGTTCCAGATTTTGGGCTTTGTGGTTCTAATTTCCCCATTGCAGTCTTGGGCTATAAAAAATATGAGAAACACGAAAAGTGACGCTATGCGTGTCTTCAGCTTTTTCATAACATTTCTTATCTCCACATTAGCCGGGCAAATTGCTGGTTCGCTTATGTTTGAATTGACTTTATGGCCATTATTTACGGCTGATTTGAACGGTGTAAAATTTGTTTGGCAAGTTACCGCTTTTCTATATCCAATTGAAAGAGTAATTATAGCATTAGCCTCAACTCTTATCGGTGTAGCACTGCATAAAACCCTGAAATCAGGAAGCATCGGTAAAGGCATACTCAATACTTAATTTTCTGTTTTGGCTTGAAACTGTTCATGAAAATGCACTGTTCTGGTGGCAGGGCCATATCCTCTGGTCCGTAGACCCCACTTTCAAGGTTGACGGGTGCTCCTTTAATTAGAACGGCGGGAATCTTTTCCCGAGTTTCTCCCATGAGGAGGTGGGCTGCTGATGCCAAGTCGTCTGCTACCGCGTGCAATGTGATGGTCAATTTTTTCCCAAAAAGGTCCTTCTCGCCTCTGTAATCCTTTGTTGGTTTGAACCCAGCGACAGCCAAAGCCAAACCTGTTGTGCCAAGCCTTAACGGTCTCAAGCCGCTGTCAACGATTAAAACTGCAACTTTTCTCCTGGTTTTGCGCATTATTTCTTCTCTGATGTTTTCCGCCCATTTCTGTGGGTTCTTTGGCCATAAAACAACTGTGCCTTCTGGAGCGTTTTTGTTGTCTATCCCGGCATTCGGCGTTAAAATACAATCTTTCAGCGTTAAAACAGCCTTTTCCACTCCTCCATAGATTTTTTCCGCCTCTCGTATAATCAGTTCAGCTAGGTGTGACGGTATGGCGAATTCGCTGGCAATTTTTTCAGCATTTTTTGACGGTTTGACTTCGTCCAATTTAACAATGCGGTTTTCTGCATAGGCTATGATTTTTGATGCAAGTGCTAATATGTCCCCTTCATCCAGCACCAGTCCCTGTTTTTCCATGGCTTTTAGGATTGCGTCAACTATGTTTTCCCCTTGCTTTATAATGTCTGTTTTAATTGGGAAAAGTTTCAATGCTTATCCTCCATGAGAAACTGGGATGAAAACCACTTCATCCCCGTTTTTGAGAACTGTTTCTAAGCCCTTTAAGACGCTGATTTCCCGCCCATTGACAACTATTAGGGTGTTTGGTCTAGGGTCACCCAACTCCGGGTCAATTAATGCCCTCTCTATTTTAGGAAATTCTTCGATAATGCGCTTTAGGGCTTCCTTGAGTTTAACGCCCTCATCTAATTCCATTATTACCTTATTCTTGTTTGTTATGTTACGGAAGCTGCCGACAAATTTGAAGTTTACCTTCATTTTCCACACCCTTTTAAAGGTGCTTATAACACGACGATAACTGATACATCGTTAACGTTTGTGCCTGTTGGACCAGTAAGTATTAGGTCGCCAAGTTGTGAGAAGAAGCCATAAGAGTTGTTGTCCGCCAAAAATTCTTCAGCTCTAAGCCCCAAAGCCTCTGCTCTGGCTATGGTTTTTCCGTCGACTATCGCCCCAGCGGCGTCTGTTGGTCCATCAACACCATCCGTGCTTAATGAGGCTATGACAACTCCGTCTAAGCCTCTAATTTTCAGCGAAGCTGCTAAGGCTATTTCTTGGTTCCTCCCGCCTCTGCCTTTTCCAGTGACTGTGACTGTTGTTTCGCCGCCAGCCACCATGCCCGCGGGCTTTTTAATGGGGTTTCCAGAAGCCAAAACTTCGCGGGTTAGTGAAGCCAGCACTGTTCCAACGTGTCTCGCCTCTCCTTCGAGAAGTGACGTGAGCAAAAGCGTATTCAATCCTTCAGATTTTAGGGTTTCACATGCCGCCATGCTTGCAGCCCGATTGTTTCCAATAACAACATTGAAAACCTTTTTAAAGGCTTCATCATCAGCCTTTGGCGTTTCTGGAATGAGTCCTTTCTCTCCATCTGTTAAAACTTTCTTTATTGATTCAGGCGCTCTATCCCATAAACCATAATTTTTTAAGACTTTTATGGCATCGCTGAAAGTTGTGGAATCTGGTACCGTTGGACCCGATGCGATGAAATCCAGCGGGTCGCCTAAAACATCAGATAGGATGAGGTTTAGGATTGTTGCTGGATACGCCTTTTTCGCAAGCCATCCGCCCTTAAACTCTGAAATGTGTTTTCTGACGGTGTTTATCTCGTTTATTGTGGCGCCGCACTTCAGCAAGTCCTCTGTTATACGCCTCTTATCAGCTATTGTGATTTCGCCTCTCGGCATCGGCATTAAACTGGAGCCTCCGCCCGAAATTAGACAAATTACTAGGTCGTTTTCGCCGGCTTTTTCTGCTATTTCAAGCATTTTCCTTGTCCCTTCAACTCCAGACTCGTCTGGGATTGGGTGGCTTGCCTCATGAAGCTTAACTATTTTTGTTCTGTGCTTGCTCCCCTTTGGGATGTTGACGAGACCCCCGGTGATTTTGTCGCCCAAAACTTCCTCTAAAGCTTCAGCCATAGAGCCACTCGCTTTTCCACCGCCCACAACATATATGTTCTTAAATTTTTTAAGGTCAAAAGTGTGCCCGTTAACTTGGAGAACGGAGCCTTTAAGCCCAATTTTTGATTTAATTATCGATTTTGGGTCTACAGCCTTTATGGCGGCTTCGAGGCTTTTTAGGGCTAGCTCCCTTGCCTTTTTATCAAGATCTGTTCCGCCATTCCGAATTAATTGATCAGCATTCTTAATAACCACCATCTTAGACACCGTCGTGGCTTTCAAATAGGGGAAATCGTAAATGTAATAAGTTGAGCTTTAATAAAGTGTTTTGCACCATTGGGTGAAATATTATGGCCAAGCCTAAGGTTTACGTAACCCGCGAACTTCCTGAAAGGGGCATGAAAATAATAAGGGAACGTTTTGAAGCTGAAGTCTGGCCGGAGTATGGTCCACCAC
>Ga0209183_1000717_pt1 | contig 12369 bp, 13 predicted proteins | sample LHCtaG_2_FD_184120 | JGI IMG/M metagenome (GOLD analysis project Ga0209183, IMG submission 184120) | Hot spring microbial communities from Little Hot Creek, USA to study Microbial Dark Matter (Phase II) - LHC4sed_replicate (SPAdes)... | ecosystem: Environmental > Aquatic > Thermal springs > Hot... | reverse complement strand
GTATGAAGATGTTGAAGAAGATCTTAGAGTTCTTTGATAGACTCATAGACAGGCTACCACCATATCCTATAGATCCATTTCCATGGATGTGGTGGATTATCTTCTGGCTAATCCTACCATTACTATTATTGGGGTTGATATAGATGGCTAGAAGAATATTCATTGATACTAAGTGGAATCCAAAGAAACACGAGAACTCTAAGAAGCATGTATGCTATGACCCAGAGAAGGACGTATTCATTGAGGTTGACAACCTCACCGAACTCAAAGAATATGATGAAATATACATGGACTCATCAATATTCCCAAATATTTGGAAGCAGTTAAGAGAGTTAGTCAGTAATGGTAAGAGTGTCTACTATTTTACTCGTCCATGGAAGTGGAGGGAGATTAGGGAGAGATTCAGAGAAGATCTAAAGACTAGGACTGGCAAGGTATCAAAGACTGATGAAGGCGATGCCTTCCTTCTATGGAAGGTCTATGAGCTATCATTGATTAAGAATAATACTCATAGATACTTTAGGCTTCTGACTATCATTGATATTGAGCTAAGATCACTATTAATGAAAGAGAATATGTTGTACAAAAACCTCCAAAGAATTAGAAATGCCAGCATAGTTGGTGTTGATGTTGAGAGCGATGTAGAGATATTAGAGAAGAGGCTCAAGGATGTTCGCAGAGAGATTGTTGACAGAGCCATTAAACTAATTCCAAGATTCACAGATATAGCTAAGAATCTTGGACTGGATTCAGAAGACATTAATGGATTAACAGGGCTAGCTGGAGAACTAGTATACAATAGGTCTACCTCATACAGTAGTTCTGTAAGATTTCACGGACTATACAAGGCTAAGGGAAAAGATACTAGAAAGATAAAGAGATATAATCATAGAGCTCAGAGATATTTAATGATGCTTACTAATGCTATTCTACGGAAGAATAATGAGCTACATCTACCAAGATACAAAGATATGAGGAGGGTTCTAAGGATGGTGACTGAAGCAAGGAAGCAGATGGGGCTTGCTGGGGACGGAGCTGGGGCATAAGCCCTAGCAAGACCCACATGATACCGTATTTGGTCCTCGGCGAGCCCAAAACGCTTGAAGCGAGGACTGTATAAGTATTTATTGGGTTGCTAGGGCTACTAAACCAGCTCCCCCCTTAACTATTTTTAATTTTGATGCTTTATGGCTTATTTCTTCTTTTTGTATTTCCTTCTTCGTCTTCAGTTAGAAAATGCGAATCTCTTTAAACACATATATTATCTTGGAGGATAATTTACTGTAAGTATTATTGGTTAATGGGGATGATGTAGCTTTAGCAACTGCGGAAGAGATTCTAGGTTACGCTGAGGAGGAATTTAGGAAAGCTATTAAGACTGGAGACATACTACTATATAGAAACGCTGTAGATAAGGCTTTCTTATCAATGGTCTTAGCCGTGAACTCATATATCAAGATGAAGCTTAACGTTATAGCTAGATCTCATTCTGAAAGGAGGTCTCTGCTTAGACAGATTGGACGCGAAGACTTGAGAGCGCTATATAGTGATGTAATGAGGACACTACATGATGAAGCTTTCTATGAAGGAGTCTATAACCCAAGCGAAGCTGAATACGCCATAGCGTTGGTAAGAAAGATGATTGATGAATTCAAGAAGTCTTAAAGAATATTCTTAAATCCACTGCTATTCAGTTAGCCCCAAAAGAATATTTTGAGGGTAAATGGTAAGGCTTGACAAACCTACAAACTCTACTAGATTAATGGTGAAGCCGTTCCAGCAGGTAGAAGCCAACGATGAGAAGATAACATTATGCTAGCTAGTAATAGTTTCAGGCGCTGTAGATGAATTTTAGACCGATGATGAGAAAAGAAATATTGTTATGCATCAATCACAACAATAGTAAGAAAGTTGTCCATAACAGTAAAACTCATGAGGAAGCATCACCTACAGATATGAGATAGCAGCATACGAGCCTCTCCACAAGCCGTCCTCATTAGCTATAAGCTCTACAGAGTCTTCTCTACCGCATTCATTACAGTTTCTAGAACCCCTCACTTTTACCCCTTTCAATACCATTCCTACCATATCCATCACCTTAAAGGTTCTGGGACTGTAAGATAAACCATCTAGGCCTAGACAACCCCATCTATTACAGGCTCTACGAACAAGTTGTAGCATGATTGATGATATACGCTTAGAACAAGAAGAACAAGTATGTCCCCGCTCACAGGCTCATCTGGAAGCGTTACTATTATACACTTCTCTCTGGTGTTGATTATCTTACCGCAATGCCTACACTTTGCTGGATGATTTATATAAGCTTCTCTAATGCTTAAAACTGTAATATCAGTTAGTCCCAAGGCTCAACCATCCCCCATCTCTAATAGTTCTCTGTACCCATTTCTAGAGGTGGCTGACCATCCTCCATATCTTCAGTATCTCCATCCCTATAAGCTCGCCTTCAGAGTCGTTTGTCAGCAGCTATAACCAGCCTATCAGAGAATCTCTGTCTCGTAATGCTTCTCTAATCCTCCTAGCAACGCTAGGCTTCTCAGCAACTACAACATGTCTCATCCAGCATCACTCAATCCATAATACTGAAGGAGTATCTGGCTACACATTCCATGTGAGCATATCTGAAATCGCCTCCAATCATAACTTTAACATCATCGCTCTTGAACCTCCTACCGCATAACACACATCTTTTAGATCCTCTATCGACTACCTTTACGTACTCTCCAGTAATCTTCCCCCTTCCTCCTCCATCCTTCTTCTTACTTCTGCTCTTCCTAGACTTCTTCAATCTTAACCTCTCCTCTAATATACTTATACTATCAACACGCATCTTCTAGAAAGAGAGGGAGCATCCTTGATTATCTCGGGTGGTGTGCTAGTCCTGAAAACCGGGTGATCTAGATCCGTTAAGGATGCTCTATACCCTTAATTCCTTAACTCCTCAATTACTATTCTAGGCTTAACAAAAAATTCATCTCTAAACCTCTTAGTCTTCTTTTCGGGGTAGATTTCCAAATGAAATTTGCAACCTTAGTGATGCTTTATTCAAGCCACGGAGCTTAGATCTAAGAAGCCGAAAAATCATAATTAAGAAAACCTAAGTAAAGTTAACAGATGAGTATTCCAATCCTATTTCTTATACCAAACTTTTAACTATTCTTGAAATTAACTTTACTTTCTCATTAGCGATGTCTATGGGTAGAAATTCTAGTTCACAGCTTGGGGTAATATACATTATTTCAGGCTCCCTCTTATCTATGTATTTATTGATCTTCTTGACGATTGTTTCTACATCTTCTAGGAGGCTGTTCCTCCCATCCACTATTCCTAGAGCTATTTTATCTATATCATAATCGGCTAATACGTTTAGGTTTGTATATGTTAAGTCGAATCCTACTACATCTAAATCATAATCTAACACTGCCGGTAGAGCATTTAATCCATCTCCAAAATATAGATATACCATCTTTTCGGCAGTAACTCCTTTGAACATTTCTGCTATAGCATCTCCTACTATCTCTAGGATGTCCTCTTCCGGCTTACTCCATACAAGAGATGGTGCACTAAGCTGGACCTGGCCTATCTTATACTTTCTCTGGAGCTCTAATAATTCATGGTTGAGAGCTTCAGAATACTGGAAGAGTAAATCATCTAGCTTAAGCTTGCTCTTATTCTCTGAGAGTGATATAAACGTGTATGGATCAGGTAGTATTAACTTCCATCTTCCCATAGTTACTAGGTCTGGGTAGATATATCCCGAAAATATACTATTCTTCCTGTGAATCTCTCCGGTTATTATAGGCTTCTTATAGAATGCATTATTATCAAACCATCTTGCTAATCCATCTACTTCCACTCCTAGAAGATTCTCAACTATAGGTCTAAGGAGGTCGTGCCATTCTAGCATTCCATCAATAATATATCTTAAGCCAGCTTCATCCTGAAGCTCAATTATCTTTCTAACTTCTTCTATGATCCTCTTCTTTAACTCATCCCTCTCAAGCTTACCCTTAAAATACTCTCTAAAAGACTTAACCAAATACTCACTTCGAGAATATGCTCCTACCAGCAGCCCATAGACTTCAGTCATATCCTACATCTAACTTTCGAATATTTAATAAGGATTTTTAAACTTTACAATCACAATAATTGTAGAATATAAGGTGTATGGTGGATTACAGGGTTGAGGGTTTGGTTAAGTTTCAGTGATGACTGCTTCTACAGCCACAAAGCGTTTCGGAAGTACGGCTTCTATCTCAGCTAGTATCTGTTTATCTGTGAATCCTCTTTGTTTTAGTGTTCTAGCTCCTGAGGGGCATGATGCAACGCATGTCCCGCATCCTTGGCACAATACTTCTTGAACACTAGCAGTCTTAGATTCCTTATCAAACACCGTTGCATTATATGGACATACAGATATACATATCCTGCACCCAGAGCATAGATTCTTGTTAACTTCAGCTATCACTGGCTCAGCTTCTACAACCCCTTGGCTAAGCAGAGCTAAAGCTTCAGCTGCAGCAGCTGCCCCTTGAGCTACCGAGTCAGGTATATCTTTAGGTCCTTGACATGCTCCTGCAACGAATACTCCTCTGTTTACGGTAGAGACTGGTGCGAGTTTGGGATGTCTCTCAAGGAAGAATCCATCCATATCAACGGGGATATTGAATATTCTTGCTAATTCTTTTGCATCTTTCCTAGGTTCTAGAGCGGTTGCTAGCACAACCATGTCTGCCTCTATCTGCTGTATCTTCCCTAGTAAAGTATCTTCAAAGGTTACGGTTAGCTTTCCATTCTCAGATTCAGTGATTTCAGCTGGTTTACCTCTAATAAATATTACTCCTTCTTCCTGTACTCTTCTATAGAATTCTTCGTATCCTTTACCATGTGCTCTTATGTCTATGTAAAGTTCGTAGACAGTAGAGTTTGGAACTCTCTCCTTAATTAAGTGAGCTAGCTTCATAGCATACATACAGCAAACCCTCGAGCAATAGACGTGGTAATTCTCATCTCTAGATCCTACACAATGGATGATTACTACTGTTGAAGGAGTTCTACCATCTCTTAGGATTATCCGCCCATTTGTAGGACCAGAAGCACTTGTAAGCCTTTCAACTTCAAGCCCAGTATATACATTCTTGTATCTACCATATCCATAACGTTTTATAACAGATGGATCGAAGACGTCGTATCCTGTTGCAAGTATAACTGCTCCAACCTCCAAGGTTATCTCTTCAGGTTTCTGTTCAAAGTTTATAGCTTTGGTTGGGCAGAACCTCTCACATACACGGCATACATTCTTAGTAAAGTAAAGACAATGTTCACTATCTACAGTGTATTTCCTAGGCACAGCCTGTGGGAAAGGTATGTAGATTGCTTTTCTAAAGCTTAAACCCATATTAAATTCATCTAAAACTTTCGATGGACACTTTGTAGCGCATAAACCGCATCCAATACACTTGTTTTCGTCAATATATCGCGGCTTCTTAACCACCTTGACTTTATAATTTCCAGTGTAGCCTGATACTTCTTTAATCTCGCTATAAGCTAGCATAATAATGTTGGGATTAGATGCTACATCAACCATCTTCGGTGTTAAGATGCAGGATGCGCAATCTAAAGTCGGGAAAGTCTTCTCAAGCTGAGCCATTCTACCTCCAATCGACGGCTCCCGCTCAACTAGATATACCCTCTTCCCTGAGTTCGCCAGCTTCAAAGCGGTCTCTATACCTGTTATTCCACCTCCAACGACCAGCACGGACTGGATTAATGGGACATGTATCTTCTCTAATGGTTCGTGGAATTTTACTCTATTTACAGCTGCGGCAACAAGTAGCTTGGCTTTCTCAGTTGCTTTCTCAACATCATCTGTTACCCATGAAACATGCTCCCTTATATTGACCATCTGGAACATGTATGGGTTTAACCCTGCTTCTTCACAGACTTTCTGGAATGTGGGTCCATGCATTGTTGGAGAACAAGATGCAACAACTACATTTGTTAAACCGTATTCTTTGATATCTTTCTTAATATGTTCTTGACCTGGATCAGAACACATATATGGATAATTTCTAGCAATAACTACTCCTTCTAAACCTTTGGCAAACTCAGTAAGCTTCTGGACATCAACTGTTGAGGCAATGTTTAGTCCACAGTGGCATATGTATACCCCAATCTTCCTATCCATCTTCACCACCTCATATGGTAGCTGTTAAAACCATCTTCTCATTCAAATGCTCTGCAACGTTTTTACTGATACCTAATTCATCAATTCCAATACCAAACGATAAACCGACTAATTGTGTAAAGTAGATTATCGGTAGATGCTTATCTACAATTCTTCTACTTAGTCTAGTCCTAGTGATCTCTAAGTTTAGGTGACATAGAGGGCATGCCGTAACAATACATTCTGCACCTGCCCCAACATATGAGTTGAAGATCTTTTCAATCACAGTAAGTACTTCTTCTTCGTTTGTTAACATCAGCATACCTCCACAGCATTTAGTCTTTAGTGGTGATTCGACTGGTTGGCCACCAATCCATGAAATAATCTTTTCAAGAGATGTAGGGAACTCTGGATCATCAAAATAGCTATATGGTCTAGTTATCTGGCACCCATAATATGCTGCAATCTTTAATCCTTCTAGTCTTCTCTTAACTCTATTCTTTATAGCTTCTTCTCCAACATCATTTACTAGGAAATCTATTATGTGGCGTATACGTATTCTTGAAGACGCTGGGCTTCCAAGTATACTGTATTTCTTTATTATTTCATTCTTGATTTTATTATTTGCTAGGATCTCGGTTAACGTTCTATTCATTGATAGAAAACATGCAGGACATAGAATTAGTATTTCAGGTAAGTTCATTCCTAAAGCTTTAGCAAGATTCCTTGCTCCTAGGAGATATGATCCTTTCTCATCTACAACTCTATACAGGTTAGACCCACAGCAATTCCAGTCTTCTATCTCTGAAACTCTTATACCTAAAGCTCTCAGTACAGCTAACGAAGAAAAACTATAATGTCTTCCTATACCGTTTTTAGAGCATGAGCAACCTGGGTAATAACTTAAAGCTCTCCCGCTTGTATCCATTACTTTTACGCTCCTAGATTCTGATCTCTTCCATATTCTGAATCTTTTCAAGTGAAAACGATAATGTCCCCTCTCTTAGTAGCTTCATTGAAAGTGGGATCATCTTTAGTAGTTTAAATGGGCTGGTCTTTAGAGAAAACTTTATCATAAGCCTAGGCTCTGATATCCTACCATACTTGTTTATGTATTCAGCATACGTTTTCATCAGCTTTGGATATAGTTGATTGTTGGAGTAGCCATTCTTTAATGCCAACCTCTTTAATGCTGTCATGAACTCCCCGATATTTATCTTAGCTGGGCAACGTACTGCACATAAATAGCATGTTGAGCATAACCATATAGTTTTAGTCTTTAATGCTTCATGAATAAAACCTTCTCTAACCATCGATACTACCTGTCGGGGAGTATAGTCCAGGTAATTGTTTAGTGGGCATGAAGCTGAGCATGTACCACATTGTATACATTTTTCGATAGCTGTATGGATTGCACAACTATCTTCAATTAGAAAGTTATTCTGAGCGACCAAGCGCACTTACCCGTATTTTATCTTATATATCTGGAGTCTTCTCACCTAGCTTTACACTCCATTCAAATGCGTATCTTTCGCCAAGCCTATCGGCTGCAATTATTATTAAGCTGCTCTCTATATCTAAAATATCTCTAGATAATTGAGATATAATCTTCTGAAACTCAACTGAGTCACTCCTATTGTTTAAATGATATTTGCAATGGTTTATAAGAGATCTACAGCATGTTAAAGCCGTAATTATTTTGGGTGAGACATCTACATTCCTCTTCTTTAAATCAACAATAAAATCAGCCAAATTTTTCCATTTATCCTCAATCTTTTGAAAAAGCTCTCTCATGTCCAACTTTGTACTATACACTCTATTCCACCATCTTATACTGCTGTCATCTCAAGTATATATGTTACGTATTTTTTATAAATTTAGTATATACTAAACCGCCCCCGTATAGTTCATTCAGTCTATTCCTGTTTCCCAAACATGGTATATTCTAGTATACATATATAAATCTTAAATAGTGATATGTATATACTCTTAGTGTGATAGTTAGGAGACTACAAAAGGTCGGGCACAACACCCTCTCAATAACCTTGCCGAACCAATGGGTCAAGGAAATGGATTTAAAGAAAGGCGATGCAATAGTTTTCCTCTTTGAAGAGGATGGCTCATTAAAACTTAAACCAAGTACACTTGTTGAGAGAGAAAAAAAGAAAAGCGAAGTCATAGTATATGCTGACCAATGTAATGAGCCTTCGCTTCTCGAGAGATTAATAATCGGACACTATATTCTCGGACATGATATAATAAGAGTTGTTTCTTCAACATCTCTTAAAGCAAGCCATCTAGAAGTAGTAAAGAAGGCTGTTGGAAAACTCATAGGCGTTGCAATAATTGAAGAATCTCCTCTACAAGTAATACTACAATGCATGGTTGAGCCTGCATCCTTCCCTATACAAGTACTCCTTAGAAGACTATATATCATTGTCTCTACAATGCATAAAGAATTATCTGACGCTTTAAAGGAGCTGGATTCGAGCTTAGCTAGACAAATAACATTGAGAGAGCCTGAAGCAGATAAGATGCATTTACTCATAACTCGTCTATTAACTCTTGCTCAGACTAATAAGGAATTATACTCAACAATAGGGATAGAAGATTCACGGGATCTTATACTATATAGGCTTGTCTCGCAGAATCTAGAGAGGATAGGTGATTGGGTAGAGAATATGTCTAGGTATATTGAGTACTTGGAGCCGAATAAGAACTACATACATGAGGAAGCATTAAGTTATATAGCAGAAATGAGCAACCTTTCACATACAATATGCTTTAATGCTATTAACTCATTGTTCACAGGAGATATAGAAGAAGCAAACAAAGTGGTTACACAATATAAAGAAACATATGAAGACAGGGACTCACGGATAATGCATAAATTAATAGAGTATATTCAATGTATGCCGTGTGGTCCCTTAATAGGAGTTATAGTCTTCGGTTTAGTGAGAATAGCTGAATTAGGGTCGGAGATAGCTCAAGCAGCAATAGATAGAGGTATCAGGAAGCCAAGCAAATTCTCTGAAAGCATAGTTGGAGACGAAGCCTTCAAGAAACTTTACAGCCCGGAAGCATTCTAAATCAATCAGTTAGAAGAATAGTTCTTCACTAGGAATATAGATGAGCTACAATGGCCACTTGACCTAATGCTATCCCACCATCGTTCGCTGGATACTTCCTAGGCAGTAGCAACTGTAGTTTAGTATTTTTAATTGCTTCTTCTACTCCTTCTATAATATAATCGTTTACCGCTGCACCCCCAGAAATCAATAAATATCCATGTCTTCTTTTCGCCACTCTAGAAGCTATCAAGCCTAAGCCGTATCCTATCGTCTTCTGAATCATGTAAGCTATCTCGCCTGCATCTACTCCGTCAATCAGCAAGTCTAAAGCGTCTAGGATTACTGAAGTAGTATCTAGAACGGCTTTCTCGGAATAATTTATCTTGACATCAAACATTTCATTATTTTTCTTAGAGACTGCTTCCAGCTTTATCGCAGGCTCACCTTCATAGGTTTTCTCAAAACATACTCCTAGAAGAGCTGAGGCCGCATCAAGAATCCTCCCAGTACTTGAAGTCTTTGGAGAGTCTTGGATCTGTCTTAAAACTAATCTAAGTTCTTTTTCACCTTGCATGAACCCTTTCTGAACTATCTTGAGTTTCCTCAGGATGGAGATCAGCTCGTCTTGGTCTAACTTCTTGCTAAGTATTCCAGCCAGCATCCTTGCAGGATACTTTACTGCTAAGTCTCCACCAGGCATAGGCTGTAGTTCTAGATGACCAATTCTCTCAAAATCATTGTAGCTTGCTCTTACTACTTCTCCCCCCCATATTGTTTTATCCAGCCCGTATCCTGCACCGTCTATAGCTATCCCAAGTACTTCTTCTTCTAAATGGTGTTCAGCCATTACTGAAGCTATGTGAGCCCAATGATGCTGTACTTTATAGATTCCTGTATTGTATCTTCTAGCCCATTCCTCAGCAAGTAATGTTGATGGATATCTTGGATGCATGTCTGCAGTGATTATAGATGAAGAAATATCTATTCTATAGTTTCCTATTAGGAATCCTAGGTAACGTTCTAAGTCTCTAAAACAATAATATTCATCAACATCTCCAATATACTGGGTTAGAACAACTTTATCCTCGAAGCCGACAGCTCCAGCACTTTGAAGCATTGCTCCGAAAGCTATGATAGGTTTCTTCAATTTCATAGATAGTGTCGTCCACATAGGTGCATATCCTCTCCCTCTCCTCAGCATGGATATTCTTCCACGAGTAAATCTTACAACGCTATCGTCAACTCTATTAATTATCCTTCTATTATGAACTAGAAAATAATCAACGATATCCGATAATTTACTTCTTGCACATTCTTCATCAATACACATAGGCTCCTCCTGAGGGTTTCCACTAGTCATTACAACAAACTTATCATGTGTATTTTTCAGTAAAAGGTAATGGAGGGAAGTATATGGGAGAAAAATTCCAAGATGCTTTAAACCTGGAGCAACTAAGCTAGATATTTCAGCTTCTTCTAGAATATCTAATAATACTATTGGTCTCTCTCTAGATTTTAGTATTCCTATTGCTTCATTATCTAGTTTGACTAGATGTGATGCAGTTTCAACATCTAGAACCATAACTGCGAAAGGCTTTGAGGGTCTCTTCTTCCTCTTTCTTAAACGTTCTAAGGCGTAGTCTAATGTAGCTGAGGCAGCAATATGGAAACCACCTATCCCCTTAACAGCGACGATATATCCTTCATCGATTAATCTCCCAGCACATTCTATTGCATCATATCCACTATGAATATGTTCATAATCTCTTGTATAGAGCGTTATTTTTGGACCACACGCTGGACAGCTTATTCCTTGAGCATGGAGCCTCCTTATATTCTCTGGATCACGATATTCTCTTAGACACTTTGAACACAGTGGGAAATCATTCATACTAGTATTTTCTCTATCATATGGTATTTTCTCTATTATTGAGTATCTGGGGCCGCAATATGCACAGGAATGAAATGGATATAGATAAAATCTACTTGATGGGTCTAAGACTTCTCTTAAACAATCTTCACATATAGAGAAGTCAGGCGGAATCATAGAGCTTTTATAACTGTATGGGTCGCTCTCAAGAATCTTAAATACATCATATCCTTCGATTCTATCTTCTGTAATCTGAACGTGCTCTAAGTATACTACACTAGGTTTCTCATCATTAAACATTTTTAGGAACCTCTCAATATCTTCCTCTCTTCCTTCAATATGTATCTCTACTGCGCTACCTCCAATGTTTTTAACGTATCCTTTCACTCCCGACTTCATAGCTATCCGATAGATGAAAGGTCTAAATCCAACCCCCTGAACTATACCCGATGCCTGTATGTTAACTGCCTTCAACACTTCTTATTCGTGAGCCGTATTACATTAACCTAACTTACCTACCTTTACCACAGATACTAGAAATACTAGAACAGGAAATAGAGAAATAGTCCCCTAACTTCTCATTATTTTTTAGTTGTATGTATAATTGCCTTAAACAGCATTATGTTTAAGCATTCTAGCTTGGGCTACAAGCCTCTGAATACTCTAGGTTTGACCTTTCTACAGGCTCTCTACTAAATACACTTATAGCTTCTAGGATAAAGCTTTCATCTACACTCTTCATATAGTGTTTCTTCTTCTTGAAGTCTTCAATATCTGAGAACTCACTAACAATCCATATATTTAGACTATTATATCTAGTCGTATTTTTCCAATCTTACTCTTAACATAGGCTTGTAAATCATAATTATATGCTTTCTCAGCAATCACCATATCATAACCACTACACCTAAAAACATTAAACATCCTATAAAGAACCCAATATTATTCTTTAACCTCTCTCTACACTCATTATCTATATTCATGTCTGCTAGAACCCTTACCCTTCCATCCCTAACATAAAGATATATTGAACCGCTATGAAGCTTGAAGACTATCTCATATATAGAGAACACCAATATGGAGAAGACTTCCAAGCAGTTGGCTAGAGACTTGAGAGTCTTTCAAGAATGTGGTGGAAGGTTTAGTGAGGTGTTGAGGATGGCTAAGGCTGTTCTTGTTGATACTTCGCCGACTGCTACCAACGGCAAGAGGAAGAAGAGGAAACCTCATTATGTCTTTGACGG
>Ga0209183_1000716_pt1 | contig 12376 bp, 13 predicted proteins | sample LHCtaG_2_FD_184120 | JGI IMG/M metagenome (GOLD analysis project Ga0209183, IMG submission 184120) | Hot spring microbial communities from Little Hot Creek, USA to study Microbial Dark Matter (Phase II) - LHC4sed_replicate (SPAdes)... | ecosystem: Environmental > Aquatic > Thermal springs > Hot... | reverse complement strand
CCCCTAGATATAGCGCCTCCCTAAACGTGGAGAGAGAATATTACCAGAAGCTATCTCCCATGTAGAAGGACATTCTCCGGGCATTGTATATCCGCGTTCGGTATTATTGCGGCCTTGAGGTCCTTCTTCCCAGCAGCAGACATCGCCTCCTCCAAAACCTCACCCCAATCTCTAATCCACTCAACCTTCTCCGCTGCTATCGGGAGCTGTGGATCCACCTCCGGATACCTTGAATAGATTATCAGCTTCCCCACTTTTCCTAATCGCCTAGGCGGGTTGAATATCGTTCCGCCCCTCCTCCTTCCAAACTTCCCATAAGCATAGTGGGTTACTTGGCCGCGCGGGTCATCAGCGATTAATATCACGATTGCCCCGGACTTGATGCGCTGGCCCCAGGCCGCAAGCGCTAGGCAGGCCTCATTTGACTTCGAGGAGACATTAAGTATCAACACGTCATAGTTCTCTGGAACCGTGCTGGAGTAGATGATCTTAGCATCCTCGACGCCCAGCCTATACTCCTCCATCACATCGCCGCAGAAGATGCGAGTGGAGTCGTTGAAGCCGTTAATCAATACGTCAACCTTGAAGTCTAGGCCAGCGATCCTCGAGAACTCCTCGGCATCCTCGACCAAGATATTGTTCTCCACTCTTCCCCAGCCCGTCGATGGATGGGGATTAGACCCGGCCACATAGCCGCCCAAGGAGCCATGATTATGGTTTATCGCGTTTATTGATGCTATTCCCGGTATCATTATCTTCGGCCCGCCGCCAAACCCAAACATCGGATGAGGCACTATGCAGCCAACAGCTATCCTCAAATCACATGAAAGGTATTCGCCATTAACCTCAACAGGCGTCCCATACTTCGTCTCGCCCACGATCTCGCAGCCGTGAAATGGATCATGATTATAGACCGGATACTCCTCCAAGATCCTCTCACCAAGCTTTCTCAAGAAATCCACCCTATTCATGGCGCCATGCGCCCCGGTCGCCGCCACGAACCTGACATGATCCGCTGATATCCCCGCGGCTCCCAGCTCCCCTAGGATCGCCTCGGCTATCGGCCCAACCCTCGTGGGCCTAGTATGATCATCAAAAACCACGACAACCTCCCCCCTACCCTCAGCAAGCCGCCGCAGCGGCTTAGAGCCAGCAGGATTCCTCAAAGCATTGACAATATCCTCCACATCGATGGGCTCAGCATCATAGCCCCTCATCCGATAAACTTCAATACTCCATCTCTCGGGAAACTCGAGAACCCTCTCCCTCGAATCGCTCCAAGCAATATCCGGAATTACAACCCTCACTACGTCGTTCATTCGCTCGAGACCCAACATTAATGTTCATTAAATTTTTCTCAAGAGATAGCGTATTCTCCGGGGATGGTGCGGGGGGTGGGATTTGAACCCACGAACCCCTACGGGACAGGGGCCTGAACCCTGCGCCGTTGACCAGGCTTGGCTACCCCCGCTATCTCCTCGGCTAATTCTCTCAAGGCAGGCTTCTCATAAGCCTTATTCCGGAATTATAAGCGTCCCAACTCTTTCCCCGGCTAGAGCCTTCTCTAAGTTCTCGGGCCTCCTACCATCTATAACCAGCGCGGTTATCCCGCTCCTCCTAAGAACCTTTAGAGCCAGTTGGTCTATCAGCTTATACTCGCCGGCGGCGTGGGATGCTCCTCGAAGAATCTCCTCAAGCCTTGATAACGTGACCTCCCTGAGTAGCTTCGCGTCCGGGTTCTTTTTCGGGTCATCCGTGTAAACACCCTCAACATCGGTTGCTATGATCAGTTTCTCCGCTCCGATGGCCTCGGCCGCGAGCGCCGCAACCGCCGTCGTGGATTGTGCCGGCTGCAATCCGCCCGCCACCACGATCACGCCATCGCTAGAGTATTCCAGCAGCTGTTCGAGGCTCTCGGGGATTGCTCGACATGCCTTCTCGCCTATCAGCGCCGAGAACATCATCGCGTGTATCTTGGTCACCTTTATCGCCAGCATGTCGCAGAATGCCTCGCTGAATCCTAGGCTCCTCGCAGCCGATACGTATCTCCTAGCCTCCTCCCCTCCACCAATCACCACGCACCATCTTCCACCGGTAAACCTTCTCGATATTATCTCGGCATAAGTCCTCATGAGGGCAAGATCGAGGCCATCAGCCCTAGATATGAGATGCCCGCCTATCTTTATCACGAGATTAGAGGGCATGATCCCGCAGTGAATATGGGAAAAATAATGTGGAAAATAAGTATTTGGTTTATGGGCCTTTCTGGGTTATCTCCTTGACTATTCCGGCCGCGATCGTCATTCCCATGTCTCTTATCGCGAATCTACCGAGCTCCGGGAAGTCCGCGTAGGTCTCTAGGGCCACGGGCTCTAGGGGCTTCAGCCTGACGAGCGCGACATCTCCGGTCTTGAGGAACTGCGGGTTCTTCTCCAGGACCTGCCCCGTCCTCGGATCCATCTTCTGTATCAGCTCGACGAACTTCACCGCCGTCTGTGCCGTGTGTATGTGCATTACGGGCGTGTAGCCCGCGGCTATCGCGGTCGGGTGATAGATTATGATTACTTGGGCTATGAACTCCTTCGCCACGCTGCATGGGCTGTCCGGGTGGCTCACCACCATTCCCCGCTTAAGCTGAGACCTCTCAACACCCTTTAGGGCGAATCCGATATTGTCTCCTGGTATGGCCTGCTGCATTGGAGTATGATGCATCTCGATGGACTTTACCTCGGCCTTGAGCCCAGGCGGCATTATCACCACGGTATCGCCGACCTTGAGAACTCCAGTCTCAACCCTCCCAACGGGAACCGTTCCGACGCCCTTAATCGAGTAGACAGCCTGGATTGGGATCCTCAGCGGCTTGTCTATCGGCTTCGGCGGCTCCTGGAATAGGTCAAGAGCCTCATAGAGGGTTGGCCCATCATACCATGGCATGTTGCTGCTTCTCTCGATCAGGTTGTCGCCGGTCCAGCCCGAGACGGGTATGAAGGGTATCTTTGAGACGTCGTAGCCAAGCCTCTTCAGAAGGTCCGCTACGCCCTGCTTAACCTCCTCATATCTCTCCTTGCTCCAGTTCACTGTTGGATCATCCATCTTATTGATTAGGACTATCAGCTGCCTTACTCCGAGGATTGAGAGGAGGAATGCGTGCTCCCTTGCCTGGCCTCCCGGCGCGATAGCAACCTCATACTCGCCCTTCTTAGCCGATACAACGAGTATTGCGCAATCCGCCTGGCTGGCACCAGTAATCATGTTTTTTACAAAATCTCTGTGTCCTGGAGCATCTATCAGTGTGAAGTGGTATTTCTTCGTCTCGAAACTCTGGAAGGCGAGGTCTATCGTCAGCCCTCGCTCCCTCTCCTCCTTGATTCTATCGAGGATCCATGCATACTTGAAGGTCTCCTTGCCCAGCCTCTTCGCCTCCTCCTCGTACTGCTGTAGCGTCCTCTCGTCGACTATGCCGAGCTTCACTAGGAAGTGGCCCATGGTGGTGGATTTCCCATGATCAACGTGTCCCACGACTACGAGGTTTAGGTGAGGCTTCTTGCTGGCCGACATCTAGAACACCTCTTCTCAACGGCTAGCGTATAGAGGAGTTCATCCCATATATAAATGTAATAGGAGTGTCGGAGAAATCCTCGATTGTTCTCGGCGTGGAGATTCGCCGCGAGCCCATGTTAGCCCTTCTTCTCCTCTTTGCCGAATGGTTTAAAAGATGCGATGGATAGGGCGCGTGGTGAAGGCCATGAGTGAGGAGCAGGAGGCGCCGTCGTATCCGACTGAGCTTGCCGAGAAGTTTCTCCTCTTCGGCAAGTGGAGGCTAGATGAGGTTGAGGTGAAGGATCCCGGGCTGAAGAGGTATATCTGCCTGAAGCCCATGCTGGTCCCCCATAGCGGCGGCAGGCATGAGCATAGGAGATTCGGCAAGGCGGAGGTGAATGTTGTCGAGAGGCTCGCGAACATGCTTATGAGACCTGGGCCGAATGGCGGCAAGAAGTCGAAGGCCCTTAAGATCGTCAGGAATGCCCTCGAGATAATCCACTTGAGGACTGGGGAGAATCCGATCCAGGTCTTGGTTAGGGCGATAGAGAATGCCGCCCCGAGGGAGGATGTTACGAGGCTGAGCTATGGTGGGATCGTCTACTTTAAGGCCGTTGATATATCGCCTCAGAGGAGGCTTGATCTAGCCTTGAGGTGGATGGGGGAGGCCGTGAGAATGGCGAGCTTCAGGAGTAGGAAGACGCCGGAGGAGGCCCTAGCCGATGAGATAATAGCGGCCGCCCAGAATGATGCCAGCAGCTACGCGATAAGGAAGAAGAACGAGCTCGAGAGGATAGCGCTCGCATCCAGGTAAAACACTGTCTCAGCCTAAAACCTTAAAACTCTAAATGGCTCACCCCGCCTTAGGGCCTCGACCTCGACCAGATGAGCTATTGATGATGTCTTGATCTTCTTTCCAAGAACCTCCTCTACTTGGAATATTCCAGCCTCGTTATCCATGTCGACGATTATCCTTATGGGGGTCTTCGGCTCGCCCCGTGTTACCTCAACCCTCCTTATCGCGAGGGCTGAAAGAGCGTGTATATCGTATTTGCCCTGCCTGTAGGGCATCCTCGCCCTCCCCTCGGCCTGGTCGGTTCCGTCGGCCACCTTTGTAATGCCGGCTTCCAGACTAAGGGTCATAATGCGTTCATCATGCGAGAGAATACAGTGAAGAATCTCTGATGTGAGCCTATATACTTTGTAAGAATCTTGGTAAAGTTTGTGAAGAATTCTCGGAAGGAATCTTGAGGCGAGAACTACTCCCATTAGGGGATGATAGGCTCGATGCACAGCATTTCCGATGTCGTGGAGATATGCCCCCATCATGACGACAAGTCTGGCATCCTCTTCATCCCCTATTCCATCCTTAACCACTGAGGGGACGAAACCCTCATCTAATAAAATATCTAACATCTCTAGAGCTGCGCCCGCCACAATTCTGGAATGAACCGGGCCATGATCATTATAGAGAAGCCTTTGGACAGCCATTACGTTAGCCATGGTTAGATATGCCTGAACTTCGCTACTTTTCTCTACCAGGGTTAGGGCGCGTTTTAAAATCGGATGATCCTCTACCTTCTTTTTCAAGATGGCTGGCGAGACCAAGACCATGCTTAGAAGAAGGTGGCTAGTACGTAATTAAGGATACCTATCATTCTAGGCTCTTTTTTAAGCTCTCGGTATATTTTCTTAAAATCAAATCCTCAAAATCCTCCTGTATGCGAGGATTCGAAAATATGAAAATCGCGGCTGTCGAGACTACTACTTTAACGTCTGCTAAGGCAACCTTACAGAGCATTATAGACTGGGTTACCTTGCTATCTCGATCACCTATGTGTCTAGAAATATTTCTCCGATTATCCGCATCCATTTCGGAAACCATATACTAGCCATGAGTGCAAGCATCAAACTGACAGCCCGTTTAACAAAATTATCAGATAAGGATAATATCTTTTTCCCGATATAAAGTAGCCCAAAGCCTGAAGAACCCTGCTAACAAACCTAAAGGTAATAGGTTTGAAAGGAGGATAGAAAGAGATCCTCCACTTTATCACGTCTATTCCTGCACTCTATATCTATGTCAAATTATAGACAGTCTTCACAAAATCGTTTTCCAAGGGGGTGGTTGTGGCCGGACTTTAGATCCATAGGGTTAGCCTTGGTCCCTCATCGCCCATGTCCGATGCGCTTATCTCCATCAGGCCCCTCCCCTAAATTTTGGTATGGTGGGGCCTTGGGGCGTGGTCGAGGGAGGCGTTTTGACGCATTCCGGTGGAGGGGCGGATCTTGGAAGGTTGCTGAGAGATGTTAAACGGCGATACTCTGATGCGTTCACCGAGCCTGGGCTAGGTGTCCTCCAAGACCTCAGGCGCCTCATCGGCCATACTGACGGCTTCCTAGATCTGCTGGCGGATCCGGGGATGGATTTCAGGGTCAAGTTGATGAGTTATGGTAAGCCTAGGATGGATGTCTTCGAGTTCTGCCGGTTCTACGCGGGGTGGCTCGGATCACCATTCATGGAGAGGCTGAAGCATGAAGGCTACGAGCTATTGGAGGAGGCCATAGACTGGTGGGGACGACAGGATGTTCTTGACATCATGGGGAGGTGAGAACCAATGTCATACTACCGTGATGCGGATACCTTTACCAAGGTTAAGGTCTATAAATTCGTTGTGGAGCTAAGACATCGAAATCCAAAACTTGGAGCTAAACAAATTAGAAAAATTGTCCAAGAAAAATTCGGAATTTTGATAGGTGAGGCCACTATCAAGACTTGGATCTATCATGGCGTCGCTCCAGTGAAGGGAGCTGCAAGAAAGATATTAAAAGACAAAGTAGACTTAAAGCTAGACAATATAAGGGATTACAAAGATCTAGACATAGAAGAAAGGGTGAAGCTATATGAGGAAGCTTCTCGCCTCGTGTCAATCGGATATAATCCATGTAGTGTTGCATCGGCCTTAAGAATAATGTATGGAGTTAACATCGATGATACAGTCGTTCGTAGATGGTTCACAGAAAATCGTCATCCGGAAAGAGTTAGAACACGTGGTCCGGTTAACCTAACACCAACCAAAGAGCTGGCAATAATTGCTGCAAGTAGGGTATCAGATGGATGTATAACGAATAAAGGGAGGACAAAACAAGGAAGAATTCGCTACTGCTTCTCATTACAGATGAAGGATTTCGAACCTGTAAAATTAGTTGCTGACTGCCTAGAAAAAGTAACGGGTTATAAATATAAGATCCGATACGTTGAGAAAAAGGACGTGTACCATGTTTGTTCGAGTCGCCAAGCCTTATGCGAATATCTCATGAACGAAGACAACATACTGAATTTGCTACACAGATTCCCTGTAGAATTCATAAGAATGTCCTTCGAGGCCGAAGGTGGTCCTACAGGGCGCATTGAAACACGAGCGCATGCCAAGTATATGAAACCTAAACCTAGACTAGAGATTTACTTCATCATCGCAATAACTGTTAGCAACTATAATAAGAAACTGTTGGAAGAAATACGAGATGAACTAAGAAATATTGGAATTCAAGCAAAATTGAGGAAAAAGCAAGAAGGAGGAACTATTATCAAAGATGGGCGAGAACTTTGTACGAGAAAAACTTATTGGGGGTTAGAGATAATCGATGAAAATTCCATCAAACGTTATGCCGAGAAGATAGGCTTTATTTCTAAGAGAAAGCAGGAGAAGCTTAACGACATCATCGATATTCGTGAGAAGTATGGAGGAGGTATGGAGGCTGCTCTGGAGTGGATTAGGCGATATAAACCTCATAGGAAAGGTAATAGAATAGAGTGGGTTAAACGTCGGTCAGTATTGACGCGCAAGCGGGCGATCTTGGAATTTAAGAAGCTTATCGAAGAAAAATGGGGCCGTTGTTATACCATATATCTGAGTTTTTAAGGGCGAATCAAAGATAGCTAGGAGGCCCCTCTTCCTACTAAACCTTCCCACCCTATTTTCCTTTTTATTTCTAAGCTGCCCCATGCTCACTTTTAGGTGATAGCTATGTCGAGCGTGTTTCATCCTTGTTTTGGTTTTGTCGAATATCTTCCTTGAGTTGGAGGTGTTAGAGAGCAGACATTCTGGACGGATAAATTGGGATTTTGAGGAAAAGCTCGTTAATGGCGTAATCTTAGCGATAATTATAGTGTCTATTATTCCGCTTATAGGCGTGACGGTGTTAAAGCCGGTATCCAAGCTTAATGCTGACCCTAAGTTTGGAGAAATATCCTCCTAGGTTTGAAGATGTGACTTAGAGACGAAGTGCGCCAAAACGTCTTAAGAAGTGTGAGGAAATTATCACCGAGACTCGGAAGAGCAGATTTTTGATGTGGCCGAACTCGTCGTCTCATCATGTGATAGGATGCAGTGGAGTATCTCGGTTGCGATTCTATGCGCCTTGAAGGAATCTTGATACGGCTTCCGAAGTATTCTCGGGAGGAATCTCGCCGCCAACGCCACGCCCGACACATAATGATAGCTCCGATGGACAGCGTTTCCTATATCATGAAGATATGCGCCCATCATAACAACTAGGCGCGCGTCCTCCTCATCTCCTACATTATCCTTGACGATGGATGGTATGAATCCATCCTCTAGTAGTATCTCGAGCATCTTAAGAGCAGCGCCGGCCACGATCCTAGAGTGAACCGGGCCATGATCATTATAGAGCAGCCTCTGAACCGCCATCACATTAGCCATCGAGAGATATGCCTGGACTTCACGGCTCCTTTCCAGCATCCTGAGAGCCTGCTCGAGCAGGGGGTGGCCGCTGATCCTATCCTTCAGAATACTGGGCGAGACCAGAACCATACGCTAGAAGTATATAGCGCCTCGTAATTAAGAATCATGCCGCCCGCGGGTCGCAAGCCATCCGTCAAAGAAGCCTTTTCAGCTCTTCTATGTCGAAGTAGGTCTCTGCGCAGCCGTTTTTCAGGAGCGGCACCGCCTGCCCGGGGATATTCATCTTCCTTAGAATCTCGTAGCCGAGTTTTAGCTCCGCGCCGCATGCAACCCCGACGACCGCGCCATATCTTCCCGAGGCTAGTATCCTCGGGATACATGATCCTCCGGGCAGCACATAGACGTCATAGCCTTTTTTCCTCGCGATTACTGTCGCCTGGTTTATCAGGCAGTCGGGCGAGCAGCCCATGCACCTGTAGGTCGGGGTGCTCGGGTCGAACACTGCCCTACACCGGCTATCCATATACTTTCTCGCGCAATGGGGGAGAAGGAGAGCCTTTCTGCCAGATGATGCCGTAAACCTGTCCCGGTTTAGGATGTTTGATGCCTGTATCTCGAGGAGGTCCTCGAAAAGCGATATCGCCTCCAAGATGTTTAGGCCCGTGATCTCCTGAACTTTGAATTTCTTCACCAAGTATCTCGCGGCATAGCTCATCCTCCGATGGAGCTTCAGGTCATAAGCCAGCCTCAGAAGCTCCTGGAACACGCTTCTGGGAAGACCTCTTAGATCGAAAGTGAATCCATAGGGCATTAAACATTCTCGAGATTAAATGGGTGATAAATGTTGATATGCGCGGTGCTTAAACATTCAAATAGGAGTTGGTTTTAATGCGATCAAGCTCCTATGAGTAGGTCGCATGCCATAGAACTGATTAGGAGTCATGAGAGGTATAGGTCGACGACGCTGAACCTGATTCCGAGCGAGAATATTCAGAGCCCGAATGTTCTAAAGGCCCTTGCTACGGATCTTGCTGGAAGATACTCTTACCGGCCAAGATACTATGCGGGGACTAGATATATTGATGAGCTCTGGGAGTATGCTGAGGAGCTTGCCAAGAAGCTCTTCGGCGCGGAATACGTGTTCTTGGAGCCTCTCTCGGGCCATATCGCCGCCCTCCTGACATATGCAGCCCTCGTCAAGGGTGGGAAGATGGCGGCTCTCGCGCCCGAGTTCGGCGGCTATATGGGGAATGCTCCCGACAAGCTCCCGGACCTGATATCCGCGAAAGTAGTTTATCTCCCAGCGGTCAAGGAGATCCTCATTCCGGATCCCGAGAAATCTGTTGAGCTGATTAGGGCTGAGAGGCCTGATCTCGTAGTATTGGGCGGAAGCTATATGCTCTTCCCGCACCCCGTCAAGGAGATCGCTGAGGCGGTTCATGAGTATGGCGGCCTCCTCGCATATGATGGATCTCATGTTCTTGGCCTGATAGCGGGCGGGGTCTTCCAAGACCCGCTAAGAGAGGGCGCAGACGTACTCTTTGCCTCCACTCATAAGACATTCCCAGGGCCTCAGGGCGGCCTAATACTCACGAATAATGAGGAAGTCTACCGGAAGATAGCGGTGAACATCTTCCACAAGATCGCCGATAACATTCACTTTAACAAGATAGGGGCTCTCGCGGTCTGCTTTGAGGAGATGATGAGATGCGGGAGAAAGTATGCGGCGAAGATCGTGGAGAACGCCTATGAGCTTGCGAAGAGCTTAGATGAGCTGGGCATCCCAGTCAAGGCAAGGGAGCACGGCTATACAAAGTCCCATCAAACAATACTCGACTTCCCCAATCGCGAGGAGAGGATTAGGCTCAGGGATAGGCTCGAGGAATGCGGCATAATATCTGATGCTGATCTAAGGCTTGGTGCCCCCGAGGTGACTAGGAGGGGGATGGGCAGAAGAGAGATGGCCAAGATCGCGAAGCTGGTTAAGAGGGCCTTGGATGGTGAGGATCCTCGGAAGGTCAGGCGCGACGTCGCCGCCCTAGTCAGAAGGTTCAGGACGATAAAGTTCTGCTAAGCCTCATGCGGCTAGTCTTGGCGGAATACTCAGGTAAGCCTGAGCGGCGCCGCGGGCAAGATAGCTAAATAGTCGAGCATATTACGCTATTATCCGGGGCTTATAGCTCCTGAGGGTGGATTATGTGAGGGAGGATCTTAGGGTTAGGCTTGAGAGGGCTGAGAGCTTTGGGGAGATATTTAGTGTTGTCAAGAGGGCTGTTAAGGAGGTTTTAGGGGTTAGGCGCGCGGGCCTTGAGCTTCTCTTAGCAGACCTGCCGGGCGAGATCGGCGCGATGCATCAGGTGGGCTCAAACGCGATAATAATGAATCGGAGGCATCTTCAGGCTATCATGAGGTCATCGAGGAATAGGCTTGAGGTGAACTCGTATGTCTTCCTCATACTGCTTCATGAGTATCTTCACAGCCTCGGCGTGCTGGATGAGGGGGAGGTGGCAGCCCTCTCCATGAAGGTGATCAGGGAGGCCCTTGGGGAGGATCACCCGGCTTATAAGATGGCGCCGAGGAAGCTGGCCGAGATCGCTGAACAGCTCATCAGCGAGGATGATCTCATCTCCCTCGATGATGCCGAGGTTATCAGGGACTTCGATACCGAGAATGCCCAGTATATATGCTGAGCCAGTGCCCCTGAGAGGGCGCGAAGATGAGCTTGGAGCAGAAGTTCTCCGGCTGCATGCTCTCGGCAGCACTGGGTGATGCTCTTGGCGCCGGCCATGGTTCAGGTGCCGAGTTAAAATACACAGATGACACCGCGATGATGATAGCTCTCGCGGAGCATCTGCTGGAGAATCATGGCGGGGTTGATCCCCTGAAGCTTGCATGGAAGTTTCTCGAGGCGTATGAGGCTGAGCCCTGGAGGGGTTATGGGCCGGGGCCGCCGAGGATCTTCAGGATGATTAGGCGCGGCGAGGGGCCTCTCGAGCTGGATAAGAGGCTGTATCCGGGCGGGTCGCTTGGTAACGGGGCCGCGATGCGGATAGCGCCCATCGGCCTCTTCTACCACGATGATGCCGCGAGGCTCGTGGAGGCTGTTAAGGCATCCTGCAAGCCCACTCATAATCATCCGCTAGCGATTGAGGGCGCTCTGCTCGAGGCATATTCCATCGCCATGGCCGTGAGGCTCAACCCGGGCGAGAACGCCGAGTCGAGGGATTTCATAGAGCAGCTCATGCAGCTTCCCGTAAGCGAGGTCTATCAGCTGAAGCTCAAGCTCATCCCAAGGCTGATCGAGTCGGAGGCGAATAGGATGGAGGTGGTAAGGGCTCTCGGGAACATGGTGGAGGCTCATAACTCCGTTCCAACCGCGATCTATTGTTATCTCGTGGAGCAGGATCCAGCCCGCGTCATTAAAAGGGCGATAAGCCTTGGAGGCGATAGGGATACGATAGCATGCATGGCCGCAGCGATAGCCGGCGCACATAAGGGCGTCGAAAGCCTCCCCGAAAAACTCCTAAACAGGCTTGAGAACTCCAGCCGGATAATGCTGCTCGCGCAGAATCTCTACAGGCTATGGCTCGAGACTAGAAGAGGCATAGCATAGGCCTCCGGATATTATCTAGGTTATATTCTGATGGGCGGCTGGCGGGGTTATCAATAAAAGCCCGGCGCCGCTTGGATTACTGTTGGAGATGGTTCTAGTCGCTCATGTGGCGGATATCCATCTAGGCTACGCCCAATATGGGCTTGGAGAGAGGGAGGCTGATATCTATGAGGCCTTCGAGGAGCTTGTTGATGTTATTGGGAGGGAGAGGCCGGAGATCCTCTTGGTGGCCGGCGACCTCTTCGACTCGCCGAGGCCGCCGATACGGGCCCTCATGAGGGCTAGAGAGCTCCTCGGGAGGCTGAGGTCCTCCGGGATCAAGATCTACCACGTTATAGGGGATCATGAGATCCCTAGAAGGGTCAAGGATCTACCGCCAACCGCCATACTCGAGAAAATATCAGAGCATGCAGGGCTCAGAAACATCGTCATAGGGGATGATGTCGTCATCACGGGGCTTGATAGGATTAGGCTCAGCGAGAGGGATGAGGCCCTGAGAAAGCTTGGGGAGCTGGCC
>Ga0209183_1000713_pt1 | contig 12396 bp, 10 predicted proteins | sample LHCtaG_2_FD_184120 | JGI IMG/M metagenome (GOLD analysis project Ga0209183, IMG submission 184120) | Hot spring microbial communities from Little Hot Creek, USA to study Microbial Dark Matter (Phase II) - LHC4sed_replicate (SPAdes)... | ecosystem: Environmental > Aquatic > Thermal springs > Hot... | reverse complement strand
AGAAGATATGCGAAAGGATAGCCATTATGTACAAAGGCAAGCTGAGGGCTCTGGGCACGGTCAGGGAGCTGAAGGATCAGATCCCAGGCGGTGACGTGGTCGAAATCAGCTTCGAAGGCCCCCGCGAGCTTGTGAAGAAAGTTCTTGAGGAGCTTGGTGGCGTGAGCAAACACGTTGTTGACGACGGCAGGCTCGTCGCTTACATGAACAGGGGTGAGGAGGTGGCTGCAGAGATAGTCAACGCGCTGACCAGCTACGGTATCAAGGTTAAGCGGATTATGGTGCAAGAGCCTACGCTCGACGACGTCTTCTTCTACTTCACTGGAGCGCGGTTAGGTGAGGAGAAGTGAGCCTCCCCAGGGACCTCGAAACTCTCCTGCTGCTAGTCCGCTGGGATCTCATGCGCATGTGGCGCAGGAAGGTCTTCGTCGTCATGCGGGTGGTGTGGTTCGCCGTCCAGGTGACGGTTTTCGGGCTGGCGCTCTCGGCTATGGTGAGGTTCCGTGGTGTGGTCGCCCAAGGGATCGACTACTACCACTTCTACTTGCTCGGAGTCTACACGTCAATGCTGTTCTCGATCAGCGTCTCCAACGCCTACGAGGTCGCAGAGGAGTTCGAGGAGGGGATAATCGAGTACCACCTCTCGTTACCAATAAAACGCAGCGTGCTAACCGTAGGGAGATCGGTAGGCGGGGGGCTGGCGGCTTTCCTCTTCACCCTGCCTATGTACGCCATGGTCTTAGCTTTGATGGGCGGTTGCCCGCCGCTAGCTGTAGCCGCTTCTCTGGGCGCAGCCCTCGTGTTCGCGGTGGGTGTTGTGGGGCTCGTGCTGTCTATAGTCCTGAGCGTCAAGTCGGGGGATGCGACGGACATACTCTTCGGCCTCATAGACGCGATAATCATCAGGCTCAGCACGGTTTTCTACCCTTCCGTCGTCCTCGCTAGGTACGCTCCGTACTACTACGCCGCGCTAGCCAACCCGATTTCGCACTTCGTAGACTTCGCAAGGACGCTGTTCTTTTTCGAGGAGTACAGGGTTCTCGCGGTGGCCGACCCTCTACTCATGCTCTCCTACCTGCTGGGCTTCGCGGCAGGGCTGGTCTCCACGGCAATATATGTTGTTGAAAGGAAGCTGGAGGGGGGTGGTTGGAGGTGATGGAGAGCGCGAGAGCGGCGCTGCTATTCGCTTACAGGGACCTGCTCCGGTTCTGGAAGTTCAAACACTGGCTTGCGAGCCAGATAGTAATGAACCTGGCTGATGTCGTCATCTTCGCGTTCGTGTTTAACAACATAGTCAATAGGCAGTACATACCGGATTACGTGAAGTTCATGGCTACAGGAGTCCTCGCCGCCTCCATCTTCGCGTCCTCGTTCTCCATAGGCAGAGAGGTCGGTGCGGAGATTAGGAGGGAAGTTTCCCACTACCTTCTGGCGCTGCCTGCGCCTCGCTACGCGCTGATCGCAGGCCGCGTGCTTGGGGGGACCCTTAGAGGTCTCGTCTACCAGCTCGCATTCATCGCGCTTAACGTCGCCCTTGTGGGCGTACCCAACCCCTCGCAGGCGCTGGCGATCGCTTACACGTCGCTCCTGCTTTCGGCCGCCATGTCCGCGCTCGCTATAGCGATTTCGACTTCCACCAGGGACTTCAACCTCCAAGCGACGTTCAGAGCTTTAACCTACTACACCCTTTTCTTCTTCTCAAGCGTGTTCTACCCTAAGGAGGTGCTGGCGCTCAGGTTCCCGCAGCCGATCGCGGAAGCAGTGGTGCACACTCCGATATCGCTGGCGGCTGAAGTGTACCGGTGGGGTTTCGGCTACACCAGCTCTGTCAGCCCCACAGCCCTCCTTGAGATCACGGCTTGGGCGGTTGTCCTCTTAGTTGCTGCGTCGCTGCTCTACGCCCGAAACGTGAGCGGCAAGTAAGCCGGCGAGCTTAAAGACCGGAGACCGGCAGTAACCCGTGCCCGTGTATGTAACGGTGGGTGAAGGGCGCTTTACGGACAGGGTCTCTACAGTCTTCTTTCCCAAGGACTTCCTAAACCTCCTAGACTTCGTGGAAAAGAAATTCAAAGAGTCTTTTCCGAGCTTGAGGGCGCTTTTCAACGGTAGCGAGGTGGAGCCGGGGAAGCTGCTGGACGAAGCTCTAAACCTTCTCCTGCTGCTGAAGGAGAGAGGAAGCGAGCTGCCTCCAGCGTTCTTCTTCGCCGTGCTTCCAAAGGACTTCGAAGACGTGGCTGGTATAATCGGCGGCGGAGCCTCGTTCTTCTTCGCCGTGCTTCCAAAGGACTTCGAAGACGTGGCTGGTATAATCGGCGGCGGAGCCTCGTCGATGACAGTGCCTGTCGGCGGGAATGTTTACGAGCTCGTAGGCGGGTTCGGGAGAGCTGCTCTAAGGGCGCCCGAGGGCGAGAGGGCGCTGAAGGCAGGCGAGGAACTCTCGCTCGGAACAATAAAAGTGAAGGTTTTCACTCGCCAAGCCTATGAGGCCGTTGCCGGACCCCTGAAAACTCTCGCTGTAGCAGCGATGCTAGCTCTCAGGGAGCGGCAAGCCCTAAGGATCCCAGGATGCGCTCCCAATGGGTGCGGCGGGGGCTAGGGCGCAGCGCGGGTGCCGTTCTCGTCAGCACACTATGCGCCAAACACCTTGAAGACCACAAGCGTAACAGCCGCGGCCGTTATAGCTCCCGCCACCAACTGTCCGAGCGTGTGCGCTTTCAGCTCGTAACGGGCCCAAGCGACAGGTATTAACAGGAGAAAAAGGGGTGAGCACTCCGGGCCTAGAGCGCACACCAGCGCGGTGGTGGGTCCTGCAATACCAGCCGTGTGCACGCTGATCTTCCACTTGAGAGCGACAGTGACGGCTGCAAGAGTGGCTGCTGAGAGCGTGTACGATAGGCACAAGGTAGCGTACAAGGCGTATCCGCGCCAGAGCGTATAGGCTAGGCCTGCCAAGTACGAGAGCAGGCTGAGCAGGTAGTACTTTCCACGCTTCTCCCGCTCGCTAACGAAAATGTCCACCTCTCCCTTCCTGACAGAAACAAGTATGGAGAGGAGGGGTAGGACGGTCAGCGTGAGAATCAATACCGCCAGCGCATCAAAACTGCCGCCCGCGCTTAACCACAGTGTTAAGCCTACAGCACCCCCGTAGATCTGAGGGGCGAAGGCTAACGATACCAGTTCTGCAACTCTCCGCCGCACGAGCGCCCAGCTTCAGGCGGTTGAAGAGCCTTTCCCTCGACCGATTGGAGCAGCTTCTTATCCATCCCAGTGGACAGGTTAGAACTGTGAGGGAACTCTGGGAGTACATGGGGTTGGCAGGTAGGAGGGCGCTCATTGTCCACCACGACGACCTCGCGCTCTTTAGAGCGCAAAACGAAGCGTTCCGAGAGCTCCCCTACCCTACCGGATCGCTGCTGATGGTGTCGCCTTGGGTGCTGGAGCTCGTCCTAAAACCTAAGCAAGGGGCGGACCTGGGTGTGCACCTCACCCTCACGAGCGAGTGGAAGCACTACAGGTTCAGGCCGCTAACCTGCGGCAGCAGCCTGCTGGACCCGCAGGGCTACATGTGGCCTACAACTGAAGATGCATGGAAGTACGTGAAGACGAGGGAAGCCGAGGCGGAGTTCAGGGCACAGGTCGAGCTGGCGCTGAAGCTCGGAATCGACGTAACGCACATCGACACCCACATGGGAACAGTGTTACGTCCCGACTTGGCGGACATCTACCTGAAGCTCGCCAGCGAGCTCCGCGTGCCTGCGCTGGTTCCCGAGACTCTTCAAGTACCTCATGTGCCACTCCAGTATAGGAGCGACCTTGGTAAGCTCTTCGCGAGAACCAAGCTGCCGAGGTTCAAGCTGGCTGACGTGTATGGGGTCAAGCCTGAGGATAAAGCGCGGTTCCTCAAAGCCTTCCTGACCGAAGCAGAGCCCGGTGTCTATCACTTAATACATCACGCCTGCCTCTTAACAGAGGAGAGCCGCGACCTGCCGGACATCGAGGTCAGGCTTAGCGACTTCAAAGCGCTAAGCGACCCAGAGGTTAAGAAGCTGATAGAAGAAAAATGGGTGCTCTTAACGTACCGCGAAGTAAGGGATGCGCTCAGGAAGTACATGGGTAGCGAACCGCTGTACCAGAGCGAGAAGTAAAAAATGAAGAGAAACGGCTAACGGCTTACAAGTACTTCGTACCACAGCGTCTGGTACTCCGGTCCGACTTCGAAGACCGCACTATCCCCTTCGTAGTGGACTGGCACGCGAGTCTTCCGAGCGCCTGTGTTGTCAAGCGCCCACACCTCGACGCTACCTCCGACTTTAAGCGCCACTTTGACGCGTAGCCCCTCCGCGAGGGTTGGGGCAGAACCCCAGCTGCCCGCGCAAGTAACGGGCCCGTTGAACTCCCTCAGCTCCACGCTGTCCTGCTTAACCCTAGCGACGATTTTTCCGCTCTCGTACTCCCTCAGCTCCATCCCACTGTTAGCCGCGTAACCGAGAGCGATCAGCAGGAGCCGTCCGGATTCTCCGATGCTCTTTCCATCAACAGTCGACACGCCGATCACACCGAAGCCGTTTAACAGTGTTTCTTCCAGTGTAAGCATCACGGGACCCAGTTCGAACGTCCTGTTGCCCGCGAAGCCCATCACGGCGACGGTCTTGGCTGTGTCAACGATGACCACGCACTTATCGCGTGTGCTGCAGTCCCACGTGACCTGCCCGTTATCGGACCTGTAGATAGGGCCTGGAGGGATGCTGGGCGGAGTAGGAGTTGCGCCGGGAGCAGCCCCGACCTCTAAGGCCACTCTGTGCACGAGAGGTGTTGCCGGGTTCCAGCCAAGGTGGTGCGCACCGGCCAGGTCCCACGCGCGTATCTTGCCGCTTGCGACGAGCTCCACCTCGTTCTCTGGGTTGAGGCGGTATGTTACCAGCGTGCGTGCGGGCTCCACGTCCCCTCTAATGAAAATATTGTGAGCGAGCAGGAGGGAGGCCATTTTGGTCGGGTGCTGGTCAATGTCGAAGTACCCTCTAATCCTCCTTGCGTCCCTCGGCGAGGAACCGTAGTCGAACGCAAAGATCGCGTCCCAGTCCTGGAGCGAAGCATATGCTGCTAGTATGGGGAACGCCTCGGCATCGTACATGTTGGGGGCTGGGTGGTTGTACTCGCTGACAGTGTATGGCTTGCCGAGAACCCTTCGGGATGCGATCCATTGTATCGTACCGTCCAGCGGGTGGTTGATCATCGGCTCGTTGACGACGTACCAGTTCTGGGGATCCCAGGGCGTGCCCGGGAACGCGGGGTGCTGCCAGTACGCGTGCGCATCGACGACGTCAAGCTGGGCCATGATGTTGGGCGTGCTGCAGCCGACGATCGTGCCGATGACCAGCGCCTTCACACCTAGCTCCTCCTTGAGGAACCTGTACATATCGAGGAAGTAGTCGCGCTCAAGCTCCCACAGGAACTCAATCCAGTCCCTGCGTGCCTGGGGTGATCGGCTGAAGAACTCGCTCAGTGAGAGGGTCTCGACCGTGCCTGCCTCCAGGCTCTCACCTTCCTTCAAGCCGGAGCCTTGGAAGATTTTCATGGAGAAATTGGCGAAGTAGTAGGTCGTCTCCAGAGCGCCCAAATTAGAGATGTCGAGGCGGGCGTTATCGTCGGACGCCGAGACACCCAGCGCCACCTCGTAGACCTTCCACTCGGGCGTGAGCTTCAGCGTGACCACATTAGAGAGGGCGGACCACGGCTCGTGAGCCTGAAGGATGCAGACCGTAATGTAGGCTTCGCTCTCAGCTCTTGCGGCGAAGCGGACTAGGTACGTTTCGCCCTCCCTCACTCGGATCCTCGGGTAGTTGAACTGAACGTGCCAGTTAGCAGTGCCTCGCTTAACCACCCTAACCCTCAAAGTTCTCGTTCCGTTCTCGCTTACCACGCCGTAGGAGGCTTGCGCGCCATCGTGCACTTCAACGACCCAGCCTTCGAGCCCCCGCTCGAAGGAGGGGTTAGCTAGCACTTCTTCGCCGAGCCTCGTGGGACCGCCCCAAGCTTCCTCGAGCTTCTCCGTCGAACTGTACCTGTCCCTCAACCACGCGTTCCACTTAGCCTTCAACTCACCCTTGAAGGTGTCAGGCAGCCGGTCGACAACACCTCCCAGCCACGAGTGGATGAGCCCCTGCTCGTTCACTATCTCGACGAACGCTACAGCCGGCTCCTCAGCGTAAGTCGTGTTCGTGTAAGGGTTCCTGTGGAGGAGGAGCTGCCTCGCGTACTCCTTGTGCAGATCCCTCACGGCGTCGACGAAGAAGCCGAGTACCTGCTGGTCCTTCCAGTCGATCTGCTCGATCTCGGAAGGCAGGCCGTCGGCCGCGGTCAAGCGCCTCGACACAAGCAGGTTCAAGTCCACGTAAACCCCGCTTTCCTTCAGCTTCGCGATAAAGTAGTCCAAGCGCTCCAGCGCGGCTTCGTTCAGCTTCCTCGTCCCGTACCTTTTATCGAAGATGTTAAAGCCCTCCCACGGCGCGTCCATGTGGTGGAACCTGACGATGTTCACACCGAACTTCGCCAAGCGCGCAGCAATACCCTCAGCCTCCCGCTTGGAGGGGAAGGCCGCGCTGCCGCATATGTTCACGCCGAGGAACTTTATCCGCTCACCTCCCACGTAGAGGTGGCCGTCCGGCCCAACGTAGACGTGTCCGTACTTGCCGGCCGGCTTGTGTAACCGGTTCGCGAAGCTCGTTACTGTCTCACTCGAATCATCCCAAGGCAGGTAAAAGGCAAACATGACCTTACGCTCCCGCTCCTCAACTCGCGTAGCATTCCACCAGTAAACAGCTGCCGCCAATACTATTAAAAGCAACGCCACAGCGCTTGCGCGCTTCCTCACAGTTGGCTTAGTCCATTCTCACTTATATAAAGTTTCCAACAATCTCGGCCAACTTTAATAAGAAGAGGGTTGTAACGCCTCTAAATTTGGGATGAAGAGCGTTCCCCTTATCGATGGAGCCGTGACGAGAGACAGGTAGGCTGACCGCGCGCTAAGAAACTTCTTGTATGGAATCTCACCAAACAATACTCGACAAAAGAGGGGGTGACGAAAAATCTCGAGCCCTCGGGTAACCTCGGTTTCCCCGCAAAAACTTTAACGCACTAGCGTAAGAATTCGCTGCCCCGCTTGTGCACACCTCTAGACGCGGCACACTGCCGCGAGTGAGAAGAGGTGCCGGTGGCGGGGCCACATTCACGCTTTCATTATGTTGAAGCTTGAGGCTTCCCTCAAACGATCTATTATCTCCAAGCCGAGCCCCTCGAAGCCCTCAAAGACTGTGAACTCGAAACCCTAACCGTCTAAACCCTGCAACGCTTTGAAAAGGTTCCACGCTACAGTAAAGGGATTGCTCCGCGAACCTAAGCACTTCGGCACCACGCTCGCTCCGAGGTCCTCGTAAAGCGGCAAGGTTTCCTCGGTGCACAATGCGCAGACCCTAAAGCCTTCGGCTGCCTTCGCTAGAGCGACGCGAGCAGTCGAGATATGGTTTTCCACGAGTGGTCGCCTAGAGTATGTAGAACCTGCATCTAAGGAGGGAGTTCAACTCAAGCATTACTGGTGTCCTGTACTATGTGATGCCGTACCCCAGCAGAGGGGGTCTTGCGCGCGGAAGCCCTCATCTGGAGCATGTTGTCCACGCGCTGCTCGAGGTTCTCCAGCAGGGTGTAGAACCGCTTCTTCGCCTCGTCCACTCCCATCCTCGAAACGTAGACGCCGAGACTCAGTATCAAATTGCCTGCGCTTGTTACTTCGCTGCCTTGCTGGGGCATAGTACCGCGAAGGGGCAGTACTTACATTCCCACGCGTACCTAGGAGCTTTCATGTCCAGTATCCTTTTCACAATCTCTTCCTCGCTCGCTCTTTCCGCTATTTCGTACTGAGCGATCCTCTCAGGGGTCACGTAGAGCAGGTAGCTCTTCTCCAGGTTGAAAAGGAGATTGTAGAGGCGAACCTGGTCGACGTGGTGTTCCATCGGGAGGGAAAGGTCCGATCTGGACGTTTTAACTTCTATCCCGTACCGAGACCCGTCGCGCATTATGACGAGAGTGTCGGCTCTCCCCTTCACCACAACCTTTCCCGAGCCCGGAACGATAGATTCTAGGTCTACTTCCAAGCTGGATTCGACCTCCAGCTCCACGCGCACCCCCTCGCCCTCTAATATGTTGCCAATTATCTGCCCCCAGCCAGCGTGAACGAGGGAGCCCAGCACAGCCACAGGCTTGAAGAATTCTGCGAGTTCTAGCTCCGGGTACTTCAGCGCGAAACACCTTTTCAAGCTACAGGAGACCAAGTCCGTAACCCAGTACACGCTGGGTTCCCTAGCGTGCTTGGCGCGCTCCTGCTTGAAATATGCATACAACAACTCGATCAGATCCAAGCTTGTCACGCTCAGTTAGTTTTAGAGCAAGTTTTTAACACTTAGCGGTTTCAACCTCCTATGGCTAGCACGCCTACGGCCGGCTCCGTGGATCTTGTGAAGCACCTGGGCAAGCTCGGTCTGGAGTTCGATGTTGTGGGGCCGGCTGCTGTCAACGTCCGGCGCGGGCTCGAGCAGTCTGGAGTTCGATGTTGTGGGGCCGGCTGCTGTCAACGTCCGGCGCGGGCTCGAGCAGGTGGAACCACCTTCTGAAGTTAGCGGCGAAGTTGCGGTCGCGGTTCCCGACCACACCAGGCCTGTACCTCTGCAACGCGTGTTGGAGCTTTTAAGCCCGCTGCTGCAGGGTCGATCCCGGTTGATCTTCGCTACGGGTAGCCACCCGATGAGCGTAGGAGACGCGCTACGGATGCTCGGGGAGTGGAGCTCGCGAGTGAAGTTCGAGGTACACGATAGCCTAGGCCCGCACGCCTACGTGGGGACTACCGGCAGGGGGCTCAGCGTGGAGGTAGACGAGCGCTTCGCCTCAGCGGACTTCAGGATCACGGTGGGCGTTGTGGCGCCTCACCCATGGGCCGGCTTCTCCGGCGGCAACAAGATCGTCCTGCCTGGCCTCTCAAGCTTGAAAACGATCGTGGAGCATCACTTGAAATGGTACAGCGTCGGAAAGCCGGGCGCGGTCGAGGGTAACCCTTTCCGCGAGGAGATCGAGGAAGCGGGGAAGTTAGCCGGAGTTAACTGGGCCTTGAACATAGTCTTGGACGAAGAGGGGAAGGTCGCTTACGCCGATGGGGGAGAGCCAAGCGAGTCATTCCGCAAATGCATGGAAGTTGCTCGCAGCATGTACGTGAGGCCCGTGGAGGAGCTCTACGACTCGGCGCTTGTCTTCGCAGAGCCACTGGACCTGGATCTCTACCAAGCGACGAAGGCGCTGGAGCACGCGGCACCAGCCGTAGAGGAGGGGGGCTCGCTGGTCCTCGTAGCAGCTTGCCCACGCGGCTACGGTAGCGAGGAATTCAAGCGTTTTACTTCAATGGAAGGCGAGGCCATTGAAGAGCTCCTTCGCTCCGGGCGGAAGGGGAACGTCGTCCCAGCGATCGTTGCGCTCAGAATGAAGGATATCTTCGAAAGGTATAGCGTAACAGTTCTCACCGAGGGACCGCTCGAAGGGTTGAAAGGAGCAGAGCTGGCGCGGAGCGCTCAGGAGGCCCTCAACCGCCTGAGGGGCAGGGTCCTTGTGGTCAAGCGAGGAGGCTTTACCGTGCCCCAAGCGCGTTAGTCATTTTTACCTCCGCTCGCGCGCTGGGCTCGTGGAGAAGGCCCGAAGGGTTTTCGAGCTGATACCCTACCCGAGGTCGGGCCCATTCGAACCCAGCTGGGAATCCCTAAGGAAGTACAGGGTTCCGAAATGGTACGCGGACGCAAAGCTCGGCATATTCATCCACTGGGGCGCGTACTCGGTCCCGGCCTTCGGGAGCGAATGGTACCCACGCAACATGTACGTTAAAGGCAGCCCCGAGTACGAGTTCCACCTGAAGAACTACGGACCCCACAGGGAGTACGGCTACAAAGATTTCATCCCGATGTTCACTGCCGAGGAGTGGGATCCCGACTCGTGGGCCCGCCTCTTCGAAAAGACCGGTGCGAGGTACGTTGTACTCGTCGCTGAGCACCACGATGGCTTCGCATTATGGGACTGCAGCCGCACGCGCTGGTGCGCGACAAGAATGGGGCCGAAGCGAGACTTGGTCGGCGAGCTGGCTGAAGCTGTCAGAGATAGGGGGCTAGTGTTCGGCGTATCCTACCACCGTGCGGAGCATTGGTTCTTCTTCGAGCCTGGCACACGCATTGACTCCGACGTGGGCGACGAGCGCTACCTCGACCTCTACGGGCCAGCGATGCCTGCCTCGTTGAACCCGCGGGATCCCCCCGGGCATACCAACATCCCGCCCGACGACGATTTCCTCACCGACTGGCTCCTACGCGCCGCCGAGCTTGTGGAGAAGTACAGGCCGCAGGTGTTCTACTTCGACTGGTGGATTGAGAACCCTACCTTCGAGCCATACCTCTTAGCTTTCGCAGCCTACTACTACAATAGGATGGAACGGTGGGGGCTCGATGGGGTCATCAACTACAAGCATGGCGCGTTCCGGGAGGGCACGGCGGTGCTGGACGTGGAGCGGGGGACGCTGGACGACATTCGCCGGGAGCCGTGGCAAGCGGACACGTCTGTGTGCTACAGGTCGTGGGGCTACATCAGGGATCACGAGTACAAGCCGCTCGAAGCGATCATCGGGCACTTCGCGGACATAGTGAGCAAGGGCGGAAACCTACTGCTCAACATCGGCCCCAAACCTAACGGGGAAATCCCCGAAGATCAGAGGAGGATCCTCGAAGGGTTAGGTTCTTGGCTCGCCGTGAACGGCGAGGCGATTTACGCTTCCAAACCGTGGAAAGCGTATGGCGAGGGGCCGACCCGAATAAGCGGGAGAGAGTTCGGCGAGAGAGAGTTTAAGTTCACGCGCGGGGACGTGCGCTACACGGTACGCCACACCTACCCGTACAGCGAAGTCGTCTACGCGATCTTGGTCGGCGGAGCGGAGAAAACAGTGAAACTGAAGTCCTTCAGCCCCGAACTCAGGCTAGCGGGCGATCTGGTAAACGTGGAACTGCTCGGATACAAGGGCAGGGTGAGGTGGAGCTTAGAGCCTGATGGCTTAGCGGTCGAGCTCCCCGAGGATGCGCACCTAAGCTACGCTCCCGTGCTCCGGATCACTGTGTGGAGGCTGGAAGAGGCTAGGAAGCTATTGGATCGCATACTAGCTGCTAGGGAGGGGAGGGCCCAGCGGTAACCGAAGCTTCTCATATGACACCGGAAAGCATATAAAGTCGTTTTCCAAGGGGTTCTTGTGGAGTACACGAAATTGGGTAAAACGGGAGAGAAAATATCCAGGATAGGTTTAGGCGCGTGGCAGTTCTCCGAAGCTTGGGGTGTAACGGAGTACGAGAAGGCGAAAGCCGTTGTAGCTAAAGCGCTTGAGCTTGGGATAAACTTCTTCGACACTGCTATGGTGTACGGCAACGGCTTGAGCGAGTACGCTCTCGGGAAAGCGCTGAGAGAGCTGGGCGTGAAGCGCGACGAGGTATTCGTCACGACGAAGATTCCAGGCGATTTCCTCAATCCCTTAGACATCCCTAGAGCTGTCGAGCGCTCGGTTCGCGTGCTCGGTTTGGGCTACATCGACGGGTTACTGGCGCACTGGCCGCCCGTGTGGCACAACTTCTCAACGAAGGTTTACGCTCGAGCGCTCGAGCGGCTCATTCCAGGCGATTTCCTCAATCCCTTAGACATCCCTAGAGCTGTCGAGCGCTCGGTTCGCGTGCTCGGTTTGGGCTACATCGACGGGTTACTGGCGCACTGGCCGCCCGTGTGGCACAACTTCCCAACGAAGGTTTACGCTCGAGCGCTCGAGCGGCTCATCAATGTGGGCCTAGTTAGGTACTTGGGGTTGAGCAACTTCCCCGTGGAGCTGGTGGAGAGCTTTAGGAGCTCGCTTTCTAGAACTGATGTAGAAGTATTCCAGCACAGGTACAACTTGGTGGAAAGGTGGGCTGAAGAGGAGATCATCCCGTACGCCGAGAAAAACAAAATAACGGTGCAGGCATGGAGCCCAATCTCCAAGGGTGCGTTAACCGGAAAGTACACGCCGGATAACCTTCCCAAGTTCGAGGACGTGAGAGCTGGAGACCCTGTCTTCCACCCTGAGAACTTCGAGAAAGTGTGGCGCGTTGCCCAGCTTTTAAAGACTGTCGGAGAGAAGTACGGCAAGAGCCCCACGCAGGTTGCCCTCAACTGGCTGATCACCAATAGCCCTGTCGTAGTGCCGATACCGGGCGCAAAAACTCCGGAGCAGGTTGAGGACCTCGCGGGGGCTGTAGGTTGGAGATTGAAAGCGGAGGATTGGCGCGCCATCGACGAGATCAGCCG
>Ga0209183_1000708_pt1 | contig 12441 bp, 12 predicted proteins | sample LHCtaG_2_FD_184120 | JGI IMG/M metagenome (GOLD analysis project Ga0209183, IMG submission 184120) | Hot spring microbial communities from Little Hot Creek, USA to study Microbial Dark Matter (Phase II) - LHC4sed_replicate (SPAdes)... | ecosystem: Environmental > Aquatic > Thermal springs > Hot... | reverse complement strand
AGCTCCAGGACTAGCCTGAGGTGCCTGTGGCCAGGCGGTACGAAGGCTGCTACCCTAACTACGTCGCAGTTCCTATAAATCCTCAGCTCCTTAGCTAGGGCGCTCAACCAGGCCCCCCAGACCTAAGCCGGGAGCTAGGGCTATATAGCTGGGGACCCCCTTAACCTCGGTCGAGAGCTTGAGGGTACTGCTAACCGGGTTCGAGCCGTTCGGGAAGGAGGAGGTCAACCCATCGGAGCTCGCCGTAAGGGCCTTCCAGCAGGTAGTAGCCGGTAGGCTACCCGACGTAGAGGTTAGGGTGGCCGTACTGCCCGTCTCCTTCAGGAGAGCCAGCTCCCTACTGGAGGAGATTATCGAGGAGCTTAAGCCCGACGTATACGTAGGGGTAGGCCTCCGCTCGGGGGTTAGCCACGTAGCTGTTGAGAGGGTCGCTGTAAACCTCAAGGACGCTAGGATCCTGGATAACGACGGCGAGCAGCCTATCGACGAGCCCATAGTCCCAGGAGGGCCTGCAGCCTACTTCAGCACCCTGCCGGTAAAGGCTATAGTTAGAAGGCTTAGGGAGTCCGGGGTACCGGCGGCCATATCAAACTCAGCAGGTACCTTCCTGTGCAACTTCGTGATGTACCTAGGCCTACACCTCTCAGCTACACGCGGGTACCCTAGGAGAGCTGGCTTCATACACGTACCCCTAACCCCTGAGCAGGTAGCAGCTAGGAGAGCGGACCTAGCCGGTATACCTCCGAGCATGTCCCTCAACACCGTAGTTAAGGCCCTAGAGGTAGCTGTAAGGACCTCGGTAGAGCTCTTCGACAAGCCCGACGAGAGGGTACCCCCCTAGTAAACCCTTTAACCACCTGTTTAACTCCGTTAACGGTGTGCTCGGTGGAGCTCGTCCCTCCCGCGAGGTTAGCCTGCGGCGATGTGGGTTTAGAGGTATTCGTTAGTATAGCCCGCGATGTGCTGTCTAGGGGTGGTGTAGCCGGTACCGTGGTCGTAGACCCCCAGACGGGTAGCGCGGTCCAGGGGCTTGAGCTCTGCGCAACACTAGCTAAGCTCGGTGCTAGGTACGTACCGGTATCCTACGGTAGGGCTGAGGAGGTCTTCGTACCCCTCGAAGACCTAGGCTTCTTCGACGAGATCCAGCCGAGTAGGTTTAGAGTGTTCTCCAGCTCCGAGGAGCTGCTCTACAGGAACTGGCCGACACCCCTAGTAAGGCTTTCCAGGGCCTCCTTAGGCGGTAGAACCGCGTGGGCTAAGCTGGAGGGCCTCAACCCGTGGAGCATGAGCGTTAAGGACCGCGTAGGCTGGTACATGTACAGGAAGGCCCTGGAGAGGTTGGGTAGGGTTGAGAGGCTCGTAGAGGCTACCTCAACTAACACGGGGCTAGCCGTAGCCGCTATGGCTAACATCCACGGCTCCAGGCTGAAGGCCTACATCCCCTCCACGGTCTCCAGGACCGGCGAGTTCCTGTGAAGCTCTTCGGAGCTGAGGTAGTACGCTCGCAGAGGGCCAACCTTACGGTGGAGCTCGTAGACGAGGTCGAGGAGGAGGCTAGGGCCTCCGGGGCTGTACACCTAAACCAGTTCCACAGCGACGCTAACTTCGAGGTACACCTCAGGTACACAGCTAAGGAGCTCGAGCTACAGCTTAGGGAGGTGGGAGTAGTACCTAGGGCTATCATAGGGGGTCTGGGGACCTCCGGGCACTTATCCGCCCTAGCCCTCTACTTCAAGAGCAGGTTCGAGGGGGTCAGGGTCTACGGGGTCGTACCTAAGGAGGGCACCAGCATCCAGGGGATTAGGAGGGTGGAGACCGGGATGAAGTGGGTTCACCTAGTAGACCTAGACGGGGTCGTCGAGGTTTCACCTGAGGAGGCTGCTGAAGGGGTACTAAGGGTAGTGAGGTCGGAGGGCATACTCGTAGGGTTAAGTAGCGGAGCCGTCTACGCGGCCTACAGGCGGCTAGCGGAGAGCGGGGAGCTCGAGGAGGGCGACTACGTACTGGTCTTCCCAGACCACGGGTTTAAGTACGTGGAGCAGCTCGAGAAGATACTTAAGCTCTAGAGGTAAGGTCCTCAGCTGGTGGGTAGCGTGAGGGCTGGGGCTGGGCTTAGGGGGTTGACCCTACTGCTACTCGTAGCGGTATTCGCGGTAGGGTTCTACCTAGGGTACCAGGAGGGGGTGGAGCGGGCATCCACGACTACCGTAACTACGACCGTAGCCCTACAGCCTGAGGGGGTACCCTCCCCTAAGCTCCAACCCCTTCTCAATAGGGAGTACTACGAGAAGCTACTGGAGCTCCTTGATAGGGCTAACAGAAGCGTCTACGTCATAATGTACGTAGCTAAGTACGACCCTAAGGAGGTAGGGGACCCCGTTAACGTGATACTTGAGAAGCTCTCACGGCTAAGCTCTAGAGGGGTTGAGGTAAGGGTGGTACTGGATGACGAGACCTACAGAAGCTACTCCGAAACCGTAAACTACCTAAAGAGCTCCAGCATAGGAGTTAGGCTAGACCCTAGCTCAGGCGTAACGACTCACGCTAAGGTCGTCGTAATCGATGGCTGGGTAGTCTTCGTTGGAAGCCATAACTGGACAGAGAGCGCCCTAACGAGGAATAACGAGGTAAGCGTAGTCATATACTCCGAGGAGGTAGCTCGGAGGTTAGTCGAGTACTTCGAGAAGCTGTGGTCTGAAGGTAGGCAGGTTTAGCCTACACGGCTTTATTAGCTCCATTGGAGAACTCCTCCTAGAGGGTACATGGTTACCGAGGTAGACCTCAAGAGGGAGCTCCTGAGGCTACTCAGGGAGGACGAGGAGTTTAGGCTAGCTGTTGCGGGCCTCCTAGGGCTCGACGCGGTACTATCGGAGCTCAGGAAGCTTAGGGAGGACTTCAACAAGCTCGTGGAGCTCGAGGACAGGCGCTGGGAGGAGAACCGGAGAAGGTGGGAAGAAAATAACAAGCGTTGGGAAGAGAACGAAAAGAGGTGGCAGGAGAACTGGAGGAGGTGGAGGTGGGAGGAGAACGAGAAGAGATGGGAGGAAAATAACAAACGTTGGGAGGAGAACTGGAGGCTCTGGCAAGAGAACATGAAGAGATGGGAGGAAAACGAGAGGAGGTGGCAGGAGGCCTACAGGAGGTTCGAGGCCATCGAGGAGGAGCTTAGGAGGCTTAGGGAGGACCACAACAAGCTCAGGGAGGACTTCAACAGGGCGTACGCGGACCTAAGCAGGAGGTTGGACGCCCTCGGAGCTAGGTGGGGCATTATATCGGAGGAGGCCTTCAGGGAGGGTATGAGGGGGGTTGTGGAGAATATACTGGGGGTAGCTAAGGTCGGGAGGTGGGTCTACCACGACACAGCCGGGGAGGTCTACGGTAGGCCGAGAGTTGTCGAGGAGAATATACTGGGGGTAGCTAAGGTCGGGAGGTGGGTCTACCACGACACAGTCGGGGAGGTCTACGGTAGGCCGAGAGTTGTCGAGGTGGACGTCGTCGTTAAGGACGGTGAGCACGTACTGGTCGAGGTTAAGTCCAGCATCTCCAGGGGCGATGTCTACGAGTTCTGGAGGGTAGCAGAGCTCTACAGGAGGGTTACCGGGGCTATCCCGAGGTTGGTGATCATCTCACCGTACGTGGATAGCAAGGCTAGGGAGCTGGCCGAGAGCTTAGGTATAGAGGTCTACACGCGGACGTCCTAGCTAGCCTAGGTCCGCACTACTCAGGGACCGCGTTGCGTCTAACGCTCGGAGTCGTCAAGCTTCACCGTTCTCCCGGTGGATGGCGGTTCACCGCCTCCCCTCCACCAACTACATAGCCTCCCGGAGCCCCTCACCGCGGTAGCCCACTCCTAGCCGCTCGGGAGCTTGACGTCCCGCGGTCTTGGAGGCCGAGGCCATCAACGGGACATAGGCCCCTAGGGCCCGTATGCTCGGCGCGGAACAGAACGAGTAGCGAAGTAAGCTCGTATGGAAGCGACCACTCCGGGCCGTCATCTAACGTAAGGTAGAGGTTGGGAGGTTGACCAGCTAAAAACTGTATACGCTACGGAAGAGGTTTGGGGCTCGCGACCTCGACTGCGAAGGTATCTACGTTGGCCTTGGTTACTACTACTGTGGGGGTCGGTATCCAGTCAACCGCGGGCTTCCAGTTGAAGTAGCACCTGTAGAACGCTGCGTAGACAGCCCAGTAGCCCTGTAGGAACGGTGACTGCGCTATGGTTGCGTACATCTTACCCGCCCGCACGGCCTCGACTGCGTCGGGTATGGCGTCGTAGCCTACTACTATCACGTCTACGCCGGGCTTCAGCCCAGCGCCCTCTATGGCCTGTATAGCCCCTAGGGCCATCTCGTCGTTAGCGGCTATCAGAGCGTCGAACCTCCCCTTAGCTAGTATGGACTCCGTAACGCTGAGTCCCTGGTCCCTCCTGAAGTTAGCGACCTCCTCAGCTACTATGACCACGCTCCCATCCCTAACCAGGGGGTCTAGGACGTTGTGGAACCCCTTCTTCCTATCCTCAGCCGCAGTAGTCCCCGGTATGCCGTTGAGTATCACCACCCTCCAAGGCTTAGGCTTCCCGCTAGCCTGTAGAGCCTTCACGAGCTCCTGGGCAGCCTGCTCAGCACCCTTAACGTTGTCGGTACCTATGAAGACCACCCTTAAAGCAGGGTTAGCTACGTCCCTATCCGTAGTAATGACCGGTATACCCGCCTTAACAGCCTTCTCGAGAGCTGGCTGCACAGCCTCCATGTGGACCGGGTTGATGAGTACAGCACTTACCTTCATACCTACAACGGTCTCAACCTGGCTTGACTGGAGGGCTGGGTCGTCCTTAGCGTCGTAAACTAGGAGATCTACGCTAACCCCCTTAGCCTTAAGCTCATCCACAGCCTTGAGAGCACCGTCTCTAAGGGCTACGAAGTACGGGTTACCTAAGTTACTCACTAGGAGGGCTAGGGTCAGCTTAGTTGGAGCAGCTGGAACTGTAGACACTACGGTTACCGTAGTGGGAGCAGCGGTAGGGGCTGGAGCTAGGGGGGATGGTATCAGTATACCTATTATGAGGCCTATAACGAAGAGGACCACAGCTATAACTGGTAGGGTAGCCTTCGACACTGTAGGTACCCCTAGAACTCTAGCCGTACACTTAAAAAGCTTTCTCTCTACCCTGGAGATTTACTTAACGTACCTAACGCCTCTAGTAAGGGCTACAGCTGCTGCTACTAGGACTAACCCCTTCACTACCCACTGGAAGTAGGGGTTAACGCCTAGGAGTATCAGTACGTTCGTTAGTAGGGTAAGCATGTAGGCACCTACGAGCGGCCCTAGGGGGCTGCCAACCCCTCCTGAGAGCATGATCCCCCCTAGGACGCAGGAGGCTATCGCGTCCAGCTCGTAGCCCCACCCAGTCCACGGGTAGGCTACCTCGAGCCTAGCGTTCATCATGAGGCCAGCGATAGCGTAGTAGCCCCCGGCTAGTGTGAAGTTGATTAGCTTGATGGTGTCTACCTTGACACCGGAGTATCTAACCGCCTCCTCGTTACCTCCTATAGCGTAGGTTAGCATACCCATGGACGTTCTCTTCAGCGTAAAGTAGTTGAGTACTCCGAACAGCACGAAGAGCCAGACCATTACCGATAGCCCAGCTACCTCCTCGGTAAAGATCCTGTACTGTGAGAGCCCCACTATAGGCTGCCCCTCGGTTAGTACTAGCACCATACCCCTACCTGCTACAAGAGAGGCTAGGGTAGCTACGAAGGAGGGTATCTTAGCTCTAGTTACCAGTAGCCCGTTAACTAAGCCTACAGCTAGCCCGATCAGTACCCCTACTAGGATGGACACGCTTAGGGAGTAGCTGAAGCGCGTGAAGACCATGGCTGAGACAGTCCCAGCTAAAGCCATTGTGGAGCCCGGTGAGAGGTCTATACTACCCATCAGTATGATCATGGACTCTCCGAGGCCTAGTAGGGCTAGTGGAGCTGTCTGCAGTAGCAATATCCTCTGGTTGTAGGGCTCGAGGAAGCGTGGTGAGAGAGCGCTGGAGGCCGCTATCAGAGCTAAGAGCGCTACTAGAGGTCCCCCTAGTTCGTACCTTAGGAATCCCCGGAGGAGCCCTCCTAACCTGTTAAGCGAAGGGAGTAGCCTACGAGCCACGCCCACGTCCCCCCAGTAGCTCTATTAGGAAGTCACGGCTTATCTCAGAGGTCCGGTAAACCCCGACGATCCTACCGTTCACCAGCACAGCTACCCTATCCGAGAGGGCTACGGCCTCGTCTACGTCGCTTGTGAGGAGTATTACCGAGTAGCCCTCCTCAGCTAGGCTCCTAATGAGCTTCCTAATCTCCACCTTAGCCCCTACGTCTATACCGAACGTAGGCTCGTCAAATATTAGGACCTTAGTGCGGGCCTCTAAGGCCTTTGCTATAACGACCTTCTGCTGGTTACCCCCACTAAGGTACATGACCTTGAAGCTAGGCTTCGGCGGTACTATCCTAAGGAACTCTATCCACCTCCTAGCTGTGGATACTTCCTTTCCAGGTACTCTAACTAAACCTGCTGCAGAGATGTCCCAGACCTTAGGTAGGACTATGTTCTCAGAGACGCTCATAACCCCAACTAACCCCTCACGCCTCCTATCCTCAGGTATGTAGAAGATCCCCAGCCTCAGCGCGTCCACAGGGCTCCTAATCCTAACCCTAACCCCGTCTAGGTATATCTCTCCCTTAACTACCCTGTACATACCTACTAAGGCTTTGCCTAACTCAGTCTTACCAGAGCCTAAGAGGCCTACTACCCCTAGCACCTCACCTGGGTATACCTCTAGGGAGATGTCCCTCAGGATAGTCCCCCTACCTTCTGGTGAGGTTGTTAGACCTACAACCCTAATCCTAGGCGTGACTCCCTCTACAGCTCCACTAGCTTTCTTAGCTGGGTAGAACCGCTCTAGCTCCCTACCTATCATGTGCCTTACCACCTCGCTGGGGTTAGTCTTACTGACCTCGGAGGAGAAGACCTTAAAGCCGTCCCTAAGTACCGTAACCCTATCGGCTACGGCGAATACCTCCTCAACTCTATGGGTAACGAAGACCATGGACTTCCCCCTAGCCTTAAGCTCCCTCATAACTTCGAAGAGTCTCTCGGACTCCACAGCTGTTAGAGGGCTGGTCGGCTCGTCTAAGCATATAACCTCCGCGTCCTCCGCTAGGGCCCTAGCTACTTGTACGAGCTGCCTCTCCCCGATGCCGAGGCTCTCTACCTTAGTCCTCGGGTCTACGTCTAGCCCGACTATCTCCAGGTACCTCCTCGCGGTCTCTAGGAGCTCACTAGCCTTAAACGATATGGAGACCCTCCCCTTCTTACCGAGGATCCCTAGCGCTATGTTCTCAGCTATGCTTAGGTTAGGGACTAGGGTAGCCTCCTGGTGTACTAGGGTTATACCTAGCTTCTTCGCATCCCGCACGCTCCTTATGCTAACCCTCCTCCCCTTAAAGTAGATCTCCCCCTTCGTCGGGCTGTAGACCCCTGAGAGTACCTTTACTAAGGTGGACTTACCAGCCCCGTTCTGACCTACTAGTGCGTGTATCTCGGAGTACCTTAGGTCGAAGTCCACCCCCTTGAGGGCTACCACCCCCGGGAACTCCTTAACTAGCCCCCGGGTAGCTAGGATCTCAGAGCTCACGTAGCCCACCACGACTAGCTAGGAACTCCTCGACCTCACGCCTATCGGGAACGCTCTGGGCCCCGACCCTAGTGATCTTCAGAGCAGCTACGGCGTTAGCGAAGAGTACAGCTCTCTCTAAGCCCATACCCTCGTAAATGGCTACCGCGAGACCCGCGTTAAAGGCGTCGCCAGCCCCTACGGTATCAACTACCCTAACCCTAAACGCCGGTACGTGCTTGGCTGACCCCCTAGTTACTAGGAGAGCTCCATCACCTCCTAGGGTTAGTACAACCGCTTTAAGGCCCACCTCAGCAAGCTTCTCGCCAGCTCTAAGAGCTCCCTCCAAGCTCGAGGCGTCCACCCCAACTAGCTGCGTAGCCTCAACCCTATTAGGGGTTAGTACATCTACGTACTCGAGGGCCTTGGGGTCCAGCTTTCGAGCTGGTGCAGGGTTTAGTACCGTTACGAGCCCGAGCTCCTTACACCTACGTAGGGCGTAGTAAACCGTATCTAGGGGTACCTCAAGCTGCGTTAGGAGCACCCTAGCCCTACCCTGTAGACCTGCTAGAGCCTTCTCAACGTGCTCCGGCCGCAGGGAGTCGTCAGCGCCTGGTGCAACTACTATCAGGTTCTCCCCAGTACTCTCGTTTAGCACTATGAAGGCTACCCCGGTGTGGGTACCCGGGTCTACGTGAACGTAGCTTACGTCCACCCCCTTGGACAGTACGTCCCTAAGCACCATTCTCCCCAGGTCGTCCCCACCAACAGCGCTTACGAGGTAAGCGGGGACCCCTAGCCTAGCGCATCCAACAGCTTGGTTAGCCCCCTTACCACCGGTTAGTACGAAGAACGAGGAACCCCTAACGGTCTCACCTGGAGATGGGAACTTCCACGTCTTCACGTAGAAGTCTGCGTGGATGCTCCCAACGACCAGCACGCCCAACGAAGCTCCCTAAATCACTACAAGTAGAGTATTTTAGCATACTTCAGCAACCCTACGAAGGCTTTAGAAGAGCGCCCGGAGGGAGCTTAGGGGCTTAAGCTACGTAGGTAAGCCGTGGAGGAGTACTGGACCCCATCAAACCCCTAGGGTCCCTAGTAGGGACGCTAGGACCACACCGGCTAGTAGCCCCACCGTAGCCTCCTTCTCGTAGCCGTGGTTGTGGGTCTCCGGTATTACCTCGTGGCTTACTACGTAGATCATAGCCCCAGCGGAAAAGGAGAGGAGGTGTGGTAGTAGCTGGGGTGCTAGCCCGCCGAGGAGAGGTGGTATTAAAGCCATGGCTGCCTCGGATAGCCCTGAGGCTACTGCGAAGAGTAGGGCTATCCCCCTCCTACCGATAGCTATGAAGGGTAGTGCTACGGCTAGGCCCTCCGGGATGTCCTGTATACCTATAGCTAGGGTTACCCTAGACCCTAGTGAGTACTCCACTGCGGTTGCGGAGCCTATGGCCAGGCCCTCCGGGAAGTTGTGTATGACCACGGCTATAGCTAGTAGCAGGGAAGCCCTTATCCTAGTCCTAAAGTCGTCTAGAACTACCTCCCCGATCATGTGGTCGTGAGGTAGGAGGAGGTCTGCTGCGTACACAGCTAGAACGCCGAGTAGGAAGCTTACTACGAAGTGAGCACCTATAGTATCTACGGAGGGCTTCAGTAGCTCTACGAAGGCTACCGATAGCATAACCCCTGCTGAGAACCCTAGGGAGGTATCGACGAAGCGCATACTCCTCCTAATACCGACTAGAGCTATAGCTCCTCCTAGGGTTGTGAACGCAGCTGCGATTAACCCGTTTAGAGCTGACTGAAAAAGCTCCTCTAGGACCTCCACTCACCTCCCGGACTATCCTCCGGGAGCTCCGTGCCACGGGCTATCGAGCCATACCTGGTTCCAGAGCTGCTGCTCGCTAATTACCTCAGCCTTAGCTATGGCGTCCCTTATCGTTACTAGTAGCTTGTGGTGGTCTACCTCGTCCCTCAGTATAGCCTCCAGTACTATCTTAGCTCTTACGTCATCAACCTTCTCCAGTAGCTCCTTAGCTGTCCTGATCATAGATGCCTCCATATCTATGTGCCTACTTACGGTGCTTGAGATGGCCCTTAAATCCTCCTCGGATATAGCCGGGGTAGCCTTCTCAGCGAGCTCTGCGAGGGCTAGGTACATCCTACCGTGCTTCCTAGAGTCGTTGGCTACCGCAGCGAAGAGAGCTGATAGTACTGGGTGCTTTACTGTTTCTGAGAGCTTCTGGAGCTCCTCAGCGTACTTAAGCTCTAGCTCAGCGTACCTCCTATACAGGGGTGCGAGTCCCTCCATACCCTACACCTGCTTAAGTACTGCTACACCCTTCTCGTACCTAACCCTAAGGGCTAGGGTCCCCCTCAGTCTGAATACGTGGTAGCCGTCCTCGGGGCCTACGTAGCTCACCTCGGTATCCACACCTACAGCTAGGTCGATAACGTACGGCGATGCCGATACCACTACGGCTAGCTCATCAGGTAGTACAGGTACTACAGCCACCTCGGATACTAGGGCCTTAACCCTCTGTAGCTCCATAACCCCAGTCCTCTCGTGTACGGCCAGGAGCTTAGAGTACCTGGACGGGCTTACGAACAGTACGAACGGGGGTCTAGCCCCAGCCTTGATCAGCTCCCCAACAGCTCTGGAGACCTCAGCTACGGCCGAGCCAGGCTCATCCCAGCTCGACATACCTAAGCTTACGGCTTCCTTAAGCTCTAGAAGCCTATCCAGTACGTACCTATCCTCCGCAGTAGCGAACTCGACCGCAGCTCTATAGGCATCCCCCAGCTCAGCTGGGATCCTAAAGCTCTCAGCGTAGTCTAGAGCCCTCTGGGATACCCTAAACCCTACCGATAGCTCAGTTAGGGGTAGTACCGAGGTCTCAGCTGAGCTAAACCTCTCTACAGGTACAGCAACGGCTCCCCTACCTACGCTAGTTACCGGTATGTACTTCCTGAAGACCCTTACCGAGTTGACGGTACTAGTTACAGCCTTAACTACCCAATCCCACTCAGAGCTCCCAGAGCTATCTGAGGACTCTTTAGGGTCCTGCGTAGCTGTACCGGTTAGCTCCTTAACCTCCTCAGCCCCCCTCCTCAGCTCCTCAACCTGCTCCGGGTCTAGGCTCTTCAGTAGGGCTAGGAACTCACCTACGTGCGTCTTCTCCTCCCTAGCTATGTCCTCGAAGACCTTCCTCACCTTCTCGTCGTCTATAGACCTAGCTAGCTGTAGGTAGAGGTTTATAGCATCGAGCTCAGCTACTATCGATAGCCTCAGAGCCTCGGCAACCTCCTCCTTAGATAGCTTCCTACCTACTGGAAGGTCTAGCGGGTGCTTAGACATCAAGCTAGACCACCAATACCTATACCACGCGGGAGGTTAAAAATCATTAGGTGGTTCGAGGATCAGAAAACATGCTTAGACCTAGACTAGCAGTAGGTTAACCCCACTTACCCTTCTTCATGTGGGTCTCCAGCTCAGCCTTGATCTTCTGCATGGCCGTTAGGGAGAACTCCTTCACCTCGCCGAAGATCTTCACGCACGGTGGGTCTAGGTTATCCTGAATACCCCTCTCAGCTAGCTCCACCAGCCTCTGAAGTAGGGTGTAGACCTCCATGTGGAGGGCGTTGGTGTACCTAGACCTAAGGACCAGCTTCTCCTCCTCCTCACTTAGCTTCGCAAACCTCTCCCTAGGGGCACCGCACTTAGGGCAGTTAACCGGCGGCTCAGCACCTTCGTAGATGTAGTTACATACAGAGCACTTCCAGAGTGGCAAGATACCACCATGCTAGCTAAGCGGTTAGGTTAAAAAGCTCAAATGATCTGCATCGAAGTCTGCTTGCTTAGGGTTCGACTTCTCCAGGTAGGCTATTGCCTGCTGCCTAGCTGTGCCAGCACTGTAGCTCCCTAGAGAGTATCGCTACGTATCTGTAAGGTAGGAAAGCGCAGTGATGCCTTAACGCCTTGAAGCTGTGGCGGGGGGTTGGTAGCGGGGGGTGGATTTGAACCACCGACCTCGGGGTCTCACAGGATTTTACCCATATGAGCCCCGCGGGCTACCAGGCTACCCCACCCCGCTGTCTTGACCCCCCAGTACCTACTGCTAGCGTTTAGAGCTTATAAGCTTAACCCGTTTCAACGAGAGGTCCCTCTTATAGGGCGCCCACTCTTCGGGAGGTACTTCAGGCCCCGCACGGCTTAGTTCAAGGACCTCTAGCCTCTGGACGTACTTTTAAGTTATGCTAGTACTGTACGCTTGGAAGAGGGTTTTGGAAGGCTCCTCCAGTACGTGGTCTACGAGGTCTAGGGATCACATAGTTAGGGTTTCAACGGGGGTCCCCGAGCTGGATGAAGCTCTTGAGGGAGGAGTCCCGAAGGGCTCCTGGGTAGCTATAACTGGGGAGCCGGGTACTGGTAAGTCTATACTGTGCATGCACTTCGCGTGGGCTGGGCTTAGGGAGGGTGACCCGGTGGTCTACATAACTACGGAGGCCGAGTTTAGGGATGTTGTTAGGCAGGCTAGGCAGTTTGGCATGGACTTCGAGTCCTACACGGTCTACGACATATCCAACCCTAGGGAGCCTCAGGAGACCCCGAGGATCGTGGTGGTAGACATCTTCGGCTTACTGAAGGTAGCTAGGCAGCTAAGTGAGGAGCCTGGTGAGGAGGGGAGGAGGTACACGGTCCTCGATATCCAGACCCTGATAGCCGCTATAAGGGAGGCCTACAGGCTACTAGGGGTACTTAAGGAAGGCGGTAAGAGCCC
>Ga0209183_1000705_pt1 | contig 12450 bp, 16 predicted proteins | sample LHCtaG_2_FD_184120 | JGI IMG/M metagenome (GOLD analysis project Ga0209183, IMG submission 184120) | Hot spring microbial communities from Little Hot Creek, USA to study Microbial Dark Matter (Phase II) - LHC4sed_replicate (SPAdes)... | ecosystem: Environmental > Aquatic > Thermal springs > Hot... | reverse complement strand
AAGTTATATACTATTGAGAGGAATATTAGTATGGTGTAGTATACTAGAAACACTTTGAAATACTCGAATGGTTTTTGAGTCTTCGCGCAGAGCTACAGCTATAATTATCATTACCACTGTTAACCAAATTATTGAGGGGGGTGCAAAATACCCTCCCTTAACAGGCTTAAAGACTGTTGTCTTAGTTGAATATTTGCGTTATTTTAGGTGTTTTTGGCTATGTTTAAATAGCCATAATTTTAATTTAATGTTGGGGCCTTCTGCTCCGATGACGGCTATGTAGCCATCAGGGGCGGGGTAGTCTACGTAACGCCCCGTAAGGCGGGCTTAGTGGTGCCCGCCAATGTAGCTCCCAGTGAGCCACCAACACAGATGAAGTGGCTGAGGGAGAAGCCCGTGCAAGTTTCCAAAACACCCCTAGTTACTAAAAGATAAAGCACGGGCAACCACTTATCAGGTGTAATTATATTAGTGTAGTCAATACCCTTTGCAATACTATATATGTCTTCAAGAGAATTAAACTTCTCGCGGGCTAGTAGCAAGTAAAGTCTATTAATAGTCCTCGCGGAGTAGTTCACGATATACATAGCTATTAATGGAGCCCTAAAAAACACTTTACCTACATCAACCTTAACTTGTGAACCTGTAACCTCCTCTAACTCCTTGGCAGCTACATCCTCTACTCCGAGAGGTGTTGTAGCAAACCACTCCAATAGGAAAACCTCTAATATTATACCTTAGTCTACGTGCTCTTTAAATTTCACATAAATAAGTAAGACTGATTTAGGAGTAAACGTGAAAGTTACGAGTAAATAGCGTTTTAGTTAACTATCCCACTACGGATTTCTCTTTCCTACCTTCTCCTCTGAGTTCTCACTCGCCCTCACTTATCACTAGTCCTACTACACGATCGTGTATATCTGTGGCTAATATGTCTAATAGTGCTATTAGTGTTAATTCCTCTTCTAAGCTCTTCTCGTTTTTCACTAGTAGTTTCTTTGTGAGATCAAAAATTCTCTCAGTAAGCTCTCTATTCTTCTCGGGCTCTGCTAGGACTGCAAGGTACTTAGATCTCAGTTCATTATATAACGTGTCTACCTCATCGTAGAAATTTAAAGCATCCTCCTCCGAGAGCTCAAAGTATTTGTTTAATTTTTCAAGTATACTTTTAACACTACTCACACTTACACACCACTACTCACATAGTAAGGTAAGCACTTATTAGGTGAATCACGTAGACCTCTACTCAGTGAGCGCTGTGAATACTGGTATTATCGGTGCGAGAGTTATGGGCTCTAACTTAGCTAGGCGTCTTCACAGTAAGAAGGTTAACGTGGGTGTTTACAACTGAAAGCCTCGCCCTAAAGGGCGAGGGTTTCCGCTGGGGCGGGGAGGAGGTCAGTAATAATAGACTAATAATAAAATTAATAAGCAATAAACTAGATTGTCTATAATTTCTATGAGATAACCGTTGAAGATATTGGTGAGTATGAGGACTCTTATTACCTTTAGTTGAGCGATTTGAAAAATTGCAATTAAACTCTTGAACTATACCTCAAGAAGTCTGAATTACTTTAAATGCTATTGCACTATGTGTAGTATGTGTGTGCTAATAGGACTTTTTCTCTATCTAGTGTTCTCGTAGATATGAAGACTAGTGTGGCTGAGAGTACTAGTAGTACTAGTGTACATCCAGCTACTACTAAGTGATCTCTGTACACGTATGCTTGAATAGCAAGTATACTGTGAGTATATGGAACAAATAGTAGTATTTTGAGTAGTGTTGAAGGCAACCTGTAGAAGTCAACTATCCAACCTGCTACAAAGAACGCTAAGCCTAGTGTTGAAATAAGACTTGCAACGCTACTAGCGCTCTTAATACCCCTAGTTCTCGATATAAATGGTAGTGATATTGAAGTTATAGCTAGAATTGTGAGGAAAGAGATAACTGCGTGGAGGAGTATTAAGCCCGGCTCTAGAACACCTAGAATAAAGCCTCCTATAGCTGTCATTAAAACAACTACGTAAACATAGAGTCCCATGAGGTCTGATATAGCTGCTATTAAACCTACAATTGAGGCTGCCAGCACTTTTACAGTAAGAAACTCTGTGAGTCCAAGTGGTGAAGCTAAGAGCATCTCCATAGTTTTTCTCTCCCTCTCACCAATAATACCATCAATAACATATGAAGATGCTGGTGTCACGACAAAAGAAAATGAGAGTATTAAGAGCTTTGCTATAAATGGTCTCCAAATATCTTCAATTTTAGCAGGCTCACCATGTACACCTATATATACTGGAACCTTGACTTGTACAGGGTTTCTCACAGCTTCTACACTATAAGTACGTATACCAGCTCTCTCAGCTAGAGTAGAGATCTTTCGCTCCGAGAACTCCGTGGAAATAGTAGAAACAATAGACCTCACAGTGTTCTCAGCTACATCTACTTGCTCACTACTAACACCAGCACGCTTAATTACTTCAATAAATGCAACTCTATCTAGACTTGTCACATTACTGGTAAAACCTCTTGGAATAACAACTATGAGGTCTATGCCGGGATCTTTCAATGCAGCTTCGAGGTCATGGGTCTCTGAGACACCGTAGCCAGCTCTACTGAGCTCACTAAAAAGCCTTGAAGCAACATTAAGAGCTATTTCAGACTCCTCATCTATATTGACTATGCTTATAAATACTTGTCTCTGTGTTAACAGTAATACTGTGACTAGGCCTATAGCTGAGAGTGCTAATGGTGGGAGTAGTATTGTTACTAGTAGAGCTTTTCTATCACGAATAAATTCTCTAAGCTCTTTCCAGAGAAATATACCTAGCCTAGTAGTGTTCACGGCTAAGCTCACCAACAGCTTTTACAAAAACCTCCTCTAGATTAGAAGCACTATATTTCTCAATGAGCTCTCGCGGCGATCCCTCATCCACAATAACCCCCTTATATATTAGTCCAACACGCGTACACAAATATTCTATTTCAAGCATATTATGACTACTCACAATTACTGTTGCACCTGTCTCTGATGTGTATTTTTTAATAGTGTTTCTCACATTAACACTTGCGTGAACATCGAGTCCACTTGTAGGCTCATCTAGTAGTGCTACTCGAGGCTTTCTCATTAAGACTAGTGCTAGTAAAAGCCTCCTCTTCATTCCCCGACTATAAGTGCTCGCTAGATCTTTTAATCTCTCACTAAGCTGTGAGAGCTCTGCACCATACCTAATAGCATCTTCACCTAGCCCATATATCTTAGCGTAGAGCTCAAGGTGCTCATATCCTGTTAGTAAGTCATATGTATTAGCATCTTCAGGTAAGTAGCCAATATACCTCCTAGTTTTCTCAAAATCCCTGTAGGGATCGTATCCACAAACTCTTACAACACCACTACTCGGCTTTACAAGTCCAGCTAGTATTCTGAGAAGTGTTGTTTTACCTGAACCATTGGGGCCAACTAAGCCGTAGATCTCCCCCTCACTAATTCTCACTGTAACTCCTCTAAGAGCTCTCACAGAGCCGTACTCCTTATAAATGTTCTCAGCGGAGACAGTAATACCCTTCAATAGAAACACCAAGTAGAATTCTACTAGAAACGGTTATATACCGTAATACCGCGTAATAATTGAAAAAGGGTGTTTTACTACTTGTCTAGTTTAACTGTTGCTGAGAGAGTAAGGCTGTTCTTAGAGAAATATGGTGATAAGGGATTACTAGTTCTCAGAGTGGCTTTTGAGCTAGCACAAGACCCATACCTAGATCACAGGTATGGAGATTTCAGTTTTAAACACCTAGCTCTCAAATTACAGACACAGGGCTTTAAGTATAATCCAGTAAACTTACTCAGAGTACTAGAAAAACAGTATGGAATTATAGAGAAATCCTATACCTCGTCAAATCAGACGTGGTGGAGGTTTGTAGACTTCGAGGCTGTGAGGAGTGTTCTCAGCGAGTATTATGGTGTCTCATACGAGGATCCCAGATTGAAATATCTATTAATTAAGTACAGGAGTCTTGAACCTACAAGTATTCTTAACACATTGAAGAGATTAGCATCTAAAGATCTGCTCTCTACAGGTGATAAAGAGGTTTTCAGAGAATTAGTATTTAGCGTATTAGATAAGATTGTTGAAATTCTACATGAAATGGAGAAATACGAAGACGTGTTTACAGCAGAAATAGTTGTTTTAAGGGAGATTTTAAGCTTAGCTGAAGTAGTGTCAAGTAAATTAGCCTCTAGGAGAAGTAGTATGATGGGAGTTGAGGATATACTAGATGCTCGTCTCGGAGCTAGCTCACTCAAAGATACTCCCAGCTATAAGAGGAATACTAGCCCATAGACTAGTAGCTATTGGTCTAAGTCAGAGAAAAATAGCAGAATATCTTGGAGTCTCACAACCAATGGTTCATAAGCTTCTCCAAAAGCCTTCTAGTAATTACTACACTATTCTAGAGGGGCTTGGCGTCTCTAGATCACTCGTAGACTACTACACTGATCTCCTCGCGTATTTAGCTAATAAAGGTGACTACGAGAAGTACACCTACATGTCATTTATAATTCTACAACACTTAGCTCTTAGAGCTGTGTGTTCTGTTTACAGCTATAAGTTCGCAGAATTCTGTTCTAGCGGTATAATACGCGATCCCAATATAGAGTATTACAAGGGATTATTACTGAGAATTGTGAGAATTAAGGGACTTGAAAAAGTAATTCCAGAAGTAGGATCAAATTTAGCCTACGCAGCCCAGACACCTTCTAGTCTGAGTGATGTTATTGGATTAACTGGTGGTATTGTAAAGACCATTGATGGCGTAGTGTTCTATGGTGAGCCCATATATGGTGGTAGTAGACATGTTGGTAGAGTACTAGTTGAGGCATCTAGATTTAACTCTCAATTGAGATTTTGCTTTAATATTAAGTGCACAAATAAGCTGAAGAGCATTCTCGAGGAAATGGGGTATAGTGTTGAAGTTACAGGTCCACATCTTAGAGAAGAGGATTTTTGGAGTGAGCTAGTTAAAGCATTATCTAAAAAGCCCACTGTCATCTGTGATCTCGGGGGGTTAAGACTTGAGCCTGTAATGTATATTCTCACTAGAGACCCTGTAGAATTAGAAGAATTATTGAAAATAGCTATAGGTGTTGTCTAGTGAGTAGATATCCTCTAGTGTGTATAGTTGGCGGAGGCTCAGTAGGGTCTCTCTTAGCCTATTTCTTGCATAGAAGTGGTGTTCGAGAAATCCCGGTATACTACGCCTCGCGTGAGAGTGTATTAGAGGTGGAGAATCAGGGAGGAGTAGTTGTCGTCGAGAAGAAGAGTAGTGTTGAGTACTTAGTACCCGTGAAGCCTAGACACTATTCTCAACCAGTAGATCAGTGTGTATTTGTGTTAAACGCTGTTAAGGCTATTGATGTTCCACGTAGCCTTGAGCTAGTATCAAAAATAGCTTGCGAAGGCGGAGTAGTTGTTATGTTGCAGAATGGTTTTGGTAGTCTTGAGCTAGCAGAGGAGAAACTCACTGGGCTAAAAGTGGCTTGTGGTGTTGTATACTTCGCGTCTGAGCGTGTTAGTAGAGCTCGAGTTATTTACTATGGTGGTGACACTCTATTAGTAGGTTGTAGGAGAAAGCCCTGTGAGGAGCTCTTAGTACTAGCAGAGATTTTTAGGAGAGGTGGTCTGGATTTTAGAGTAGTCGATAACATTGACTATTACAGGTGGATTAAGCTCGCTTTTAACGCTGTAATAAACCCGTTAACTGCTATTACAAGATCTAGAAATGAAATAGTCCTCGAAGAAGAGGGTGTTAAGTTAGCAGAAATGATTATTAAAGAGGTCTGTGAAGCGGCGAGACTACATGGCTATAACTTAGAGTCTACACGACTACTAAAACACGTTCTCAGAGTACTCGAGAATTCCAGAGAAAACTACTCTAGTATGGTACAAGATATACTAGCTGGTAGGAGCACAGAGATAGACTACATTAATGGCTTCATCGCGAGAACTCTAGGTGAGAGAGGAGTAGTAAATACCGTGTTAACACTAATAGTAAAACTCCTAGAGAAGAGTAGAAAATACGAAGTCAAGAAGTAGGAGAAAAAAAGATTTATTCCTATTTCTCAGCTGGGGTTCAGCTCTTATGTGGGTTTATGAAAACCAAAACAGTTGTGTAGGGCTACTTTGCTGGCTTAGCAGCTCTTTCAAGCCACTTTCTTACTTCTTCAACTTCTTCGACGGGGACAACGTGTTCTTCGTAGCAGAACCACCAATCATAGCACTTAAACTTCTTTAACCTCTCCTCGGCTTCTGCTACTGTTTTTGCAGGTGGTACTATCACAGAGTCTCCTACTAACTCGTTGTTAGGCCAATTTGCTGGTAGTGCCCTCTTGAACCTGTCACTCACTTGGAGTACCTTTAAAAGTCTTAGTATTTCATCTATATTTCTACCAGCTTCTTGCGGATAATAGAGAATAGCCCTTACAGTGCTCTCAGGATCTACGATAATAACTGATCTCACGGTAAGGGTAGCTGATTGAGCATGGAGAAATCCTAGTTTCTTAGAAATCTCGCCACCAGGGTCAGCTATTATTGGGAATGGTATTTTCACGCCAAGAGTTTTCTCAATCCACTCAACCCACTTTATGTGTGAAAATGTACTATCTACACTTAAACCTAGTAATTCTACGTTAAGTTTCTTAAATTCTTCATATCTCTTAGCAAAAGCTACAAATTCAGTTGTACAAACTGGTGTAAAGTCTGCTGGGTGACTGAATAGTACTAGCCACTTACCCTTGTAGTCGTCTGGTAGTTTTTTAATACCATAATTAGTCTCAACTACTATTTCTGGAAATTTCTCTCCAATTAGTGGTATTAATCCCGGCATTTTCTACACCTAGTTTTACTTACTTTCCAGTAGGGTTTATAAATATAACTGTTAGGAAAACTAACCAAAAATAATAATTTCTTAGGGTGAAACGCCTCTGAAGTAACCGAGATCTATAATTATTCATTATAGTACACCATTTCTAGAACTATGCGACGTGTTTTCTAAGTAAATGACTTTATCTCAAGTGTTAAATACAGAGTTTTAACTTTCACAGTTGGCTGTAATTTTCCCTAATATGTTCTTTGCGACTTTACAAAAATCACACATGGAAAAAACCTTTCCACTTGCAATCTGCTCAGCGAAGTCTTCAACGAGATTACGTAGTTCATTATTATCTAGAACAGTGCTGAGAAGTCTAGGTTTTCTTCTGCCCTGAATTACGTAGTTTAACAATGGCTGTGATATTTGCACGCTCTTAGCTGCTCTTAGCTGCGTGTATTTGTATTTCTTCACGAGATCTAGTGCTATAGCAACTCTAATAGCCACCGAGTATTTTCCAACAAACTCTTCACAATAAGCTCTCTTTAACACGGAGTACCCACCGCTAATTCGCCGAGTCAAGACCGAATTTAGAGCGCACTAATACACCAACTATAACAATGATATTGTATCCTTAATAAACTTTAAGAACAAGCTGTGTTTTACACATTAGAGATGCACGTACTATAAGAGGAGAATTTAAAAAGAAAAGAATATTAGTGTCTTTTTGTACTTTTAGCTCTGTATGTGAGGTGTTTATAGTGCCTAAGAAGAGAGAGAGCCGTGGTCGTAGAAAGGGAGATAAGGGTTATGTTGAGAGAATTCAGTGTGATCAGTGCGGTGCAATGATACCTGCAGATAAGGCTATATGTGTGACAAGAATGTATAGTCCTGTTCCGCCAGGTCTTGCAGAGGAGTTAGAGAAAAAAGGCGCCATAATAATGAAATATCCCATTAAAAAGTGTTATTGTGTGTCATGTGCTATATTTCTTGGTATTATTAAAGTAAGGCCTGAAGAGGAGAGGAAACCGAGAGTTCCTACAGTTTAATATTAGAATTTATAATATTCTGAGATTTATTTATATGAATTTATGTAGTGTATTGAGGGTGTATAGGTTTGCGTGTTAGTAAAGTAGTAATTGTAACGGCTGATCATCACCCTTATCACAAATTCTGGTTAAAGTTAGCTGATAAGTTGAGTAAAATACTAAATGTGCCATTAGAAGTTAAAATAGAAGACTACGTGTATTTAGTTGAACATGGTGATAAAGACGAGCTCGGCATGTCATGGCTGCCACAAATATTAATAGAAACAGAAGATGGTAAAGTACACTGGTTATTATCACAATTGCCACTAAATGAGAAATTAGAGCCAAGTGAGGAGAAAGCTATTAGTGAAATGACTCAAAAACTACGCAATTTAGGAGTTGAAATACCACAATTAGAGTAGATAATACTAAAAGAACACTCGTAGAAAATACTTTTAGTTACTTTTAAGAGCCTTAACAATACAATTTTTCCAGGGACAACTAAATGGTCTACGTCCCCTATGTCCCCACACCCTATGCTGTTGTCAGAGCTATGCTTAAATTAGCAAATACCAACTCTCAGGACATCGTCTACGATCTTGGGTGTGGTGATGGGAGGATACTACTAATTGCTGCTAAAGAGTTTGGTGTAAAGAGAGCTGTTGGCATAGAAAAAGACCCTGAGAGGTATAAAGTAGCTTTAACACGTGTACGTGAAGAGGGCTTAGAAAATAGAGTTGAAATTAGACTAGGAGACTTCTTTGACGAGAATATTAGTGACGCCACTGTAGTTACACTATTCCTTCTCACATCTGTAAATGAAATGCTAAAACCTAAATTTGAGCGGGAACTTAAACCAGGAACTAGAATAGTAAGTCATGAATTTAGAATTCCAGGGTGGAGACCTGAAAAAGTAATTGACGTGAGAGATGAGAATGGGCTTTCACACGTAGTCTACTTGTATATTCTAGGAAGACACTTGTAGAACCCTTCTCGCAAAAACAATATAACCTGTATGTCCAATCATTTTTGTTTTTGGCCTCACAGCATCTTTTTCAACACTATATTCTCTCAATAAGACTTCATAGACGTGTATATCTCGAAAAACCCCACTCTCTCTGAGAGCTAATACTGTCTTTTCAACCTGATTTACTGTGGGCACGTAGACTAGCAGTGGTGATGAGGGTTTTAAAGCACTACTCACAGTTCTAATAGCATTCCAGGGGTCTGGAATATCGAGGAAAAACGCGTCGAGGGAGTCCACGTCAATACTTTCTCTCACATCTCGCTTAGCGAGAATAACTCTGTGTAGTAGTCCAGCCCTCTCAAGGTTTCTGTGTGCTACTTCTAGAGCTCTCTCTGAGATGTCGTATCCGTATAATCTCCCCTCATCACATATAATTGAGGCTATTGCTATTGAGAGAGCTCCACTACCAACTCCAGCCTCGCCAACTCTACTACCACAACATATACCCGAGAGGTATATCATGAGAGCAGCGTCTTTAGGGTATATTATCTGCGTTGATCTCACCATTCCGTAGAGGTAGTCTTGGCGAAGGGGTTTTAATAAGTATGCTTGAACACCAGTACTAGTCTTAATTGGAGAACCATATGGTAAGCCTATGAGAGCCTCGTGACTAATAAACCCCTTATCAGTACCTAGAACTCTGCCTCTTTCTAACTTCACAGTAAACTTCCTCTTATCATCAATATAGACTAGTACAGTGTCACCTTCACGCGTAGTAGTGAGCATTCTACTCTACACCACTATTAGTAATATTATGAGGTGTCTATTTTGAATACAAAATAGTTGAGTAGAGAGCCTCTAGATCAGTGTTATTACATGCTAAGTCCCGGTGTCACTCATCACTCCTCAGAAATACCAGCTCTCAGCACACTGAAATAGTAGTTTTACGAGGATACTTATATAGGTTTGCCAATGCTAGAATTAGAGTGTGAGGTGTACTTGTGACCACGTTTCTAATGCCAATAAAACCAAAATTTGCTTATAGAATCTTTACTAGAGTTAAGAGATATGACTTGAGAAAGACCTGGGAGAGTAAGCCTATAGTTAAACGTGGTGACAGAGTAATTCTATATGTTAGTGGTAGAGTTAAGGCTTTCATGGGCGAGTACACTGTCGGCGAGGTTCTCTTAGGCTCTCCTGAATACATAATTAGACTTCTCTCCAGAGACCCTACAAGCGGTGTTAGTAAAGAGGACTTTGAGTATATAAGGGGATCCCCAATAGCACTCGCAATGGAGGTAGTAGACCCCCTAGTCTACGTGAAACCAGTTGAGTTGAAGTGTGTGCTTAAAATTCTCCCTGATTTCAACCCTCCACTTAGATTACAGAGACTAGATGACTACGAGCCAGTACTAGTAATGCTACTAGATAAAGCGAGGACTAGTAGTAGCAAGTAGTAGCTTTCACACCTAGTTAAATAGTTTATAGTTAGCTGAGAAATACATCATCCCCTGTTAGTTTATTTTCAACTAAGAAGTACTTAGTTTAAAAAGAAACTATTCTTCTCTAAACCAGAGCTCTTTTCTCAAAAGGTCTCTAATAGCAACTCTTATAACCTCACTCCTATTCCTATATCTCCCAATCTTCACAAGCTCGTCAATTCCCTCGACGTAAAGCTCTGGTAGTTTAACAGTAATCAGCCTTAATCTAGGTCTTGTTGTTACCTTCACGTACACCGTGACACCAATTTACAAATGCTATATGTGTTTGTTTAAAAAGAGCTAGGTTAAGAAGAGCTTTGATATTATATCTGAGATTACCCTTGCCCACTGTCTCAGTGCTTCTCTAACCAACTCTTCACGTGGCAATATCTTTGTGAAAATATACGCCAAATTAATGTAGACTAGTGGTGTAAAGTGAACAGCGTAAAAACTATACTGTGTCCTACCACCAATAATCCATAATCCAATATAACCTAGTAGTGTCCCAAGGAATAGTAGTACTATGTAGCCATATGCTCTCTCACGCGTGTAGAGTAGTGGTGTAAAGAGTACTAGTAGTAGTAGGGAGAGTGACCATAGTGGGTAAAAGCCTGATGCGTAGAGAACACTCCCATCAGGATAAATGTAGAGTGGGAAGCTGTTTAAGCCTATAAACCACTCCCAGGGAGCTGAGCTCACAGGACACCCTGCTCCAACACACTTAGTACTCGCATGCCACTTCACAGCGCCAACTAGTGCGTAGTTAAACCACTGTGTAATCCCCATATAGCTCATTACTGGTACTGATACGAGTACTAGTATAGACACGTAGAGCATTATTGAAATAACAGTGTATTTTACTATCGACTTAGTAAAAACTAAAACACTCTTACTTTTACTCAAAGCTTCTTCTCTAGCTACTAGTACTAGTAGTGGTATAGTTGTAAATAGTGATGAAGCTTTAAAACACCCTCCAATAAGTGTTACTAGCAAAGCCTCTCTATACCTTCTCTGAATAGTTAAGTATAATGCTATAATTGTGAATAACGCTATGTAACCATCTAGTAGAGCTATGCTAAAAAGAGCCCTCGATATTGGGTCTACAAGTACTAGTAGTGACGCTGTGAGAGACGCTAAAACGTTCCCTGTGATCTTGTAGCTTACTAGGAACACTAAAAGTACTGTTAAAGCACCAGTCAATATAACTGGTATTCTCCAGTATACTGGATAATCGCCTATAGTATACATGAGTAATCCTACTAAGTATTTTGCTAGTGGTGGATGCTCCCAGTTAATAAAGTTATTTATATCTTGTTTATCAGGCAAAATCCAGCCTGGAATAACATCAACTACGTTGTTGCCAAGGCTCTTAATAAATAACTGAACAGAGCTCTTCTCTCCAGATACATATACCGCGCTGAGATCTCTAAACTCCGTATTAATACTTAAATTAAGCTCTCTTGCCAAGTTTAATAGCTGCTGGGTGCTAGGTCTAATTCTAAAGACTACTGTTGCATTATATATGTTAACAGGCTGTTTTGGCTCTACTTTAAAGATTTTAACTAATATTATGCGCGCAGCTGATACATACCACACTTCATCAGTTACATAGCCTCTTCCACCACGCGCTACTTCAAGCTTGTAGAGGTCAAGTGCAATACTACCATACACGTAGAGAGATACTGCAAATAGAACTGCCGATATAGCTATAAACACTACTCTCTTGTGTTTACTAGTAGTTTGCAATACACCTCACACTTCTACGCTTAGAAGCTCTCTTTATTTTTAATACTTAAATCTCACTAATTAACACTTTGTGTATAACTATGAAGACTACTGTGCTCTTCGTCGTTGCTGTACTAGTATCTGCCCTCGTATATATGCCTGGAGGTCTGCAGAGAGCTGTTTTTGGCAGAGTAGTAGTAGGACCGTTTAGATCTGAGTTTAGTGAAAGCTTTTGGAGTACACATTACCCTGAGAAATGTATAGTGCCTTATTTTGACTATAAGCCTCTAATAGCTGATCATGGTCTCCCAGCACCACCACTCTACGGGTTTATTTGGGCTTTAACAAGCTACTTGAGCTGTACTATGAGCTGTTCTCATG
>Ga0209183_1000703_pt1 | contig 12454 bp, 10 predicted proteins | sample LHCtaG_2_FD_184120 | JGI IMG/M metagenome (GOLD analysis project Ga0209183, IMG submission 184120) | Hot spring microbial communities from Little Hot Creek, USA to study Microbial Dark Matter (Phase II) - LHC4sed_replicate (SPAdes)... | ecosystem: Environmental > Aquatic > Thermal springs > Hot... | reverse complement strand
CTATTAAATACTGATATGAATCTGAAAAACAGAATTGAAAGAGATTTGAAGATTTTTCGAGACCGCAGACGAAACGTTAAGGACAAGGAATCTGAAAAACAGAATTGAAAGATATCTATCCATCAATCGAATACAAAAATTACTCGATAATCCAGAATCTGAAAAACAGAATTGAAAGATATTACTGCTGTTGAACCGTTACCTGAGCCTCCTACTGCCCAGCGAATCTGAAAAACAGAATTGAAAGATATGAGGGGGGTCAGGCAATGCTCAGGATAAGACATGTAAGGAATCTGAAAAACAGAATTGAAAGTCTCAACAGTCAGGAGTCCCTAAGTAAACATCAATCTTAGGAATCTGAAAAACAGAATTGAAAGTTCTGGAAGGCAATTGGTTCTGAAGGCCGTAGCGTTTGGCTCGAATCTGAAAAACAGAATTGAAAGAGAGAAGAAGATCAAGCCTAACCAAGGCTTAAGATATGTTGAATCTGAAAAACAGAATTGAAAGGATAGCATATCTGTTCACCTACAGTTTTATCCATGCAACGAATCTGAAAAACAGAATTGAAAGCTCATAATGCTCCAGCGGATGAATATCTCCATGATGAGAATCTGAAAAACAGAATTGAAAGAAGTCCTCAGGGCTTAGATTCGCAACTTCCTCAAGCATAACAGGAATCTGAAAAACAGAATTGAAAGTCTATAGGCTCATCGATATACCATTTAAAGCCATCCCAGGAATCTGAAAAACAGAATTGAAAGGATCTTCGCTCGGCTGAGGTCTGAGCAGCTTAATCACTTGGGGAATCTGAAAAACAGAATTGAAAGCCGCTATGCATGGTATGATTGCCGCCTTGATCTCGAAGTCGTTCTTGAATCTGAAAAACAGAATTGAAAGTTCCGCAGATATTCAAGGCGTGAGACTATTTCTTCAGGCTTCTGAATCTGAAAAACAGAATTGAAAGCCTCCAAATAGAAACTCTGCCATCCATAGCCATCATCCGAATCTGAAAAACAGAATTGAAAGATGATCGTGAAACTCAGAGGGTATGGGCAAGAACTTTTACAGAATCTGAAAAACAGAATTGAAAGACATCCCCCAATTTTCTTAAAATATACTCCAATGAAACGTTGAATCTGAAAAACAGAATTGAAAGATACGCCAATCCGCAGCCCCGCAAGCTTTAGCAAGTTTCTGAATCTGAAAAACAGAATTGAAAGTCGTCAAGCCGTTTCAGCTCATTCTTTAGAGTTTCTTTACTGAATCTGAAAAACAGAATTGAAAGAGGGAAATGGCGTTGCATTTCTTCGCCACTTCTATGATTTCGGGAATCTGAAAAACAGAATTGAAAGTGCTATTTGTAGCTGAGTGAGCGATCCATGCTTTTGCAATAATTCTGAATCTGAAAAACAGAATTGAAAGTTGATCTAGCGGCTTCGGCTCGCCCCACTTCCATCCGAAAGAATCTGAAAAACAGAATTGAAAGTCTCTATATTTTTTTGCTAACTCAACGAGTTTCTGCATCGTGAATCTGAAAAACAGAATTGAAAGAATCAAGGAGTGGTTGCAAAAGTATTGGTGGATCTTACTCATGAATCTGAAAAACAGAATTGAAAGCTGAAATCCAACACCCTGCATCCACGCTTCACGATCTTCGAATCTGAAAAACAGAATTGAAAGCCTAATCCTTACAATGTGAACATTGATGGAAAAAAGGGAATCTGAAAAACAGAATTGAAAGTTAACCCATACCCTGTTAGACCTATCATAGTAGAAATTCTGAATCTGAAAAACAGAATTGAAAGACGAACGGGGCATAGTATGGCTTTCCCTTCTCTTTCGTTGGATGAATCTGAAAAACAGAATTGAAAGACAGCTTCTACAGCATCAATGATATCCTCCCTCTTCTGGTTGTCAAGAATCTGAAAAACAGAATTGAAAGTGTACTAATTCCCTCCATTCTCTTTCTATCTCAGCTAACTTCCTTGAATCTGAAAAACAGAATTGAAAGTAGCAACGTTAGAAGAGGTAACTATTTCGGTGCGATCATTATGGAATCTGAAAAACAGAATTGAAAGGTAAAACTGCCTGACGGCCTCCTCGTACCAAACATCTTTGGGCAGGAATCTGAAAAACAGAATTGAAAGATTATAAACGGCATTGGGAGTTATATTGGTAACCAAACTAGCGAATCTGAAAAACAGAATTGAAAGCTAACTCTATGGGTATCGTTTTCCTCTTCTGCCACAAATGCTTTACGAATCTGAAAAACAGAATTGAAAGTCAAGTATAACTTCAAGATTCAAATAAACCTTGTAGACAACCCAAGGAATCTGAAAAACAGAATTGAAAGTTGCACCAGCATTGTCCGCAATTTGGCACAACCATGAGATGAATCTGAAAAACAGAATTGAAAGAGAATCATCATAGACTTCAAGCCACCCATTCCATGGTTGGCGAATCTGAAAAACAGAATTGAAAGTTGTATCTTCTGTATCTACTCAGCCATCTCTCAGCTCTGTATGAATCTGAAAAACAGAATTGAAAGCCTGTAGCTTCGAGATGCTGTAGTTTGCACCGTACATAGCGAGAATCTGAAAAACAGAATTGAAAGTGTCTAGCCCGTTCAGCCTCGATCACGAGATTGATGATGAATCTGAAAAACAGAATTGAAAGAAGTATTCTAACCCAGCCATCCTATATCAACCCCGATAGAGAATCTGAAAAACAGAATTGAAAGTCTTTACCTCTGTTCTGTATCCAGCAAACCTGAATGAGAATCTGAAAAACAGAATTGAAAGACGTCAGCATCTTTGCTTTTCCCGCCTAACAAGTTGTTGAATCTGAAAAACAGAATTGAAAGCTAATCTGCGTTGGGTAAACGCGGTGACCACGTTTTGATCCACAATGAATCTCATATAGAGAATTCAAAGAGTTTAGAGAATTAATGCATGTTAAACTTCATGGAGAGCTATAAGGATATTAGGGTGGCAGTGTGTCTAGCGGGTATGTTGATGAGCTGTGTTTCGGGGGCCAGGCAACTAGAATTAAGAGGAGTGCTTTTTTCCTTAGGTATTTTTCTACCATTGAGATTATCCATCTTCCATACGGTCTTAAACGTCTATTCTGTGAGATGAATCCATTGCTGAGGAGGTGGGCTTCCTCGTTTCTAAGCTCGAAGGGGATGGCCATCTCTAGATGAGTGTTTACGAGGGCTATGATATGCGTGAAATTCAGCTTCATCACTTTCTCGTGGAATTCTAGGAGTCTCTCCCGATAGAGTTTTGTCCCTCGGTATCTTTTTATCTTCGGGCTGTGTATTGCAGCGTAGCTCATAGCATTTCGGCGGATATAGTCTAGCAGTTTAATCGGGTCTATATTGAGCCTCCTAACACTGTATCCTTCAACTTCAATATTATTGATAGTTGATGAGATGACCTTCGCTAAGAATTCCCCCGCCCTCGTCGGGGATACTTTAATCCTAGAGTCTGACCTACTGACTTCGATGAGGCCTAGGTCTCTCAGTGTCAGCCGAGTATACTCTTCAACGTTCACTCTCCCTATACCTAAACGTTCAAGTATATTCTCGCATACAGCATGGTTCTCGATTATCCTGCATACTCTGAAGAGTAGGTAAGCGATCATGACTGGGCATAGTTTCGAGACAATCAATCTTGGAGCTCCATATAGCTTCAATGAGTCAGCAATGGAGGGCCCATCAACCTTCTCAAGCAAAAAGGTCCATCTATCTATAAGTTCTTTGTATTCCTGTTCCTTGGCATTAACCCGCTCGCTGACGCTGGTTACGATGGGTTCAAGGAAGCTGATAACATCTTCTATGCTCTGATTAGGGGAAAAGCTTAGCTTACATGAGAGATCGTATATCGTCTTGCCTTCATCCTTTCTCATCGTCCCCGAGAATTCACCAACCTTTACGAGAGTCTTCGCAAGCTCATCGATAAAGTAGCGAATTGGGGTGAGTAGAGACCATTCTTCCTCGCTTAAGTTTACTTCGAACTTAACCTCGCTACGTGATAGAGATAGGAGATAGATTGGCTTCTTGCATAGCTTCGATGTGATGGATATCTCTATGATTAGTTTTTCAGGAAGCTTACCAAGCTTCAGGTCTCGTATCGGCGTCACACTTCTGAGATCACACGGAACGATGAAGAGACCCTCGGTCATCCACGTGTCTACCATTTCAAACCATTTATCCCTAATCCTTACACGAGAGTGTGTCTCATCGACCTCGAACTCTGGACGGCGCATCACTAGCTAAAATAACGAGTAACGTCTGGAGATATGAGTGTTAGAGAGTTGGCTGAAAGTGGGGACAAAAGTATAATAATTGACTTGAACATACAATATATGGGCCTCAGTGGGAGGAAGTGCCCTGAGAGGTCTGGGCATATTCTGGGGAGCTTTGATGCTCCCAAAATAGTCGGGCTTTGAAGCCCGAGCAACGATGCAATCAACTTTTAGAGATTCCAGAGATAGAGATAGTTGAATCGAACAGGCCGATGAATCCAGACCGTTGACAAGCCTGAGAAGGCTTGGCCCCTAACAAGGGGACCTCACGGTCTGGAGGAGGCCAAAATGATAAGAAGAAAACACTGGAAAGACGATAGCTTCTATCCTAGGAGGGAGGATAGAAGCAGGCCAAACCTAATAATGAACTACTTCATGAAAGGATATGTTAGACTCATAGCGGTGGATGTGAACGTAGAAGACATAACGATTGGAATATTCAAGGTCTGGCAGCTTATCAAAATAGAAAAATACATCAGGGTTAGAAGACCGACTGGGAAGATACTGTTCGTGAGAAAAGTGAATAGATACTCGATGAAGATTCATAGACGTCCAGCTAGCTCATGGCTCAGATACGCGAAAAACATTCAAAACGACTGGATTAACAAAACAGTCGGGCTCATAAAGAAGATATCGAAGCGTGTAGACGCCATAGTAGTAGAAGACCTCTCGACAAAACAACTTAAAGCCAGCCTCAAGTCAAAAGATCCTGAGAAATCACTACTCTTCGCATCATGGCCCGTTGCAAAGATTTTGAGAAGGATAAAAGCATTCGCCGAGAAGAGGCGAAAACTATTCACGATACCTCCACAGTACACCAGTAGGATATGTCCAAGATGCAACTCCATGATGAGGCACGAGAAAAGAAAGTGGGATAGGCTGGTATGCAGATGCGGCTTCAGAGACGATAGAGACAACGTAGCAGTCAGAAACATCGCTAGAACAGCATTAATTCTCAGCGGGTTCCACTACCTCAACACAGTACTCGGAAAACAGCTAAGAGAATACAAACAAGCAATCGACAAACTAACACCGAAAATAAGTAAAGCCCTCACCCAAGACCCCGAGACAGGGCTCGACTCTTGGGAGGGAAAGGGGAGGGAGCCCGCCCCAAGTACCCCCGAAAGAGCCCTCGGGGTTATACTTGGGTGAGGGCTCCTAATGAACCTTTCTCTGTGAACGGGTGTCGGTGACCAGCCGATACTCCAGCCGCCAGCCTCCAAGCCCTCCTTGGAGGTTGATGGCGTCGGGGTAGCAGCTTTCAATTCTCTTTATGAGATTCCGTGCTGGGGGAGAGTCTTGGGTTAAGGGCTAAGAAAACTAGGAGGAGAAAAATAAGGAAATGATTTCAGTGTATCCCTCCCACTATCCCAACACCCCCACTCTTTTTATTTTTGTTAAGTCGCTTCTCAGACGGAAGGTATACTATCAAGCTTTAATCAGCACGTCTTCAACTACCGTTTTTCTCAAGATTTGAGATAATCTATTCTTAGCGGTATTAAGTAGTCTCATATTCTGTCCTTTCTTTTTCTCGTTCGTATAAGTAGTAAACTATAAGAATTGTGCCAAGACTTACCTTGCGAAGTGAAGATACGATAAATTTATGATAGTTGACTGTGAAGAATAGTAGCTTAATGTATGCTACTCTTCTCCTGTAGTTTTAATTCTATCTGACTTCCAATCTCTGGAGCATCAGGGATATGTTTAGTAATAACTATCGAGCTTTCAAGTCTAGGATCGTAAACCCCGATCCATGAAGATAAGTTGCTGAATTCTACTGATATCTTTGCGGTTGTCCTGTCAGGCGCCATAACGTATACTATTATGGGTTAGATAGGTCAATTTTAACTAGTTTCATATCCGGTGAGTCTCTCGGCTGTAGCACAGTTTTGGGTATTATTACATGGTAGTGTCCAGGTAAGGCTTTAAATTTAAATACTATTTATGGGTGGTTGCTCCGCAGCCTAGGCAGTTATGAGGGGCTCTCCTTGCTATTTAAAGTCTTATCTGGACACTACGTAGCTTATGATGGAATACTGCTGTCCTCTCTTTAAGATATCTGAAGAACCTCTTAACTCTATTCCTCAAGCCGAATCTTTCATGTCTATACTCTAGGCCAAGCCTATCTAAAGCCCATCTATACCATGGGCTTCTATCAACTATAACAATAGGCTTATCGATACATAGTTTAAGAGTCTTCTTAAGGAAGGTTAAGGCGTTTAAACAACTCCTACTATAAGAGGCTTCTAGAGCTAGTAGCCCCTCAATACATAGCCAGATAATGTATAGTAGACTTGGTTTTAGGCTCAAGAGAAAAGCTTAGAATCTTAGATATCTTCCTACAGCTACCATAGAACATATACTCAAGAACAGCTAAAACCTTGACATCTCTACTTTTTTATTACGTTTAAAACAGCTAGAAACCAAACCCACAATATCCGTATAAACAAAGACGTACAGCCAGCCTTTAAATATAACCCCTTATTTGGACACTATCACTGAATTGAACCTGTCAACCAGGTGATATTCTTCGATTTTTTACTTAAATTGTATAAGTGGAGTTGTTCTTGTTGGGTTGTGTGGTTACTTGATTTTTCAGGGAGAAGGTTGACGAAAGGGAGGAGTAAAAACGCAAGCCCGTACAACAATCCCAAAATTAACCGTTTAAGTATGGGAAGACTCAAAGAGAAAAGCTTAAGTAAAAGTTGACAGGCTACTGAATTTATGAAAGAGCATAAATAGAAGGACCTCAATATTCTCCAATAGTACAACCTTATCTGGAAGATAACATAGCCAGTAGATTGCTGAGCCTTCGAATGCACGCTTTTCGCCCAAGCTTCTATAGCAAAATCCTGATGAAGGAGATAATCTCTTTACTAGAGAGCGAGACGAATACACCCCAGTCCACTTTGAGCTAGACATGATTAAGCTCAAAACCCTGAAGGCTTTAAAGCCGCCCGAAGTTAACGACGCAAAGGGAGTATTACTGAGCGGTAGAGACCCACTCTGGCTCTACTGCTGCCTCGTTCACCTTTACCACCCAACAAGATTCATCGCCATCTACGATCCGAGAATAGGAGCAGTAATAGTTGAATCACATTGGCCCGGCCATAACGTTGGCGACACAATAAAAATCCACGAAGAAGAGATCTAAGAAACTAGCTCAAGAGCCCAGGATCAACAGGCCTCAAACTCTATAAAACAACCCCCAGGTAGTCAATGGACGACCATCAACTAAGATAGGTATGTATATGTCGCGCTTTAAGATTCCTATGACGACCTAAAATGATATTCGAGAATCCTTCCTGCAATCCTCCTAGCATCTCTTGCTATCGCTAATAATTTAGGCTCAAGGTCCTCCAGCTGCCTCATTGCCAAGATCCTTGTTTCAAGTCTAGAGCTCATGAGCGAAAGTTCTTCTAAAGCCCTGACATCTCCCTGAATTGAGAGGAAAGTTAGCTTGACAAACTTCTCCGCAGCCTCTCTACCAAGCTGGTCGACGGTAAGAGCTCTTCTAACAAGCCAGTTCAGGGCATTCCTACTCAATTCCTCGGCGAGTATGTACCCGAGTAATCTTTCAGAACGGATATATACCTCCCTTAATGGAGCATGTATACTGATAGCTGAGGCGGCTGGTACAGACCCCATGGGATCAACAACTCCAAGGACCATTAGATCATGCGGCTCATCCGCCAATAGATCCCAAAGATTTACCAGTAGGTGTAGTACTAACGCGTCAACAGGCCTCATCCCGTGCCATAATCCGAGCAACCTTTCATATAGAATAAGCCTCCACCAGCTTTTTGACCATGTAAGCTCTAATGGTAGGACATGAGCCGACACCCAGCTCTCCCTATCCAACCTAGTGCGCCCGACCCTACTTACTAGATAACCTGCAAGCATTAACACGATGGAATCTAAGCTAACCTTTGGATCCATCGAGAAGCCATCTTTAAAGAAGGTGCTTCTCGTCAATGCATAAAGCTCTAGCTTAAAGATGCTTGGGAGTGCGTATCCCTCACTTACACTAAAGTTCTTAAGCCCCCTCATGAGTCTTTCAAGGCCTCCAACTTTAGGAGACTTAAGCACATCACTATAAGCTTCGAGAATCGCAATTGAGTCCAGCTCGCATTTTAGCTCCGAGCAAAGCCTCACGAATATCTTCTTATCATTCCCACTCATCGGCAACTCACTTAATCTTAATCTTCGGAGAGACTCCTCCTTCCTCCTCCTCTCAAGTATTTCTTTCACAGTCTCGATACCATCTAATATCGCTCCTAGCATATCCTCATCTCTGAGCTCAACATATTGTCCAACCTCACGCTTTCGTGTCTCAACCAGGTTAAGGAACGAATAGAGGTAAAGCTTCGGGATTAGTAAGCCCTCGGGCACTCTGATCCTGAGAACCTCCAGCTTACTCATCCTCAATAACCCTCCTGAGCTCCCTAATTATTAATCGATCGCCCGCCGATCCACCCCTTTTCTCACATGCATCCAAGTTGTCTACGAGAACTATTGGAAACATGAAGAGGCTATATAGCTTCAACCATCTCTTGTTTTCGTCAAAATTCCTGCGTAAGAAAAAGACAAGCAATTCCCTAATCCTATCAAAAATTGATTCAAATTCCGGATAATCTCTTGCAAAAGCCTCCTCAACACTTAACTCGATTTCCTCTAAAACTGGCTCAAGGTTATACACAGAGTCGCATAATCCAGACCTCGCCACATCCTTTATCTTCCTGATCAAAGAACTTGTCCTATCCATTAGTAGCTCTGAAATACTCTCTCTCAAAGCCTGATGATGATTAAGCACTGCCATAAGCAGCAAGATCTTGAGAGGGTCTTGATCCTTTAGCCCCCCTGTCATCTTATAACAGGACACGGCTGACAATATTTCATGACCCTCGAAGCCGCCACCATATTTCTCAACTCTATCCTGATAATATTTGTAAGCCTTCCCCAAATCATGTGCTACTACACCCAGCTTTAACATCTCTCTTATATCCCCTTGTTTAGCAACATTAACACCAGCACTTGAAAGCCTCATATGAATCACCCTTACGTAATTTGGATTCGTGCGCAGAAAATCTTCTAACCTGCTAAGACATCCTACCACGTGATCTATCAGTGATTGGCCCCGATAGGCATATGGTTTACCCAACCTCAGATCCATACAAGCCCCTCCACGGGATCGATCTTCTCAACAGCAAGCCCCTCTATCCCATACTTGAGGAGAGAAACAGTTAATGGCTCTCTGGCATTCAGTATCCTCTTGATTAGCTCATCCTTCAGGCGAACCAGCTTGAAGCCTTCGAGATCAATCTTCACCTCCTCGATATATCTTGAGAAGTCCTCCCTCCCTGACCTTTCACGTATAAGCACCATGCAGCCGGACTTTAATAACCTCTTTGCAGCATTCTCAGACACCCCGACACAAAATTCATAAGAAAAGTTCTTACAGATCTCGGATGCATCAAGAACCGTAACAATTCCAAAAGAGTCCGTAAAACCCTTCAATTCTACAAAAGCCTCTCTTGCCTCGTCTTTGCCCAAGAGGGGCTGCTCATCAAGCTGGCTCAGAATCTTAATTCTTGTGTGACGCACCATTAAATCGGGATCTACGTATTGCTCATAAACACGTTCCATTTCTCTGATCAACATCTCCTCAAATTCTGGCTTTTCAAATTTTTCCTCACTTAGTCTTTCAAGGACGTTAATAGAATCTCTTGTGAGTTCCCCGCTATAAACCCCAGAATATTGTTCATCATCCGCGAGCTCTATCACATATATATCACCTTCTCTAGACTCAGCCGACCTTGCAACTCTTCCAGCCCTCTGGATAAACCTATCAAGGGGGCATGGATCGGTTATTAAAACGTCAAAGCTCTTATCCATACCAGCTTCAACAACCTGTGTCGCAATAACTAGCTGAGCATAATCAATATTCTTAATCCGCTCCTCTTTTACGTCTTCACGTAATCTTCCATGAAGAAGAATTGCCTGGAGACTTGATCCAACCGCTTGACGTATTTCCCTGAATATTTTCACAGCTCTTTCAACCTTATTCATTACAATGAGTACTCTTTTCTCCGAATACATCTTCAATAAATTCATGATCTCATTCTCATCAATTATCCTGAGCGAGATCCTTTTGAGCCGCGTAGACTCCTCGAAGACGTCATCCCTCAAATCACCCCATCTCAAAATGTTCTGTTCATCAATTTCTATCCCAACCCTCCTCAAAACATTCTCAATAGCCCTAATAAGAACCTCTGGGAGCGTTGCTGTTGAGATTACAAGCGGCACTCCAGCCTCACATAAAACCCTTACAGCGACAAGGGACGATGCGAGAGATTTTAATTCATCACCCAAGCTCCCTATATTGGATAGCAGGTGGAACTCGTCAAGTACAACTGCCGACGAGTATATGTTTGCTCTCGACACATCATAATGGGAATAACCAAGCTCCATGACTTTTCTAAATTCTGGCGCCGGTATCTTGAATAAGTTCATCATAAACGTGTCAAGGGTCGTTACGATAATCCCTCTACCGCAGTAGAAGGGAGACAACGGAGATCCCATATGCTGTTTATAGACCCTGATGCTTGAAAAATTCAGCCTTTGTATATGGCTGCTCAGCCTAAGCCCCACGTCATCAACTATTGACCTCATCGGGAGCACATGGATGATCCTAAGCCAGTTAGCATCATTCTCTCTACAGGCAAGCCCGGCGCAAAGGGTTATTGACGTCTTGCCATAACCTGTTGGAAGCTTAACGATAAGCGGGTTAACACCATTATCAAGCCGCCTTAGAGCCTCTTCTATAAGTGTGCGAGGCCTCCATCCCAAAAGCCTACACATATCCCCGTAAATCTGAGAAATACTTGTACCGTCCAAAAATACTTCAACACCCAAGAGCTGGAAAGATCAACCTAACTCCGTCACCCAAGTCTACATAAGCCTCCGCTTCGACTTGTATCTCGGAGCTTGATATCGGGGTTCTTGATCCTGGAATCACATACTCCTCGAAGATTGGCGGGTCATGTCTCCCCCATCCCCTCCTCCAGAAAACTTCTGTATAAAATAGACCTCCCAGAACCCTTCCCGCGCTTGATGGGAAATAGAATTTCGTCTTTACAACCCCTTTACTAATGTCGGATTTACTCAATTTCATGCAAAACACTTTCTTGATCGTTACGATCGACTCCTTGCTACCAATCCTACTAATGTTCCAAGCTGCCATTTCCAGAGCATGAGCTGGATCTCCATCCATTACGTTTTCAAGCTTTGCAAGGTCAAAGAGATATGCAGTCTCAATTGGGCCGGATGGATAATATATCTTCCCACAGCAAATTGACCCAGTCCTATACTTTGGCAGGTACCTTCTTGGAACACTCTCCTCACCAACCTTTTCCATGGTTTTCGCCTGGAAAAGCAAGGTCACATACTTGTTAACATCCTCTGTTATGAACGCGTATCTCTCATCAGAAAGGGCGGCGGATGCCGTGATGAGAGCATCATCAAGCAGAGACGCGGGACTCCTAAGATCTATTCTTTCCCTCCTACCGGCCTTTATGTTTGTTACAAGCATCTCGCCAAACAATTTTCCCCCATCCGGGCCTTTCAGTAATCCTTCTCTGACTAGGCCGCTCACTAGCGCCCCTAATAACGTCGTTGGCGGCGGTAGTGGGAGGGATAATTGAAGCTTGCTGGAGTATGGGACTCTTATCCAGTAACCCCAATGATACTCGGCTTTAATTATCAGCCCTAGGATCATTTCCCTACCTTGCTAGTCCTTCGATAATCTCCATGATCCTCCTTGCAAATGCCTCGGGGCTTTTTACAATCTCAACTCCATCAAGGCCCTCAGCAGCCCCCTCTCTGTCTAATGAAACCAGCTTTAACTCTGGCCTGTCGCCCTTAACCCTCTCCATCAAGCTAACAAATTCTCCCGCCCTTTCAACGGTCTCCTTAACAAAGGCCCTATCATTCCCTGGAGAAACTAGAAAACTTGCTCCCTTACAGCAGGCGGCAACTGCCGAAAGGTATTCCAAGTTTGGCATGAACCTGCTCTTCTTGGCGCCGAATGGCAGGAGGGTTATAAATGAGGTGAGAGCAGCTGCTGCGGCCTTAACCCTCACACTCC
>Ga0209183_1000701_pt1 | contig 12460 bp, 15 predicted proteins | sample LHCtaG_2_FD_184120 | JGI IMG/M metagenome (GOLD analysis project Ga0209183, IMG submission 184120) | Hot spring microbial communities from Little Hot Creek, USA to study Microbial Dark Matter (Phase II) - LHC4sed_replicate (SPAdes)... | ecosystem: Environmental > Aquatic > Thermal springs > Hot... | reverse complement strand
GGATTAAGTCGATAGAAGACTATGCATCAAACAATAGCAATAACAAGAAACCTACACATAATAATAAAAAACAGAGGAAGAGTATTACCTAGTTGACAGGATCCTGGAGTCTCATCATGAGAATAATCCTAAAAATACTTCCAGATAAGATATGCTGAACTACTAGATCCAAGTATATGATGCGGAAATCATTAGATAAAAAAGGATGGATATATATTCAAGCTAGAATGTAATCATTAATAAGAAGAGGGCTTGGATAGATTATACATTGCTCCTTCAGTTATAAGCGGTCAGGTTAATGCTCCACCAAGCAAAAGTTATACTCATAGAGTTTACGCTATCTCTCTTATAACTAGCGGTGACAGCATGATTAAGAATCCTCTGATTTCAAGTGATACTCGGGCAACCCTTAGAGCATGTAAGCAATTTGGAGCAGAGATTGTTGAAGAAAAAGAAAACTGTATTCTAATTAGTGGTGGTAAGCTATGTTTACCTGATGATGTAGTAAATGCTGAGAATTCTGGGACTACCTTAAGATTGTTTACAGCTATATCTTCTCTCGCTCCACTTGGATACGTTATACTTAGTGGTGATGATAGTTTAAGGAGAAGGCCCATGCAGCCATTACTAGATGCTCTTAGAATGCTTGGAGTAGAATGCTGGTCAAGTAGAGGAAATGGTTACGCACCTATAATCGTTAAGTCGGGAGGACTTAAGGGTGGTGAAGCGATTATTAGAGGTGATATATCTTCTCAGTTCATCTCTGCTCTCTTAGTAGCATCAACTAAAGCCAAAGAATATACAAAGATAATGATTGAAGGTGAACCTGTCTCGAAAAGATACATAGATGCAACTATAGAAATGCTAGGGAGATATAGTTATAGAATTGAAAGAGAGGGATACTCATTATTTGAGGTTAGCCCTAACCAAGAAGGTCGTCCAGTATCTTTTAAAGTCCCAGGAGATTTTAGTTCAGCATCATTTATTCTGGCTGGAGCATGCTTGACTAGGAGCAGGGTGGAGGTTGGAAACATCGATCTCAATTTACCGCAAGCAGACTCTGTAATACTAGACATTCTCAGAGAATTTGATGTTAAAGTAATTGTTCAAAATGATAGTATAATAGTTGAAGGTTCGGAGCCTTCTACCTGTGATAGAGTATTCAGTCTTAGAGATTCACCAGACCTACTCCCGATTGTAGCAGTAATGGCCTCGAAGACCCCCAGCCTGACTATTATCAAAGATGTTAAGCATGCTAGATTTAAGGAGAGCGATAGGATCTCTTCTGTAGCAGTAGAATTAATGAAGCTTGGGGTAGACGTAGAGGTATTTGAGGATGGAATGAAGATTAAGGGGAGAGAAGAACTTGAGGGAAACATTGAGCTTGATGCCCATAATGATCATAGGTTATTCATGGCCTTTACGGTTCTTGCAGCATCAACCAAGAGAGGATGCATAATCAATGGGTTAAGATGGGTGGAGGTATCTTACCCAAACTTTTTAAAAGACCTGGAAAAACTTAATGTCTCATTCAAAGAAATATAGATAAGCCTCCAAGAAGAATTCTAAGAAGATAAAATTGGCCGGGAATATAATTGGTGAAATGTTTAAGGTAGTAAGCTTTGGCGAGAGCCACGGAAAATGTATTGGGGTCGTTATAGATGGATGCCCAGCTGGGTTAGAACTCTCAGAAGAAGATATACAGAAAGAACTAGACTTGAGGAGACCTGGAGTCTCAAGGATAACTACTAGTAGGATGGAGGAAGATAAGGTTGAGATTTTATCGGGAGTCTTCAATGGATATACTACAGGTGCACCAATATGTATGATTATTTGGAATAAAGATATTAGAAGTCAAGATTACGAGTCTATCAAGTATACGCCTAGACCTAGCCATGCAGATTACTTCGCATATGTAAAGTATGGTGGATACAATGATTACAGAGGCGGAGGAAGATTCTCAGGGAGGATTACAGCAGGATTTGTAATGGCTGGAGCAGTTGCTAAAAAGCTGCTTAAGAAAATCTTAGATGTTGAGGTAATTGCTTATTCCTTGGAGATTGGCGGAGAGAAAGCAGAGGATTTTACATTAGATGATGCTAGAAGATATAGATACGAGAATGATGTTAGAGCTCCAACTTCTGAAGCTGCTGTAAAGATGAAAGAAAAAATTCAACAAGCAATCTCTAGAAGAGATAGCGTTGGGGGAGTAATTGAGTGTATTGTAACAGGTCTTCCAATAGGTTTAGGTGAACCTGTATTCGATGCATTAGACTCAGACTTAGCTAAAGCAATATTCTCCATCCCAGCTGTAAAAGGAATAGAATTTGGAGCAGGATTTAAAGCAGCTAGAATGTTTGGCTCAGAACATAATGACCCATTCATAGTAGAAGAAGGAAAAATAAAGTTAGACAAAAATGATGCTGGAGGAGTAGTCGGAGGAATCTCAACTGGAGCCCCACTCCTTTTTAGAGTAGTAGTTAAACCTCCTTCATCCATCGGATTAAATCAGAAAACCATAGACCTTAGAACAGGAAGACAGACAGAGATTATTGTAAGTGGAAGACATGACCCATGTATTGTTCCTAGAGCTGTTCCAGTAGTAGAAGCAATGACAGCAATAATATTAGTTGATCATGCGATGAGATACAGTCTCATTCCACCAGTTATTAGAAACCTTTAAAGATAATAGGATACCATTACACATCACTATCTAGATGGAATGGAGTGGGCTTCCGTAGGAGTCGACCTCGCAGGCTCTCCTAAGAGATATACTGGGCTGTGTAGGATGAATCTTAACCTCTACTGTGAATCACGTTTATCAAGAAAGGATCACGAAATATTAGATTTCATATTTTCCTCAGATCCAGAGGTAGTTGCGATAGATGCACCGTTAAGCTTACCCAAGCCAGCTCAAACTCTAAGGTCCTGCGATAGGAAGCTGATCGAAATGGGCATCCATGTATTTCCACCTACCCTCATAGGAATGAAGATTCTAGCAGAGAGAGCCATCAAACTAAAAGAAAAACTAAAAGCATCTGGATATCGTGTAATCGAGGTTTATCCTGGTGGTACGCAAGACTTGCTTGGAATACCTAGGAAGAGTAAAGGAACCATCCTCCTCAAGGAAGGATTAATTAACATAGGTGTTAAGGGCTTAAGATGCGATGAAAGTGGGCATGAACTTGATGCAATTACATGTAGCTTAACTGGAATAGCGTACATAAAGAAGATGTATATTGAGGTGGGAGACCCAGATGAATGTATTGTTATCCTACCAAGATTAGAAATGTTTTTGAAAAAGGATTAATAGTTTTCAATGGAGTCTAAATTGGTTGAAAGAATAGTAACAGGTATAGCAGGGCTAGATGAAATATTGGGTGGAGGTATACCGAAGAGAAATGTAGTATTATTATCTGGTGGACCTGGAACAGGAAAATCAATATTTGGTCAACAATATCTTTATAACGGCTTACTACGGGGAGAGCCAGGGATACTGGTAGTCCTAGAAGAACATCCAGTCCAAGTTAGAATTTCTATGTCTCAATTTGGATGGGATGTTAAATCATATGAAGAGAAAGGGTCATTTGCCATGGTAGACGCATTTACTGCTGGGATAGGTGAAGCTGCAAAAAGAGAAAAATATGTGGTAAGGGACCCGGGAGACTTCCAGCTACTAGTAGATACTCTTAGAGATGCGATAAAAGATGTAAATGCAGAGAGAGCAGTAATAGACTCTGTTACAACACTATATATAACTAAGCCAGCGTTAGCAAGAAGCATGGTTCTTCAATTAAAGAAAGTCTTATCAGGCATGGGATGCACATCAATACTGATTTCACAAGTGAGCGTTACTGAGAGAGGCTTCGGCGGTCCAGGAGTAGAACACGCTGCAGATGGTATAATTAGATTAGACTTAGATGAAGTAGATGGAGAATTGAAGAGGAGTATAATCGTATGGAAGATGCGTGGAACAGCGCATTCTATGAGACGCCACCCATTCATAATCACTAGTAAAGGAATAGAGATAAAAGCAAGTGAAACAATTAAAATCATTGGTGGAAGATATGAGTGAAGAAATACCATTATCGCCAATTGGTAGAGAGGAGATACATAAACTTGAGTATGCTCTATTAGTAGGTACCTTGTTCAGAGCCGAAGTATTAGAAGAATTAAGAAACCCATCTGAGAGACTGACTTGGGTTGACTCTCTAGCTGTAGCAGCCGCAGCTATTGCGAGGGAGAAAGCAAAGATGACTATAAGCCAGATAGCTGAGGATATAGGTAGAACCGAAGCAACGATACGTAACCATCTTACAGGTAAGACTAAAGCTGGCCAGCTAGTTCGCCAAACTCTAGAGAAGTTTCTAAGAGAAGGGGTTGAGATCGACCTACCATCTACGAAAGAATTAGAAGAAGTGAAGGTAAAGCTCGAAGAAGAAAGACAGAAAACTCAGAAACTAGGAATACTACTCCAAGAAGTGAAGAATTCTCTTAAAGATCTCATAGAAAAACTTGAGAAAATCTGAGAAGCTGAGATAAACAATACTGCTGAGCAGCACATAATTGGGTTACTTCTTCAATTCGCTTATTAACCATTCTAGATACGTTTCATATCCATGAATTACTGGTATTGCAATTATCTCAGGTACTTCATAATCATGGATATTCTTAATCATCTTCTCCACTTCATTATACATTTCAGCCTTAGTCTTAACTAAGCATATCCACTCCTGTGAATCTTCAATCACTCCCTTCCACCAATATATAGATTTAACTGGACCAATAATTTGAATACATGCTGCAAGCCTAGCATTAAGCAACTTTTTAGCAATTTCTTCAGCTTTTTCTCTGGAACCCACCGTGGTCAAAACCTGGATATATTCACTCATAATTACCTACTTTTGTTTGTAATTTATTAATTTTACCAAGGCACACTTGATCCTGTCAACTCTTACTTAAGCTTTTCCTATTTATAAGTTTCAAATCTTTAGATGACGAGCTGGAGAAACTATTCTCCCAATCTAGTAGATAGATAGTACTACCTAACCGACAAGATGATCTCACTTGCTATTCGTTGTGTGAACTTATATATGATTAAATGTGGACGGTAAAGTTAAATGTTGGATGGATAAACCATCCAATATGCTAAATAGCAGGAAAGTCAGCCTAATAGCTGTTATAGTGGCCGCAAGCCTAAGCTCAAACTACATCTTGATAGGAATTGCGAACTTCAAGATAATGGATCTCCTAGTTTTCATAAGCGGCTTCATCTTCGGCTCTCTAATCGGCGCTTCTGTCGGCGTTCTCATCTGGGCTATCTATGGAGTACTGAACCCCTACGGCTTCGTTCCCCAGATATGGATTGCGACTATGTTATCAGAGTCAGTCTACGGCATCGCGGGGGGCATTCTTAGTAGGTCATTATCAATAGTGAGCCTTTCTAGCAATAAAACCCTGGTAAGCATACTATTCAGTGCAACGGGCTTCCTCCTCACATTCATCTATGACATAGCTACGAATATCGCCTTCGCGCTTACATTCAATGTCCCGCTCATCGTAGCTCTAATCACAGGAATACCCTTCGCCATAATACACCAGGCAAGTAACACAGTCCTCTTTGGGATATGCTCAATTCCATTGCTCACAGTCTTAAAGAAGATTTATAGGGAGTGGAGTCATGGTGTTTATAAGGAATAAGTGGTTCTTAGCCTTGGTATGCATCCTCTGCTGGGCGGTCGCTGCATCGCTCCTATCCGGCTACTACTATTACCAGTACACGGATCTCGTCTCAAGGCTTGAGAAATCGAAAGCCGTCATAAACCTCGGCATAGATTACGGAAACGGCACTAGAGTTTGGTTTAATGGAACAAGGGGATTAACGCTGTATGATGCCATGCTGGAGGCTGGATGGAGAGTTGACGGGGAGTCTTATGGCGCTATGGGGTTCTACGTGAAGGCCATTAACGGAGTGGAGCAGTCTATCGAGCAGTCGATGTACTGGACTTGGTGGTTGTGGACGAGCCTAGGATGGGCTCATGGTGGATCAGCATGCGATAAATACGTCCTAAGTAACGGCGAGGCAATCCTCTGGTACTACTCATACGTGGATCCAAAGACACTCGAAGTAAAATCGCCTCCCTGAGAATTGATTATCTCCTTGCATATTTTAAGATTATTATAAGTACTTTTACATTCAAGATATCTTCACAGGCATTACTGAATAATGATCTTCTGAGTTAAGTTATGCTTAAAGCCTAGAAGATTCCTCTAAAGAGGGAAGATATGAGCAAGTATGAATCTTCAACTTTAAGATCTCGTCAATTATTCGAAGTTGCTAAGAAGTATCTGCCAGGAGGTGTAAGCTACTCGATTAGATACTTTGAGCCTTATCCTTTCTATATTTCTAAAGCTTATGGTCAGAAATTGATAGATGTTGATGGAAACGAGTATACTGATTATTGGATTGGACATGGAGCCAAGATCATGGGGCATAACTATCCACCAGTAATGGAGGTTATCCGTAAACAACTTGAGTTAGGGATACATGTAGGTTTACCGCATGAGTGGGAGATACGTCTTGCAGAACAGATACATAGAATGGTTCTAAGCATAGAAAAAGTTAGATTTACTAATAGTGGTACAGAAGCAAATATGTATGCTGTAAGATTAGCTAGAGCATATACAAAGAGGACAGCTATTGCTAAGTTTGAAGGAAACTGGCATGGTGGATATGATACGTTGCACGTTGCTGTAACTCCCCCCTACGATAAAGTTTATGCTGGACTAACTCATGGAGCAATAAAAGATACGATAATCCTACCATACAATAACTTAGAAGCAGTAGAGAAAGCTGTAGAGAAAACTGAAATTGCAGGGATAATAGTTGAACCTGTTGCTGGAGCAGGAGGAATGATACCAGCTGAAAGAGAATTCTTGAAAGGGCTTAGAGAGATATGCGATAAAATAGGTGCATTATTAATATTTGATGAAGTAATAACTGGTTTTAGACTCTCAGCTGGAGGTGCTCAGAAGGTATATGGTGTGATACCTGACATAACAACACTTGGTAAAATAGTTGGTGGAGGAGAATTCGCAGTAGGAGCATTTGGAGGAAGAGATGAATATATGGAGATGCTTAACCAGCTAAAACATCGAAGCTATCATGAAAGAGTCTTTCAAGGAGGAACATTCTCAGCAAACATGCTCATGACTTCGGCTGGATACACTTTACTCTCAGAACTTGACAGAAGACCTGAAATATACAACCATATAGATAGTCTTGGAGAAAAACTTAGGAAAAACATTGGCGAGATACTTGAAACATACAATCTAGGCTATACAACTGGTATGGGGTCATTGGTGGGAGTCCACTTTACTCCTATTAAACCTAAAGATGTAAAAACAGCTCAAACAATGAAGAATAAAGAAACATCAAAAAAATACTTCCGCCATTTATTAGAAAATAGCATTATAGCATTAACCTATGAGAACCCACAATTCTTTATCTCATCAGCTCATACAATAGACGATGTAGAAAGATTAATAGAAGTAACAGAAGAATTTGCAAAGAACATAAAGAAACAATAAAAATCATCCGAAAGCTACGGAGGACATATCTAAAACAGATAGGCGGGCACAAAAAGAACTCTAGAATTAGAAGACCAGTGAAGGTTTTTAAGAAACTACGAATAAGTACAGAAATGGCCCCGGTAGCTCAGCCCGGGAGAGCGCCCGGCTGAAGAATCAAGACATCATCTAAGAACTTTGAGAAACCGGGTTGTCGCAGGTTCAAATCCTGCCCGGGGCATAAAGAACCATCATTAAAAAAGAAGATTGCTATCAAAGTAAACTATGAAAATAGTCTGGGGAGAGCTGAAATGCTTTTAGTAGTCTTTCCATCTTCCTATAGGTACCTTAAGTAGGGGACCATGATACTTCATCATAAGCTAGGCATTAGAGATTATGGGCAGAGGAAAAAGACTTCAATCTATTCTTAAACCTATACACACTATACGTCAAACTATAATGATGAGAAGGGGATGAAATGCTTCTCGGAACACTATCCGATCTACTAAATGGACTTTATATGCTATTAAAGTTCACAAGGACTGATTTCAGTCAGGCGATAGCTACCGAAGAACATGCCGTTAGAAATAATATATCTCTGAACAGCGAGGACTTTATGCCGGTTTGGGCAAAGTTAAAATGTGTACCACTTCAATGTTGAAAGATATAATCCTTATAGAAACCGATCATGGTCTATATGGTATTACTCCTGACAACGAGAAGCAATTTATAGCCGATCTTCGTAACCTTATGAGTAGGAAATGATGAAATTATTGAAGACGTTTCTTGTAATATTAAGTGTAGTGACCTTAGTTCTTTTCTCGACTTTTCTAAATGCCCAGACGTTGTCCAGTGAATCTGCTACACTAGACTTAGACAAAGTAGCTAAAACTTTCGTTAATCTCCTTCAGGAAGGGAGATTTGAGGATGCGGTAGAATTATTTAACGAGAGGACGGCTGAAGCGCTACCTCCACAAAAACTTGAAACAACATGGAATAAGGTGATCAGCAATGTTGGAGAGTTTAAAGAAATTGTTGAGACCAGAATTACTGAAGAGAGAGGATATAGGGTAGTTTATGTCACTTGTGAGTTTGCCAAGACTTCCCTTGACATAAAGATCGTGTTTGACGTAGAAGGAAAAATAACTGGATTATGGTTTGTCCCTGCAAAAACTGAGGGCATGCATGGAATCTACATCGCTGCCCTCATAGCAACAGGTATTTCGACATTAATATGGGGCGGTTTGGTCTACTGGCTTTCTAAACATAATTGGAAGTATCTTGTTTTAATGTTAATCACACTTCCTTTCAGTGCGATAGTAAATCTTTTGGTCAAAAAACCCGTTTACGATTTTCTTTTATCTTCTTTAGATGTTTCTTCTGAGCTGAGCATCATGTCGCCTTGGTGGTTTCTTCTGCTGATCCACTTCCTCTCACCTATTACTGAAGAAGCAGTAAAGCTCTCTCCTTTAATAGTGAAAAAATAAGATACATGATTAACAGGTCGTCCACTCTCTGGATTGGGATGGCCTTTGGCGTGGGCTTTTGGCATCGGAGAAATATGGTATTTAGCATGGCAATTATCAAAGGTCCCCGAGCTAGCTAGGTATCCCTTGTACTATTTTGGAAGTTTTATCAGTGAGAGGGTTGGAGTCGTGTTTATTCATGGAGTCATGACCGCTGTAGCGGTAACCGGCTTCAGAAAGGGAAGAAAAGGACTTCTGATAGGCTACGTTAAGGCAGTGTTCCTTCACACATTCACAAATATAGGCGCCATGCTGTATCAAATTAGGCTCTGGGATCTAACTTTTGCGTCACTCTACTTATTCATTCCCATCGTTGTCGCCTTATTCATATTCGAGCATCTACGTAGAAAAGAGTTGAGAGATAAAAAACATGAAGAAACCATTTTGTTTAGCAGAGATTAAATGATCAAGAAGGTGTAAGTTTTTGCGAGACATACAAGAGAGAGGACTTAAATATGCTTTTCAAACTTTGAATTAAAGCTGAGATGAAAAATATGTCACGTTTTTACTCACTGAGTTTGCAGTTTTCATCTTAAAAATAGGGAAATGTAAGCAGAGGAAAAATAGTCTCAGAATAAATCTAAAGAATTTTCACTTCAACATTGTCGATGTAATATGTCATGTAAGTTTCCCAGCGTACTGAGATACCTAACGCAACCCATACTTCTTCACCGAGACCAGTATCTATGTTTGCCGTATAGCTATATCTTTTCCAGCCCTCAACTTCGTTCGCATTTCCAATTACGGTGAAATGTTCCTCATTTCTAGCTTTCTGTACGTCAGCGTATGCACATATGACGGCTATAGTGTTTGCAAGGCTTTCATGATCACTGAAGAAGTCAAAAGAGATAGTAACTTGCTTTTTAGCGCCTTTTTCCACGGCTATTTTTCTCTCTATCCATATTGTTCCATCATCCTGCCGTCCGTCAATAAAAAACTTCAACGAGTAAAGTCCAGAGCTGGCGATATCTTTTGAACGTGTTATGCTCCACTCAACGAAATGCCCAGAGTTGTTGGGGTCAAGCGGTACATCTGCATCAATAGTCCATTCTCCGAATCCGTTTTCAAAATCTTCTTTCATCAACTGTGTAGCATCATAAAGTCGAAAGTACCAAGCATAAAACGCGCTAATCGCGATTGTTGATGCGAGAATAATTGTGATGATAGTTCTTCTATTCAAATTAACCATCCACATCGTTGTTCATAAGCCTCTCTTCTCTTCGAAAATATATAATTCTATGGTCTCGTACGAATACATGAAGGCATTTCCAGAAAATAGAACAGTCTATGCAAGAATAACAATATTGAGACGTGCTCTTAATCGCTTTTTAATAAAACAATTTTCCCATATTAGATTTATGGACTAAAATAGACTTCTAGCTACCTGATTCATTACTTCCATCAAGGGATGTCAAAAAGAGAAAATCGAATTAACAATTCTATATGTGTTTGATGTTATGGTTCGCATGTTCTTTAACTTTTACTTTTAATGTTTATATAGTTAGGACAACATGATTGATCTGCTATGGAAGGATTGTTAGGAGGTTTAATAGACATAGGGATTGGTATTCTTCAGCTGATCCTTGGAGTTGCTCTTGCTCTCTTCAGTATAACGATAGCTCTTAATGTGCTTGACAGAACTACTAAAGGGCTAAATGAGTTTGAAGAACTACGTAAGAAGAATCTTGCTGTCGCCGTATATATCGCAGGAGTATTGATTGCTGTTGGAAATGTTGTAGGTCAAGCTGTCTCAGGAATAAGTAAAGCAGTCGTACCTGGAGGATTCAACATAGCGGCACTAATCGGAGGATTAATACAATTATTCGTTGGGCTCCCACTAGCAATAGCAATCATCGTCTGGGCACAGTCAAGAGTATATAGTTGGCTAGTCAAAGCAGCTGAAAAACTACCAGGTGTAGACATAAAAGAATTTAACTTAGTAAAAGACTTGAAAGATGGAAACATAGCTACAGCAGTAGTACTGTTTGGAACATTCTTTGCAATCTCCCTAATAGCCAGCCAAGGAGTAGCATACCTCTCAGAGCCAATAGCTTCAGCAATACTGAGGTTAATCTCTTAGAGATTTAGAAAACAAAAACCCACTTTTTTATCAAAGCGGCGATTTTATAAGGTGGATCCATTAACTCGAGATATAAAGTTTCTATAGGCTAAGTCACCACTTCTACTGTTATTAAATTCTTAACAATTACTTATTTCATGGTGTTGAAGCTTATGACTTTAAAAATGGTTTCAAACTCGGGCCTTCATTTTCTTAAAATGCAAACTGAATTAATTTTAGAAAGCTAGTTCATGAATATGAATTAGTAAAAAATATATTCTTAGTGAACTCTTTTGATCGTGAAAATCGGTGGATATGTAGGTAAAGTAGCCTTCATTGATCTAACTAAGGAAAAGACATATACAGAGTCATTAAAAATGTCTTACGCTAAAGTATACCTTGGTGGAAAAGGAGTTGCAGCCCGTTATCTATTAGACTACATCAACCCAGGAGTTGACCCATTAAGTCCAGAGAATATATTCATGGTTTGGACATGTCCAGCTAATGGAACCATCGCGCCTGCATCAGGTAAGTATCCAGTAGTTACAAAGTCACCTCTCACAAATATATGGTTAGATTCTCATTCTGGGGGGCCTGTGGGGTCTGAACTAAAGTATGCAGGCTTTGACGGAGTCATTATTACTGGAAGATCCAAAGAGCCTTCATACATATACATAGATGATGGGTTCATTAGTGTTAGAAGAGCTACGAATATATGGGGGAAGAAGATTAGCGAGACAAGAGAGATGATCAAGGAAGAATTGGGTGATCCGCAGGCTAAAGTTATGTCGATAGGGCCTTCAGGCGAGAAACTTGTAAGGTTTGCAAATATTGATTCCGAAGGAAGACAGCATGGAAGAGGTGGCGGTGGAGCAGTAATGGGTTTAAAGAATCTCAAAGCAATTGCTGTTAGAGGTATAGGGTCAGTTGAGGTAGCTTATCCTGATGAGTTTTTAAGAGCATGCGATGAAATAAGTAGACTTGATATTTTCGAAAATCCTGAAGCTCAGTTTTGGATAAAATGGGGCTCTATAGCATTAATGTGGCCTATCCAGGAAGTGGGAGCTCTACCTACTAGAAATTATACGGATGGCAGATTTGAGTATGCTTCAAACATAGATGCCAATGTTGTTCTAAAACATTCTATTAAGAGAGGAGCATGCTTTTCATGCCCAATAGGCTGCCATAATTATGTCTTAGTTGATTATGGACCATGGGCAAACACATTGGTTGAAGACCAGAATATGAAACAGCCGACCTAATTGGAGCTAACACTGGTACATCAAGATTTGACGCTATCATAAAA
>Ga0209183_1000700_pt1 | contig 12466 bp, 11 predicted proteins | sample LHCtaG_2_FD_184120 | JGI IMG/M metagenome (GOLD analysis project Ga0209183, IMG submission 184120) | Hot spring microbial communities from Little Hot Creek, USA to study Microbial Dark Matter (Phase II) - LHC4sed_replicate (SPAdes)... | ecosystem: Environmental > Aquatic > Thermal springs > Hot... | reverse complement strand
GAGTGTATTCTGAAGTACTAGAAGTACCCGAGAACACGACAATTAAAGAACTACTTAACATACTAGTAAAGCAACATGAAACATTACGTAGAATTATGGAGGCTATTCCTATTATACAATTATACGTCAATAATAAGGAAGTGCCCTTCTATTCCGAAGATATTCTACTTAGAAGCTACGATGAAGTCATACTATCCTTACCACTATTTGAGGGAGGTTAAAAGTTACACTTTTAGTCTAGGATACTTTGATACTACTTTATAGAAAAACTCTGTGTGACTGTACATGGCACTCTTCACCTTCGCCGAGGGCGCTAACGAGTCTATTAAAATTAGAAAATTTGAGACTAAAGATATTGTTAAGAGGCTCGGTGTAATCTCGCCTGATAGGCTATTCATAAATAATCATCCTATAGCCAATCCAGTAGCTGCATTTAACCCCTCAATAATACTTAGCAGAGACGAACTTCTAGTGTACACAAGGATTATTTTAGGCTATTATCTCTATGCTTCTGCAATAGCTCTTATCAGGCTACCACTAAGTGACCTGCTTAGTGGCAGTGTAAGCATAAATCACTACTCAGCAGATCCAGTAATTTATCCCTCTAATAAGTACGATATTTGGGGCTGTGAAGATCCTCGTGTCGTGGTGTTAAACAACAAGTATTATATGACGTATGTTGGAAGGAGCGTAAACTATTTCAGCACTACAGCTAAGAGTGAAAAGACCTTGCCGTTAACAGCTGTGCAGTCTAATGGCTCGAAGTGGGAGAAAATAGCTGTTCACGTGTTACCTAGCGAATTAAGAGGAAAGGTTATTAGAGATAAAGACGCTTTTATTGCCGAACTAGATGGAACTCTATTATTATTTCACAGACCACACATGGATGATGGATATTACTATACCACTCTCAGTAAGATATCATTAGAACACGGTGCTCAGAGTAGTGAACTCAATGAAGTAGTAGCTCAAGACACGAAATTAGTATTGCCTTCTGCGAGCTTTGAGGGAAAGGTGGGATGGGCCGCGCCGATCACAAAGCTCAGTAGGAATACTCTCCTAGTTTTACTTCACGGCATTGAGAAAGAACTGGGCGTTTACAGAGTTTTCGCAGCTGAAGTAGAATACTCTAATAGCAGTGGAGTAGCCTTAAAAGCAGTAACACCTGCGTATATTATGGAGCCGAAAACACCATATGAGATCTTTGGAGATAGACCACACACGATATTTCCCTGCGGAGCTGTAGTTATAGACTCTTACAAGGTAATAATTAGCTACGGCGCTACAGACTTTATGATAGGTTTTGGTGAAATAGATCTCGCGGAATTACTCTCACTTCTAGACAAGGGAAGAATATATTGAGAACTACTCTGTGAGCTTCTCGTATAGTTCTACGTGTTTTTCTGCAAGCCGACTCCACGAGGTCTCTACAGCGTAATTCCACAACTTCTCTACTGCTCTCTTAACCCAATTCTCATGTCTCAAAACACTCTTAATCTTCTCAACTATTTCTACTGAGTTTACAGTGTGTAGTGTGAGTTCTGGTGTTAATGTATTGCACTCAACGAGCTTATGATCTCTTGAACATATAACAGGTCTTCTACTACCAATTGCCAAGTGAAAAACTCCACTAACACTAATAACTTTGCGTTCATCTATATAAGGTATGACTACTACATCTGAGAGTGCAAGTAGCTTTAATAGTAGGTCTCTCGGAATAAACCCCTTCACTAATACAACATAATCTTTACTCTTCTCTACATAGTCTTCTATGGCTCTTAAAATACTTTGAGCGTTCTCTCTCCTAGCGGATCCGGCGATCACTGCTTTCACATTATAATCACTAAGCATTTTAACCGCCTCAATTACAGGTTCTATTTTCTTAAATGTCTTTACGAACCCTGGAATAGTAATAATGTTCTTGTTTACTAGCTCTTCTAACCCCAGATTCCTAGCTAGTTCTTCTCTATGTTCATTTACATATGGGTTTAGTAATGTTCCATGTGGAAACCTGAACAGCTTAGCTTGATCAACCCCTTGTTTTAATAACTCATGCTCTTGTAGTACGCTGTGAACTATTATTACATCAACTAGTTTAACAAGGACTGATTGATAAGATAGTAGCGAGTAGTCACCTAAGGAATGTATAACTGTATGTAGTGTTATAACTACACTGTAATTCTTACTTTTCAATTTCTCTAAGAGTTCTATGAATTCAGGTCTATTAGGGTAAATACCGTACTCATGTTGTATGTGTACTATGTCTGCACCACCAGAGCTCTCGATACATTCCATAATGTTTTCAGCTAGCGGCTTATCAGAACACTCCACGAAGCGAGCGCGACTATACATTGGTTTTTCCAGAGGCTTTGTTATACCGAGAAGTACAACCTCTACATTACTTTGTTTTTCAAGTTCTCTTACAAGCATATCAGAGTACTCTGCAATACCACAAGGCGTTGACGGTGTAGTGGAGATCACGGCGATTCTCATAAGCACCACCAGTAATTAGATTCATTTAGATTACTCTTTAAGATGTGTTATTTTAAACCGGAAATGCTTATCAAGATTCTGGGTGTTATTCTTAATGCGCGTTATTGTAGGTTCTGATGATATATATCCATGTGCACTAGAAGCTGCTTCCTACTTAGAGAAAAAGGGCTTTCACGTGATCAGAGCTGGCTCTGTTAAGACTGGAAAACCTGAGCCGTGGCCTGATATAGCACTAGAAGTTGCACTAGCTGTCTCACATGGTGAAGCTCAATTTGGAATACTCGTATGCTACACTGGAACCGGTGTAACAATAGTTGCTAACAAGGTTCCAGGTATACGCGCGGCCCTCTGCAATGACCCCGAGAGTGCACGTGGAGCTAGACTCTGGAATGACGCAAATATACTCACTATGAGTGGTAGGCTAGTGACAAGTATACTTGCACGAGAAATAATAGACGCTTGGCTCTCCGTTGAAAAACCAGATCCCAGTGAAGAACACAACATATTAAAACTAAAGGAGATAGACAACAAGTATAGATGTCGAGAAAAGTAACATATTACTACCATGAGACATTTTTCTCGCAAACTAGAGAAAATACAGAAAAATCCAAGTAAAGAAGTGCCGGAGGTGTCCGTCCCGTGTTCATATAACTCCGAGTTGCGGAGCTTTCACACGGGCTCCGGGGACCTCCGGCCAAAAATTATCTTAGTCTCTCCAGGTATTAAGTGCTTTCTTTGATATTCTAATATTTTTCTCACTATTTGACTCAACTATAATGTCACAGCGTATCTATATCTAAGTTCAGTGTAGAAGCCTATAGAGCGAGTTGTTAATAAAAACTATAACATAATAACCTACACTAATAATAGTTGTAAGGGTTCAATAAGCTTCGAGTTACCATACGCGTATAGAAAAAGAAATGCCAATACTATTAGTTCTAGAAATATACTTGTAACGCCGAGTACTTTGAGCACGCTGTAGACTAGTAGTGCTAGTGTGCTTACAGAAACAAAGACTAGTGCTAGACGACTAGGTTTACTAATTAGTGTTCTGAGAGCTATTAGCTCGACGAGTACTATAAATAGGAAGAATAGTGTGGCTATTAACACTGCCACACTTAATTTAAAAAGCAATTGTTTAATTTCACTATAGATCCAGCCAGGTCTCATCCACAAATAGTAGAATCTATCCCACGGCCTAATAAAGAAGAGATCTCTACTAGCAATGGTATTATACACAGTACTACATATGATCGGGGCCATATAAGCGGTGTAGACTATTACGCCTACAAATACAAAGATTCCCAGTAAAAGCACCCTAGTGTACTTTCTAATTACTGCAAACCGCTCTAGCATGGACAGTGGCTGTAACCCCATGTACTTGAAAACCGTGATAATTAGGAGAACCGCCACTAGTATTGTAACTAGTAGTACAGATCTAAGCGTAAATGCCCAGGAAGCCCCCGCGATAAATTCGCGGGCAGGTACTTCGATTATGTCGAGTACCCACAATAAATACACTGTTGTGAGAATGTAGGCGATAAAGTAGAGTATTATTGCTACTAGTAATCCGTAAAAACCAGCTTTCATAGCAATATTTAATCTACTATAAGCCTTAAACCCCTTCAAAAACACAATCAACCCTGACTATGCTCTGTAGTAGTTTTGCATCTGAAGAGGTAAAATAACTTTTATGTAATTATTAATGAACAGAAGATTATATCTACTACTTTATAGATAGCTATATTAAATAAGGCAGATAGGGAGGTGGTTGTGATTTTGAAAACTGGGATATGCCTTATCTCTATACTGTTCTTAGTACCGATGTTCTCAACTTTATCTAATGTAGGCGTATATGGTGTTGCCGAGAAGAGCTCTGTTCTAATTGACCTCGAGGCTAATATTGATGGTGGCGTAGTAGCTTATATTGAGAGAATTCTTTCTCAATATCCGGGAAGAGTGCTTGTATTTAGAGTTAATAGTTATGGTGGATATTTAGCTGCTGCTGATAAAATTGTAAATGTTATCTTAGAGAGGAATATTGAGTGCTATGTGTGGGTTCCTCAGGGTGGTTTTGCTGTTTCAGCTGCAGCGTTAATTTCATTAGCTTGTAAGAGGATATATATGGGTCCTGGAGCTGTTATTGGCGGAATTTCACCAATACCAGCAGATCCGAAAACTGTAGAGTATGTTAAGGCGAGAGTAACTTCTTTACTTGAGAGAATGGGTGTTGAAAATGCTCCTAAAATAGCTGAAGATCTAGTTATCTACGCTAAGACATACACTACTAGTGAAGCTAGTAAAATAGGTTTAGCTATTGAAGCTGGGTCTCTGGAAGATGTCATGAGATCATCTGGTCTACGAATAGAGCTCAGAGAAGAGCCCTCGACATGGGAGAAACTACTATCTGTACTTTCAAATCCACTTGTCTCGGAAATCATGCTTCTAACTGGTGTGATACTAATTCTAGCAGAGATATTTACAACGGGTTTCCAAGGCTATGGAATAGCAGGAGCCCTAATGATCATTTTAGCGCTATACTCTATGGCTCTACTACCAGTTGAAATATTGCATCTCGTACTAGTACTCTCGGGCGGGGTTCTACTAGCTATAGAGGTCTTCACACCTGGCTTCGGCGTCTTCGGAATAATAGGTACAACCCTAGTAGCTATTGGATTAGCACTAACACTGTCAACAACACCATTACATGCACTAACATCACCAATATATGTAACTATAGGTGGCTTACTGGCAATTACAGGACTCTTTCTCTACATAGCATATAGTGCCGCGAAAACTGTTAGGATTAAGAGAAAGAGTCGCGAAGAGATTCTCATGGGTGCTGTGGGATACGCTAAAACAGAGATCAAGGAAGCAGAGCCCGGAGTAGTCCATGTTGCAGGTGAAGACTGGACAGCGTACTCAGTGAAAGACACTATACCACAAGGATGTAAGGTGAGAGTTATGCGAGTAAATGGATTAAAACTATACGTAGAAAAAGCAGAGTAGTTCTAATTAAGAGGAAATATTTATTAGTCCTTAATTACCTCATTAACTTAGATTGGTGTAAATATTGTTCTTAGACCCCGTGACTCTAATTACAATAGTCGTATTTTTAGTAATAATCCTGGGAATTGTAATAAGCCATATTAAAGTCATACCAGAATATAAGAGGCTCGTGATTTTCAGGCTTGGTAAACTCATGGCTGTTAGAGGTCCTGGAGTGGTCTTCTTAGTGCCGATAATTGATAGAGGTGTTGAAGTTGATCTCAGGGAATTCGTCCTCGACATACCGCCACAGACATGTATAACTAAAGATAATGCACCCGTAGATGTTGATCTGTTGATCTACATGAAGATATTTGATCCACAGCTATCAGTTACATCTGTTCAGAACTACATTACAGCCGCCACTGGCATAGCTATGACGACGCTGAGAGCTATTGTAGGCGATATGGTGCTTGATGATGTATTAGCTAAGAGAGAATACATGAACTCTACGCTAAGAGCTAAACTAGATGAGATAACTGATAGATGGGGTATTAAGGTTACTAGCGTAGAAATCAAAGAGATAAGGCCTCCAAGAGAGGTCCAAGAAGCCATGATAAAACAAATGGCTGCCGAGAGATCAAAAAGAGCCATGATACTAGAAGCTGAGGGTAAGAGGACATCTGCTATACTAGAAGCTGAAGGTCACAGAGAGGCACTTATAAAGAAAGGTGAGGGTGAAAAGCAGTACGAGATACTAGTAGCTGAGGGTAAAGCTAAAGCACTAGAATTAATACAGGAGGCAGCCAGTAAACTGGGTCCTAATGCGTTACTACTCCAGTACTTTGATGCTCTTAAATCAATAGCACAATCACCTGCAACTAAAATTGTGGTTCCACTGGAATTACTAACAGGATTTTCAAAAGTACTCAGCACACTAACATCTAGTAGAAGTGAGAGCGAGAAGTAGTAATTTTCTATTCCATAATCACTAGTGTTCGCATTAAACATTTAAAATATTAAATTATAGTATTTTCAGCTCACACGTTAGGCTATACTTTAATAACCCTTAATCCAACTCGCAAAGATCGCGAGGGAGCTGTAAACGTTGCTGGAAGACATGTATTTAATTACTTCTCTATTAGTGGAATAGCCCTCAATATTCTAATACCAACGTTTTCTCCAATGGTTAGGGAGGGTTGAACGCTCCTAGCAACGATCAATCCGAAATCCGTGCTAATTAAGGTTTTCTCAATACCATTAAATCTCACTCTATCCACAATTCTCCCCTGTATCTCGCCATGCGGGTCTATCCAAGCACTATCTGGAGGAATATAGACTTTCTTAATATCAAAATTTCCTTCTATGCACGGATAAAGAGAAATACTTTGCTCTCCCACAATGGCGTTACAGTGAACTCGGTCAATTTCGCGGACCTCAAGTATGCCTCCTAGCCATGCTAAAGCTTTTGGCTCTAATAGTGAGGGATCTAGCTCTCCAGGTGAGCCGCGGTAAAGCACTCTCCCACTCCACAAGAAGACTAGTTTATTAGCTCTGCTCATAGCCCAGTCTAAGTCGTGTGTGACTACTATGACTGTTAGGCCAAGCTCTTTAGCTATCTTCGACACCTCCTCATATATGCTAATTCTTAAACTTGCATCTAGGTATGACTCAAGTTCATCGAGTAGAAGTGGATTGCCCTCACACACTAAAGCCCTTGCAATTGCAACTCTCTTTGCCTCCCCACCACTAAGTTGAGAAGGGTACTTCTCAGAGAGATATCCTATAGACAGCTTTTCCAGCGCCCATTTAACTCTCTCATTAATTACCCTCCTACTTGCTTTTCTCACCTCTAGGCAAAAAGCCACATTATCCCAGACTTTCATGTGTGAGAATAAGGAGCTTTTCTGAGGTATGTACAAGACATTTCTCTTATAGGGAGGTATGTTATTTACGTTTTTATCGTCGAAAAAGACATCTCCCTCGTATGGGACTAATCCTGCTATTACTTTGAGAAGAGTAGTCTTGCCAGAACCATTAGGACCAATTATCACTGAAAGTTCTCTCGGAGAAAACTCTACTGTAACATTGCGGAGAGCGTAGTTCTTAATGTTTTTAAGCAAAATTCTCACCAATGTACTTCACCAATCCATTTTGAAGCGAACTTCTTCTCTATTACGTCTATTAGCTCAATGATACCTACCATGATCAGTGATAATACTATTATAGTCGCTAATATGTGTTGAACATCTATAATCAGAGAATACATAAGTAAGAGATAACCTAAACCAGATGAAAGAGCCACCATCTCGACTACGATTGTCGTCTTAAAGACCATTATAGCCTCAGTCTTCACTATTGGTAGAATTTTAAGAATAGTCAGGGGCATAATGACTTTTCTGAGAACAGTCCAGGGATCAGCACCTAGAGTTAAAGCTACTTCTATCTGATCTAGATCTATTGTCCTACTCGAGTTTAAAATACCATATAGTATTGGTGGAAAACTACAAATAAAAGCCGCTGCTAGAGGTAATTTAAGTGGATCTAGACCAATCCATAGAATTAGTAGTGGAATCCATACTACTGATGGTATCACAAAGAAAATTGTAGCTATTGGCTGTACATACTCAGCTAGTCTTAATCCAACAAGAACAAATCCCAGAACTATGCCTACGATAGTTCCTATGACAAAACCCAATCCAGCTCTAATCAACGTGACAATAGTGTTCTCAATAACACTGTGTAGGTAATTAATATCCGTAAAAGACTCTACTACACAACTAAATGGTGGAAAGATATATTGTGGATATATACCAGCTCTGCCTGTAAACTCCCATAATAGTATGAGGATAGATATAGGCAGAATAACCCTCTGTATTTTCAATTCACCTACACCCTCACTACAAGGGTATTTGCGTCATACCTCTCCTTGATCAATCCTTTGGAATACACAAAATCTATGTACTCCTGAATTTGTCGTATATCTATTTCAGTATTCCATTCTATGTTTTGAATAGCTTTTATAGCAATGTCCTCACTTATTCCCAGCCACTTAGCTATGCTTTTAGCCGCATACGAGACATTTTTACTAATTATATGCACTTCGCTCTTGACAAGCTCCACTATTTGTTTAATGATATCTGAGTTTTTCTCAAAGTATTCTTTCGTGACAAAAATATAACTACCTGGCATATCAGGCCATACATCAATACTTTCAAGCAGTATCTTTAAACCTAGTGATTCAGCTACTTCCGGGTAGGGTTTTGGTAAGATAGCGGCCACGATGGATCCCCCGATAAGACCTGCTAATATCTCCTGTGGTGGTAGAGATTTTATCTCTGAGAAGCTCACATTATATTTGTCTTGTATTTTGAGTGCTAGAAAGTATGCTTGGGTTCCAGGACCAGGCGTGTATACTACTTGGCCATTGAGATCTTTTAAATCCTTAATTTTGCTCGAATTGACTACAAGTGCAAAACCACCATCATGTATTTTACCCACAATTTTAACTGGAACCCCCTTATCTACCATCATTATTATGGGTCCTAGACATGCTTGCCCAGCAACTATATCTTTCCTAGCAACAGCAGCTGCCAACTCCATACCTGTCCTAAAAAACAATAAGTTAGTAACGTTAATACCGCCTTCTCTAAAACTCTCTTTTTCGAGTAATATGTAGAAAGGTGCGGCGTGAGCATTAAACTCTACTCCTAGAGAGATCGCATGGGCACTTGTAGCAAGCCTTCTCGTGTAATTGTAGTAACCTGAAACTATCAGAATAACTACAATGATTAATAAGATGATCCTGATTTTTCTTTCCACGGCTTAAACACCTTTCTAGACAAGTATTTCTCTACAAAAGAACCTGTAAGACCTCCCTCTCCAAGGGATATGAGAAACTCTCTTGGTATTTTTACGCCGCTAGCAATCCATGGGAGAACAACATCTAATATGTTTTCTTCAGGGTAATGTATTACTCCACTAGAAACGCCAATAATAGCTTTATTACCTTTATAAGCCACCATACTCATAGTTGTAGGCTTTATGGGTACACCGTAAATGACTACTTCATCAGCTATGCTCGCTATTGCACCTGGAGTTTTATCTGTAGGATCCACACTCATACCACCAGTCACTATGACAGCGTCATGTTCTAAGAGAAGTGTGAGGATTTTACCAGAGATCTCCTCGATGTCATCTCTAGCATATTCAAGTCTTCCAGGAGTACACTCATACTCACTAATTTTCTTAAGCACAACAGGGCCAGCTAGATCTTTCCTCAACCCCTCCACGATCTCTGTCCCAGTTATAATAACGCCAATTCTCGGATGCCTATTCTCAATAACTCTAATTACTGGCTTATAATGTGCTATTTTCTTCTCAAGTTCTTCAAAGATCTTCACTGAGACATCCAGCGGAACTAGATCTACAATTCCAACAAGATCTCCTCTTTTAACATAACTACCAGTCTTCTTGGTTACTAGTACAAATATTCCAGTAGAGTTTATCTCTTTCAGAGCTACTCCATTAACTAGTAGTAGTCCACTCTTCTCGGCAATTAGTAGAGCCTTACCTTCCTCATTTAATTCTATACCTATATTTTCACCTGTCACAATGTGTGCAAATTTCTCTACAGCTTCTATTTCGTGTAGATAATCAGGTCTAGACCAAGTCTCATCGTAGACATAAACATAGTAATGACCACATTTCTTTAAAATATCTACATCACTAACTGTAATAATCTCACCACGACGCTTAACAGCACCTTTAAACCCAGGCTGTATACAGGTGTAATCGTGAAATAGTTTAAGACCTACAGCATCTTCTACACGTACAGCTCTAACTGCCATGTGTCCACCAATTTATTGACACATTCCTATTTCTTTTAAGTGTTTGACTATAAATTCATAGACAAATTACTTAGAGCTGAAGCCATTAAAGGGAGAAGTTATACTGATTAAGAGCTTTTTGAGCTAATGAGTTTTTTCACACCACTTCACGCCCAGTATGTAGTCTTGGACATAGTGGGTCTCCAGCATTAAGATCGCGTCTTAGAATGTATGCTCTAGCATAACATCCACCTTTACAATACTGAAGAATTGGGCACTTTAAACAGACTTCTGGTAGCTTAGAAGGTGCATTTATAGCTCTGACAAGATGGTGTTTTTTGAACTCCTCGAAAGCCTCTATTACACTTTTACCCCTTACACTAGTGATCTTGAAGTCTAATACATCGCAGAGAAGTACGTTACCTTCAGGGTCTATGTCCATGCCATTCATTTCACGGCAAAACCAAAATCCAATATCTCTCTTTAAGAGTGGGGCCCAGGGAGTACACCAAGCTGAGAGTTTTAATCCATATTCACGTGCTCTTATCCACGTATTTTCAATAGCTTCTAAGTACTCGCTTATAGATACGTATATGCGTGTCTGTAATGCTCTACCCGACGGCATTACTGGCAATAGTGCTAATTCACTAATATCTATGCTAACAATGTAATCTACTATTTCATGAACCCTCTTATAGTTTATCTTATTCACAGTAGCTACTATTGAAATATCGCCGAGTTTCTTTTTTAAGATCTCAACACCTCTAATAGCAAGGTCGTATGAGCCGCTACCTCTAATCTTGTCGTGAACTTCTCGAGGGCCCTCAATAGTGGCAAATACGTAGGTATCAGTTTTATAGAGCAAATCTGCAAGACTATCGCGCACTAGAGTAGCATTTGTAACAATGCTCTTTTCGACACTGTATTCGTGAAGTGTTGAGAGTATTTGTGGAAAGTGTGCATGTATTAGTGGTTCTCCACCTGTAAAATTCACATATTCAACTCCAGTCTCACCAATATTTCTAGCTAATTTTAATTTCTCCTGTAAGCTAAGCTCTCGTAAACCCCCTAAATCTATATGTGTAGCAGTGTAGACAATTTAGATTACAAGTAGCTGTAAAAATCCATATGATATACTCTGGTTTAATCATACGTAAATCACACAAAGTATTCTTTTCTAAATAACCTAATAATGAAATACCAGAATATACTACACAATTGTTTCTTCAACTGTAGCTCTTTTGCCCCCTCTCTTACTGAGTAAATAGTTTAGAAAGTTTTCAATATTCTCTGAGATATATTTTTCAATGTAATTTATGAGCTCGTCTTCTGTTAAGTGTACTCCGTGAGATAAAAGTTCTGCTAATAGCTTATCAATTAAAATTCTAGTTCTATTACCCTCTTCAGCGGAGAGCTTAACGTACTTCACTAAGTCTTCAACTATGTCTTCAAGACAATTCTCACAGCCTATTTGTACATTTTCAAGTATAAACACACCTTCATTTTCAAGAAACTTCTTAGTGTTACTTGGAAGTATTGGCTTAGAAACTAAGAAGAACTTCTCTGGCTTGTACACGCTCTTATAGAATAATATTAATTGAACTTCTGTAACTCTAACACCGCGCTTTTTACCCTCTGCAACCTCTCTAAGAACATCACTACTAACACCGAGAACGTCAGCTAAGCCAGTCCAGAGTCCTGAAAGCCACCGTTTAAACCACTCATCAAAAGTAAATGTTGATACAATAGGGCCTTTTAACTCGCGTGCTCGAATATACCAGTCACTCTGCTCTTTACACTCAATTATCACCTGAGGTCTTAGTATTGGTAAATCTGGGTTATCAAGATCAACTATATTAGTTACTATTCCAGAATACATCATTATATCTGGTCTTAAAGTAGTGTAGAGTCTCCACACAGTCTTTAAGTCTTTGAAGTCTCTCCAGCCAATAGGGCGTGGTGCTTCGAGAAAGAAGCTTAAAGAGCCTTTACCAGGAATACTCACAGCAAAATTTGGCGGTAAAATTCCAGCTTTTTGCTTACCTGCTCTATCAAAGTGTACATAGCCGTGCTCGGGATACACTAGTCTACCGCCAAGTTTACCAAAGCCACGTAATAGAGATGCTAAGACCCAGACCTCGTAGAGAGTCCTCATA
>Ga0209183_1000699_pt1 | contig 12470 bp, 12 predicted proteins | sample LHCtaG_2_FD_184120 | JGI IMG/M metagenome (GOLD analysis project Ga0209183, IMG submission 184120) | Hot spring microbial communities from Little Hot Creek, USA to study Microbial Dark Matter (Phase II) - LHC4sed_replicate (SPAdes)... | ecosystem: Environmental > Aquatic > Thermal springs > Hot... | reverse complement strand
ATATAAACCCTACTTAACCGATAAGTTATATAAATGAAAAGAAAGGAAAATAGCGCCGGATTTTGAAGCGTGGTGTAAAACCAAAAACAAAAATTTGGAAATTAAAGAAGTATTCCACACTGGCACGCTGTTCAATCAAGTAAAGAGTATTTTAAGTTTTTGTAAAGCGTGGAAAATGTTTGTCTGAAGAAGCTCGCGCGCTGGCTAAACCTTATTTACCGGGCCGCGCCAGCTACCTCGTGCTGGGGGTTTTCGCTAGGAAGCATGGGATCGAGCTCGCGGCTAAGCTGCCCTGGAAGGTAGGCATCGTGGCTTTTATGGCAAACCCGCCGATCCAGAGGGAGGACCCGCAGACGATCGAGGAGACCTTGCGCGTGCTTGCAGGTGACCCAGTGTTCGATCTCGTTGAGCTGCAGCCCTTAAGCGAGAGCGGCTGGGCTGCGGCTAAGCGCGCGCTGGAGGGCTCGAAGCTTGAGCTCGCCGTGGGGGCTCAACCGGTCGTGCTCAACCAGGGCTACAACCCATCCTCCTTGAGCGAGGAAGAAAGGAGGAGAGCTGCCGAGAGGCTCATCGAGATCGCTAAGGTGGCGGCGGCCCGCGGCGCGAAGGCTGTGGCGTTCTGCAGCGGCCCCGACCCGGGCCTTGAGAACAGGGAAGCGGCAAAGGCCGCGCTCGTGAAGACGGTGAGAGAAGTTTCCGCTCAGGCTGAGAAGCTGGGGCTTGCGGTGCTGCTGGAGACGTTCGATAGGGACTGGGACAGGAAGCAGCTGATCGGCCCTCTGGGGGAGGCGGTTGAGGTGGCAAGGGAGGTGAGGGGCGAGTACGGGAACTTCGGCCTGCTCTGGGACCTGAGCCACGCCCCACTCCTCGGCGAGAAGCCCTCCGACCTGGCACTCGCGCGCGAGTGCCTGCTCCACGTGCACATCGGTTGCGCGAAGCGCTTGCCCGACGGGCGGCTGGCGGACACCCACCCGGGCTTCTACAGGCCGGGCGCAATCAACGGCGTCGAGGAGGTGGCGGAGCTCCTGAAGGCTCTGCTCGAAATCGGGTACAAAGGAGCCGTGAGCTTCGAAGTGAAGCCGGAGGAAGGGCAAGGCTGGAGGGAGCCCGTCGAAGCGGCGAAGAGCGTGCTCTACACGGCGTTCGCTAAGGTCATCGGGAGCTTGTAGCAAGCGAAACCGCTACTCCCCTTTACGCTGAGCTTAGCTTAAGCTAGGAGCAGCTTTTGCACGATCTCGGCTACCCCCGCGCCGCGGGGTTTCAAAGCGATGTAGCCTCCCAGCCTCTCCACGAGCTTCTTGACGCTCTCCTCGGCGTTCTGCACGGTCGCCGGTTTGAAGCCGTAGCGGCCGTCGAGCATGGGGACGTCGTTGCCGGAGTCGCCGACCGCCACCGCCTCGCTGGGATGGACGTTAAACACCTCGCAAACTTTCAGCAGCGCGGATCCCTTGTCGCAACCCTCGGGGAGCACCGCGACCACTCTCCCGTTTCTAACGCAGTGTAGTGGCAGCCCCGCGAGAAGCTCTTTCATCGCTTTCTCCTCGGCTTCCGCGCTTGCGATGCCCTCGAATATCACAGCGAAAAGGCACCTCTCTAGCGCTTCTCCCTCTTCGACGATCCTTGCGATGCGCGTGCCAGTCGCAACGAGCCTTGAGACCTCGCTGGCCAGCAATCCTTTCGCTCGCTCATAGGTTGAGCGCCAAAGCTCTGCTAGACGCTGGTTGTGTCCCTCTAACCCCCTGTAGCCATTCCCTTCGAGCAGGAAAATTCTGCATTCGTCGGCTATCAGGAAGTGAGGGTAGCCCGCAGCAGGCCCCAAGCCGTTAGCGGAGAGTATGCGAAGCTGGTCGGCAAAGCTCCTACCTGAGGCGGTGCCGACTATCGTACCCTTAGCAACAGCCCTGTTCAACGCTTCGAGCGCTTCCGGCAAGATCCTTTCGCCCGGCTCCAGTAGAGTTCCGTCGAGGTCAAGCGCTAAGAGCTTCACGGAGCCATGCGCTCCGGAAACGTTTATTACTCTAGCGCAAGCCTTCAGCACGTGAAGAGGCACGCTGTAGCGATTGCGGTTGCCGCCGTCGCGATAGCTGCCGCAGCCTTCTACTTTACCTTTCAGCGGCGTGAAACCCTGGATGCGCTCCTCGAAAAAGCGAGGAAAGGCGATAAGTTCGAGGTACTGGTCGCAGGTTTAAACAGCGGAAACGTGCCCCTCCGCTACACGTGCGACGGTGAGGACGTATCACCTCGCGTCGAGTGGAGGGGGTTACCGGCTAACGCTAGAAGCCTCGCGCTCATCTGCTACGATCCCGACGCGCCGAGAGGGACGTTCGTCCACTGGGTGCTCTACAACGTGCCTCCGAGCCTAGCTGGAGTCACCGAGAACCTCCCGAAGACCGGTGTTGTCGAAGGTGTGGGTCTCCAAGGTGTGAGCGACTTTGGACGCTTAGGATACGGCGGTCCCTGCCCTCCGAGCGGGACCCATCGCTACGTGTTCCTCGTGCTCGCGCTTGACGCCGAGCTCAAGCTGCGCGAAGGGGCTTCCGCCTTCGACGTGCTGCGCGAAGCTATACCGCACGTCATCGGGTACGGCGAGGTCGTGCTGAGGTATTCGAGAGGTTGAAAAGCTTGCGTCACGTAACTGCCCTCGCCTTAGCCCTTCTCGTCGCCTTAGCCGCCCGAACCCAAGCGGATCCTCTGCTCGCTATCGCTAGGGTGGAAGTGGGTAGCTTAGTTGGCGAAGCCTTCGTAGTGAGACCGGATAGGGTCTTTGAGGCGAGGGAATCGGTAGCGGTCCGCGCGACGGTTGACACTTCAGGGCTAGAGGGGTGCAGGTTGTCTGTGGAAGCTCGGTTGATCCACCCGCTTGGCGTAACAATCTCAACTAGCAGGAGGGAGGTACAGGTCGGCGAAGCGACTAAATGGTTATTCACCTTCGCGTTCCAGACGCCGTCCCAGCTGCCCAGCGGCTACTACGAGGTTGAGGTGTCTGCGGAGGCTTGCGGAAAGAGGGCGAGAGAAAGGGCAGTGTTCTACTACAGTGGAACGGTATCTATCGAGAACAGCATTGAGCTTGAGTACGAGCTGTCGGTAAAGGGTTTAGGCGAGGTGAAGGAGCTGAGGATAGCTCTGCCGAACGACCCAACCTTGGAGCTGGTAGCCGGCCCCCTTGCGGTCCCCAACCCCCACCGCATCGTGAGGGATAGGTTCGGCAACCTGTACGCTGTGTATGAGGGGTTGAGGCTGGACGGCGACCTGCTAGTGCTCGTCCACGCGACGGCTGTTCAGCGCTTAACCTTTGTAAACGCCGACGCGCCGCTGGGTCTGCTCCCGCCGAGAGAGTTGGCGGATTTCCTGAAGCCGAGCCCTTACATCGAGTCTGACAACCCGGCGGTAGTGTCCCTTGCTAGAGAGCTCGTGAAAGGGACTCGCACCTGTAGGGAGGCACTAGCGCGTATCGCAGACTGGGTTTCCTCGAACATCGCCTACGACGAGAGCGTTAGCGCACTGCCGAACTACGGGGAGCTGGGAGCCCTCTGGGCGCTGAACGAGAAGAGGGGAGCGTGCCTCCAGTTCTCCAGGCTCTTCGTGGCGCTAGCGCGCGCGGCCGGCATCCCTGCCAGGGTCGTCGAAGGTTTTAACGTGCAGCCGCCCGGCGTCGAAGGGGGTCGCTTCACGCACGCGTTCGCTGAAGTCTACATTGCGGGTTACGGCTGGCTACCCATCGAGCCGCAGCGGGGCGGGAACTGGCTCGGCTTTGTTCCTCCCGCGCCTGGCTACTTGATTATCGTGAGGGGCGCTGGTGAACAAACGGAGGACGCCGGGAAGTCATCCTTGTACGTACTCAGCTACAAAGGTTCGCTTAGCGTCCAGTTTAAGTATCGGGCGAGGGTGGCGCCAGCTAGCCCGCCGCCCCCTAAGCTGGAGCTCAGCCTCCAGCTGCCGCCTGCAGCACATTATGGCGACCACCTACTCCTGCGCGCGTTCGCGAAGCCCGAAGCCGAGTGCGAGGTAGCGGTTTCGAGCCCCAGCCGCTCGACCCTCCTGAAGCTGCTGTCCTACGAGAGCGCTGAGATAGAGCTGAACGAAACGGGGACCTGGCTCATTGAAGTGTTCGCGTGGAAAAACGGTTACGTACCAGCTTACGCCAAGGCTTCGGTCGAAGTCTTGCCGAAACCCCTTAACCTCTCGGTAGAAATAGAGAACGCGTATTTGTTCAAACAGCCTCGCATCGTCGTGAGAGTAACTCCGCCAACCAAAGGTGTTCCAGTGCAGCTCATCGCCGCAAGCTGTTATGTAGTCGAGCGGTTCGCGCTGGTGACGGGCGAAGATGGAATCGCAGAAGTGCAGCTGGAACCTCAACTTCTACCGTGCCAGATGATTGTAGTAGCCTCTATCACTCACATCGGCTACACAGCCGAGCCGGCAGAGGTAGAGAAATGGCCTCTTCCACCCCCGGAGCTCACGGCAGCCGCTGCTGCTATAGTGGCTCTCGCAATAATCGTTAAGCGGAGGAGGCAAGCTTTGCGCTAAACTCCGAGGAAGGCAGAGACTAACATGATCGGTGGAAGGAGCGTGAGCGACGTTCTGCAAGAAGCTGGATGAAAGGGAGATAAAGGGGGTGAGGGCGCTGAGCTGAACGGGGCTACGTAAACCGGCTGCCGCTTCGAGTTAAGGCAGCCATAGTGCTGTTCGTAGAGAAGGGAGACCTCGGGATCTGCCAGAAGCTCTTAGACCTCGATCTCGAGGATTGCGACGAAGTTTTCAAGAGGGCGAAAGTCTGGGTAAAGCTCACCGAGTGCCAATTAATTCAACAATGCAATCTACTGGCTCTGTATTCGACCAATTCGCGTGCACTTGCGATCCTGACACCCCAACGGAGCAAATGGGGATTGCGCTAGAAACAATTTTCATCATTTTTACGAAATCTCTGGGATTCTTAGTCACCAAGCACGCATCATTCGCTCTAGCCGCCGCTAGAATTATTAAGTCTTGATGCCGTTTCTTAATCCAATCGATACCTTTCTCCTTTTCTACCCTGTAGAACCATCCAGCGGCAACTTTTAGCACGTTGACGTCCCAGCACTTTACGATTTCATGGCCAGCCGCCCTTAAAATACGCTCAATATATTTTAGCATGTTTACGCACGCCCGAAGTTTGTCCTCGCTCGTCACGTGGCGTTCAAGCATCGCGCGCGAGAAAGCCCGTGGGAATTCAACGTTCACAACGATTTCGGGGATTAAAAGTTTGCAACTGCTTATCAGAACGAGCTTGCGGGCAAAAATGGCTGCCGCCCGCTCGTTCTCGTTGAGCTGCTCGTGAATAATATCGAGTGCGAAATCCACCAAAATGTTTGTGTCGAGGAGGAAACGTACCTCATTCTGATTCGCGGAGCGCATCAAGGATGCCCCACTCGCGCATCAGCTCAGCGACCACGTTCATCCCTACCTCGTAGTGATACGAGAGTTCCAGCGCTCTGGCCCACTCCCTAGGGTTCTCCCACGGGTTCGCTGCCGGCGATCGTCGGGGTAGTTCCGCGCGGGCGGCGTACGCCGCCAGCGCGAAGGCCTCCTCGAGCTCGCCATTCAAGAACTTGCCGAAACCCGCAACCGTGTAGATGAAGTCTGGGTAGCGCGATTTGTATAGCGCGTACAACAGTATCGCTAGGTTGAGGAACCACTCGTCACCCGAGTGAAGGTAGAGCGCGTGGAGGAGCTTTAACGCCTGCTCGAAAGCTTCTAGCGTAAGCTTAGCCTTCAACTCTAACTCCTTAAGCAGCTCTTCCGACAACCTGCGCTTAAGCTCCTCTATCAAAGCTTCAAGCCTGCCCCTGTACTGGACTACCAGCTTGTCGAGTAAGGCGAAAGTCTCCTGCAAAGTTCTGTTCTCTAAACCTATCTCGAAAGAATCTCCGAGCATAGCTTTCGATTCTTTCAGAAAATCTTTCCATATGCCTTCTATGAATTTTGTAGCAGAATCCTTTACATCCTTTTCTAATTTTTCAAAACGTCCAGACAGCTCGTTAAAGAGCCCCACAGCTGTAGCAGCGGCTCGCCTCATCTCCGAACTTCGTTCACCTTTTGGCATCGCCGATATATGTGCGTTTCTCTAACCAAGGGAAATAACGTAGATGCGCTCACGAGAGCCCCTCTAAACGCCCCGTTCATTCGCTTCTCAACACTTTCCAACATTTTCGTAAGGATCTTAAATGCGCGTGAGACTTGGAGGCGGAACCAGCGGCTCAAGAAGTAAAGTGTTGCGAAGTACGTTAGAGCGGCTATGAAAAGGGCGAGGAGGGCTTCTCTGATCCTCAGCGGGTTGATTAAGATGGCTGGATAGCAGGCGACGAGAGCGGCTATGGCGAACTCTATAGCTTCCTTGGCGGGCGCACGCACGCCTAAGCTCCTCGCCAACCTGAAGAGTGCGCATGACGCGAGGAGTTCAGCAGCAAGCCACGAGAGCCTAGCTCCCGCGGCCGCAACTACCGGAGCCTTCGCCAGAGCTATCGTGAAGGCGATTCCAGTGAGCGCTACAGCGTTCTTCGCGTAGCTCAGCGCTACGACTTTGAACAGCTTCGACTTAACCAACTCTTTATGAGAAACGGCAAAAGCGTCAACCCTCTCCGCACCCTGGATGGCGTCTAAGAGAACCCCGTTAACAGTACCGAGAAAGGCGGTCAGCGCTGCTGCTTGCAGCACGTCAGCTCCTTTCGCATATAAGGGGTTGAGCAGGTAAAGGAGATTTGGTGCCAGCGCGATCGCTCCAACAGTCGAAGGAACTGCGAAAAGAAGCACAGCCCTCAAGGACTCTTCGACGAGCTCCGGCTTGTTACCAGCGGACAACAGCTGCTGGTAGAGCCCCCTGGCAAGGAGATACGAGTAGACGATAGCGTTGGAGTAAACGAGGACAACCGTGTAGTATGCGACAGCCTCGTTAGATGAAAAGTGAGAGAGAAGGAGCACGTCCGCCGAGCCGATCAGCGAAGCGAGCAGCGACAATGCACTCAGCCAGGAATAGGAGAGAATCCTTTTTGCCGTACCAGCGTTCGGTCTCCTGAACGCTTCGCCTCCAACCGTCCAGAGCAGGCTGGCTAGCTGCGCCGCGTACCCCCCGAGGACTGCGAGCATTGCTTCTCTCAGCGTCACTCGACCGCCAAGTGCGAACACCAGAGCGAGCACCAGCTTCGCCGTCTCAAACGTAAACTCCGAGAGAGCGGCAGCTCGCGGTTTAATCGCGTAGACGGCTGCGTAGAGTGCGGAGTTGGCGTAGAGCACCGGAATGTAGGGCATGGCGAGCCAAATGGCAGCGAACGGCACCATGAACAACCCCGTTAGGGTACTAGCTAGCGTGGCGAAAGCGGCGCTCGTCGCGAAAGAGAAGGCTGCAGCTAGCGCGAAGCCCGTGCTAGTAGCGCTAGCGTCGCCGTACGCCCTAAGCCTCGTCACCCAGTAGTTCACGACTGTGCCAGCGGTCGCATAGGTGAGCAGGGACGAGATAACGCTCCAAGCCCCGTACTCTTCGGGCGCGAGGTTCCTCGTGATGAGCAGAATGAAAGCTGCTCCGACGAGCAGCCCGTACAGTTTTACCGCGTAAAACAGCGCGCCAGTTAGCTTCAGCCCCACGCTCTCCACCGATTAGCGCAGCAAGCCCTTCGCTTTGCAGAGGGCAAGCGCTGCCACGCTCTTCAAGTCTAGGATCTCGCGATCGGATGCGGCCAAGTAGGTGTTCGGGTCCACCTCGACGACCTGCAGGACCTCTCCGGCCTCTGGATGAGCCTTCCGCTTCTCGAGCTCCAATGCGGCGAAGAAGTGCATAATCTCGTCGCTGTACCCTGGCGTCGCGTAAGCGGTAGCGAGCTTCACCAGCTCGCCCGCCGCGTAGCCCACCTCCTCCTCCAGCTCCCGCCTAGCCGCTTGCTCGGGACTCTCGCCCGGCTCCACCCTCCCGGCCGGCACCTCCAGCACCCACGCCTTGACCGCAGGCCTCCACTGCCTCACCATCACGACCCTACCGCTTTCGAGCACGGGGACCACGATAGCCGCTTCGCCGAACGCCACAACGTCCTTCTCGAACACGCTGCCTCCGAACTCGAACCTGCGCTTCAGCAGCTTCACGCGCTTCCCGGCGGCAACCAGCTCGTCGCCGAGTACGCAAGGCTCCACGCAGGCTGAGGAAAAACGACCTTAAAAAAGAGTTTCCACCCGGAAACGCCGATTCGGTCCGAAGGGAGCTTTTTGCCGAGCGCCCCCTCGCGACCCCCTCTGCAGAGTCTTTACTACTTGTTCTCTTGATGGAGAAGACCGGCACGCCGCTACACTCGTTTGGTGAAACAGAAGACGCTGCGGCGCGCGCCGCGTTACGCTTCGAGCCGCAGGAGCTTTGGCTCGAGCTCGGCCTTCCTGAAGGCTTCCCCTACGAGCTCGGCGCACTCCCTGCAGCCGCTGGGGCATCGCAGCAGGTGAGAGCGGCAACTCCCGCAGTCGCTCGAGCCGAAGCCGGCGACTGGGTGCTCGAAGCCGAGCTGCTCAAGGTGAGAGACCAGTACGCACTCTCTTGCCGTTGTTCCCGAGTAGACGACACATGCGAGCTCGGCGGCTCCGCTGGTGAGCTGGTCCACGTGCCACTTAACCCGCTTCTCAACTGCCGCATGCCTCGCGATCCTGGCCCGCAGCCCCCCAGGCCCTCTCGCCGAGCCTACATACACGTAGCAGCCTGGCTCCAGCCTAAAAACGCGTCCGAGGACTCTAACGGTAGCCGGCTCTCTCAGGAGCAATAGTAGCGCGTAAACCCCGGGAACCCTCGGCGGCTCTTCGATTTTCAATCTAGCCGACCTCGTTGACCTCAAGCTCCACGCCATCCGCCACCTCGCTCAGCGCCTCCCTCAGAGCACGCTCGATCTCGGCGAGCGGTTCTCCGCGCCTGCAGTAGAGCGTTGCCCGCCCCTTGCTGGGCTCGAGGAAGAGCGTGCCGACCAGCCGGCCGCGGTAGCCTAGGAGGAACTCGTAAGCGTGCCACCGGACGTAAAAGCCCCTGTCCCTCAGCTCGCGAGCTAGCTCGATCCTCGCTGTGAACTTGGAAAGCCTCCAAGCCATAGCAAGGCATCCCCCCTCACTTTTTAAGTCGCGCGCATAGTGTGAAGCGGCGTGGAGCTGGCTAGCCTCTCGAAATCGTACAGCTGATCCAGCTAGCTGAGAGGGGTCGCTCACCCTTACCCTGCAGCTCAGCGAGCACGCGCATAGGAGTCAAACCGGTCGCCACATGCGGCGCTCGGTTTATATCGCGAGATATGGAGGGCGAGCAGGAGATCCGAATGGCTTGGGAAAGGTTCTTCGACAGGTACGTTTCGAGCCACGTGGGCAGCCTACCCCTCGAGTACAGCCCAGAGAGCTTCGAGCGAGCTTTCCGCGACCTCGCCGCCGCTGGCTTAGACGTGCCGCCCGTCCCGCAGCTGAGAGACTTCATCTCAATGTACCTTCAGCCGCTAGCCGACGCAGGCATCGTCGAGGCCTCGGGCACAATCTTCAGGGCGAGGAGCGAGGAGCTCGAGGAGGCCGCTAGGGTCCGCCCCAAGCTGCCGGAGCTCGAGATGGTCTCTAAGCTCGCGAGAGAGCTTGACGTTAAGCGGCTGCGGGTGCCGATTACAGGCGCGTTCACGCTCGCGTCCCGCGTGTACGTGGGCGATCCCTCCCGCGGGATGCGCAGCACGGCGCTCGCCAGCAAGGAGCTGGTGACCGATGTGCTGGCTGGCTACGTGGCCAATGCTGTCAGGGCTGCTGTCGAGCTGCCCGGTGCAGCCATTGTCATCGACGAGCCCATACTCGGGACGGTGGTTGGAGGTAGGGTGACGCTTTTCAGCTACCGCGACGAGGATGTCCTCGAAGCCTACGCGCGCGAGCTTAAGCCGGCCGCCGGGCTGCCGCGGGGAACACACGTTTGCGGGCAGGTGAACGAGAGGCTCGCGTCGCTGCTGGCTGAGTCGGAGAGCCTCGATTTCCTCAACCACGAGTTCCACGACACGCCAGCGAACCTCTCTATCCCCTGGCGCAGGATCCTTGAGCGAGGCGACAAGTTCCTCAGCCCTGGCATCTTCAGCACAAAGAAGGTTAAAATCGAGAGCTTTGAGGAGATGCTGAATCTGGCGTCCCGCATCCTCGAGACTGTAGGGCATGAGCGCGTGAACCTGTTCAGCGGTGATTGCGGATTTGGAGGTCTCAGAGGGGTTCCTAACGCTTACGAAGTGGCTCTGGCCAAGCTGAGGAACCTGGCAAAAGCGGTGTCGATTCTCAACGAGCGCGTGCTCGGAAAAGAGTAGCGGGCGACGTTTTTAAACAAGAAGTATAATAAGGTCTGGCTCGACATCGCTGGGAAAGGAAAGGCATGAGGAGCAGGCTGAGACCCTACCAGCGCGAAGCTCTTGAGTGGGCGTTAAGGGTAGCGGAGGCTCGCGGAGGCGCGGTTGTCAGCCTTCCGACTGGTACAGGCAAGACGCTCGTTGCCGTGGCTTTCGCTGAGCGCTACGTGCAGAAGGGGGCGCGCGCGCTCGTGCTGGAGCCAACCCGCTTCCTCGTTGAGCAGACGGCTAAGAGGTTCAGGCACGAGGGGTTGGACGCATCGATGATACACTCAGGGGTTAAGGAGAGGGATTGGAGCAAACGCGTCGTCGTCGCAACCCCCGAGTCGGCGCTCAGCTACTTACAACAGCGGTACGGCAGTAACGGCACAGCGTACCGCGAGTTCCCCGTGGTCATCGTGGATGAGTGCCACCACACCGTGGGTAGGGACCCCTTCGCCCAAGTGATGCAGTACTTGGAGCCTTCGATCAAGCTCGGCCTCTCAGCTCTCGTACCGAAGAGTAGAGCTTGGGAGATCGAGCGGTACATAGGTCCGATCAGGAGATGGGACTTCAGCGAGCTTGAGGGAAAAGGTTACGAGAAACCCTACATGATAGCAGAGGTGTACGAGGCTCCCTTCAGGCGCGAGGAAGAGGAGCTGTACGCGAAGCTTTACGAGCTCTGGTTGAGCGGCGGCGCGTACTCGCACTTCGCAGCCCTAGCTCTGACGACATTAAGCAGGGACGGAGGAGATGCACTGCTGGACTCAGCCGCTCGACCCACGGTTTTCGCCAGCTTCCTCCAGTCGGTAGCGCCGTTGGCTCCAATCCCTCCAGAACCGCACAAGCTGCCAGTGCTGGAGAGCGTGCTGAAGGATTACGAAGGCAACTTCGAGAAAGCGATAGTTTTCGTGAACAGGAGGTGCACAGCCGACCTTCTCGCTGAGCAGTTCAAGGAGTTGAACCCGGTTAAGATAGTCGGTGGAAGGGGGGCAGCCGACCCCGAAGCACGGAGGAGCGCTCTCGAGGAGGCGAGGAGGCCAGAGACGAGGCTCATCATCGCCACCTCCGCGGGCGATGAGGGTATCGACATCCCGGAGGTCGACCTCCTCGTGTTCTGGTCTCACGTCTCCTCGCCGCTGAGGCTGTACCAGCGCCTAGGTAGGGCGCTCCGCCCGGCTCCCGACAAGATAAAGTACACCGTGTTCATCGTGACCCCAGGCACCCGCGACTACGACGCCCTCCCCGAGAGCCTCGTAGCGCTAGCCCGCGAGGGCATCGACGTGTCGGGCATCTTCGATGACGTCGACTCGCAAGCGCTGGGTGAGGGGCTCGTCATGGCGCGAAAAGTGAAGGAGCTGGCTGAGAGCTTGGGTGTTAGCGGTGTTAGCGGAGAAACGATCCTGAGCTCGCTCGCAGGCCTACGGGGCTTGAGAGCTTACAGGAGGGTTGCGAAGGAGCTGGAGGAGAGCGTGAAGATGGGAGCGCTCCTCCCCTACTACGAGGTTAGCGACGTGTACGCGGAGCTGCAGAGCTGGGTGGAGTCCGGCGCTTCGGAAGCTTACGTGAGGCTGGACGCGGCCCACAGGAGACACGCGCCGCTCGAGGGAGCGGAGGATGTGGCCCGTGCATCGCCGGAGAGTTTCGCAAACTCGACACCATGCTTCGACCCGCTTCGGGACTTTAAGGTGAAGGGCGCGAGCGAGAGAGCCGCTCACAAGCTCAAGGTCGAGCTGCTCAAGCTCCTCGCTTCGGGAGCGAACCCCCGCGACTTTGCCGAGGCAATCCGACTTCTCGCTCTCGAAAATCCTGTTGCAACTGTCAAGTGGAGGTTTAGGGTTGACGGCGCGCTCATCCCCGTCGACGGACGGGAAGTGCACCTCACGCTCAACGCGGAGTACGGTCCCTTCATGGCGAAAAACGTGAAGCAGGTGGAGTACGCGCTCCAGAACACAGCTGCTCTCTGGAACCTCATCTACAGCTTAGCGTCCAGCTCGGAAGGGCTCGGCCACTGCGACCGCCTTCTCAGGGCTCGAGCAGCGCGCGCGCGCCCACATCTCGCCCCCTCATCGCCTTAGGGCTCCTGGCGCCCCCTTGTTAGCTTTTCGGGGGTGTTCATGGGCGCCCCCTTGTGGGGGGTTGGAT
>Ga0209183_1000695_pt1 | contig 12492 bp, 13 predicted proteins | sample LHCtaG_2_FD_184120 | JGI IMG/M metagenome (GOLD analysis project Ga0209183, IMG submission 184120) | Hot spring microbial communities from Little Hot Creek, USA to study Microbial Dark Matter (Phase II) - LHC4sed_replicate (SPAdes)... | ecosystem: Environmental > Aquatic > Thermal springs > Hot... | reverse complement strand
ATCGACAACCTTTCCAACAGCCTCATACACCTTACTTTCCAGCTCGTTCAAACCCAACACATCCAAATTTTCTCGGAAATAAAAGCGAGGGCACCATATAAAAGGTTATGGGTTTTTGGAAACCAACTTTTTCCGATACATCCGCCAGCTTAAAGCCATCGTCTGGGGATGTGAAGCCCTAACCTCATCAAGCCTTTGAACAGCGGTGTTATGTGGCGCCTTCAAGACTTTTTCAGGGTTTTCATGAGCTTCTCTGCAGATTTCCCTCATAGCCTCTATGAAACGGTCCAGCTCCTCCTTTTCAACGGTTTCTGTAGGCTCAATCATTAAGGCTTCCTCAACAATGAGCGGGAAATAAATTGTAGGCGCATGCAATCCATGGTCCAATAGGCGTTTTGCAATGTTTAAGGCTGAAACTCCAGTCTTGTTCTTCAATGGCTTAGCACTGAAAACACATTCATGTTTTCGAGGTTTCTGGCTGTTGTACGGAAGCGCTAAGCCTTCAATCTCCAAAAGCTTCCGCATAACATAATTCGCATTTAAAACAGAAACTTCGGCAACTTCCCTTAACCCTTTTTGTCCAAGACTAAGGATGTAGGCGTAAGCCTTCAACAAGACGGCAACATTTCCATAGAAACATCGGATTTTGCCAATGCTGTAAGGCCTGTCATAGTCTAGGCGGTAGCGTTCGCCATCAAAGACAATTCTTGGAACAGGCAGAAATTTGGCTAATTCTTCAGTAACGCCCACTGGTCCAGCGCCAGGTCCACCGCCTCCATGGGGTGTGCCGAAAGTCTTGTGGATGTTTATGTGGACTATGTCGAAGCCCATGTCGCCTGGTCTAACCTTACAAAGTATCGGGTTTAAGTTTGCCCCATCATAGTACAAGAGCCCGCCAGCCTCGTGGACTATTTTGGCGATTTCCTCAATGTTCTTCTCAAATATTCCAAGCGTGTTGGGATTTGTCAGCATCAAGCCAGCAGTTCTGTCAGAAACAGCCGACTTCAAAGCTTCCAAATCCACGTAGCCCTCTTCGTCGGATGGAATTACAACAACATTGAAGCCAGCCATAGCCGCACTCGCTGGATTAGTCCCATGGGCGGAATCCGGAACAAGCACATCTTTTCGCTTTTCAAGTTCGCCATTCAGTTTGTGGTAGGCACGCATGATGCACACGCCTAAAAATTCCCCGTGGGCGCCGGCTGCTGGCTGTAAGCAGACTTCGGCTGTCCCCGTTATTTCGGCGAGCCAGCGCTCAAGCCTATAAAGGATTTCTAAAATACCCTGCACTGTGCTCTCGTCTTGGTATGGGTGGAGCATGCCCAATTTTGGCAGACCAGCCAAAAGCTCGTTTATTTTTGGGTTATACTTCATTGTGCAGCTTCCAAGGGGATAAAGCCCCGAATCAACGCCGTAATTCATTTCCGAAAGCCGAATAAAATGGCGGACAACCTCTGGTTCTGAAAGTTCAGGAAGCCTAGGCGCATTTTTCCTCTGCAAGTTTTCTGGAATCAACTCGTACAAGTCGCCAACAGCCTTTTTAACCTCTCCCTCAACTGTCGGTAAAATGTGGCCTACCCGTCCGGTTTTTCCGAGGTTAAATATTATCGGTTCGTTCCATTGAGCTTGCCTAAACATACGCTTTCACCTTTCCTTGACGATTTTCTCAAGCGATTTTGCAAGCAACTCAATATCCCCTTTAGAATGGATTTCAGTCACACAGTAAAGAGCCGTCTGACCCAGTTCTGGAAACTCCGTTGAAATGTCCTTGCCTCCGTGAACCCCCATTTTAAGAAGCTTTTCACTAACTTCTTTAACGCTTAAGCCAGTACCGTCAAAGTTTACGGTGAACTCCTTAAAGTGCACGGATTTGAAAACTGGAGCTTTTATACCCTCTATTTTTGAAAGCAGGTGCATAGCATAATTTGCCTTGTACATTATTGTTTCGCCAAGCTCCCGCAAGCCTTGGGGTCCAAGCAAAGCCATGTAAACGGCAGAGGCTACAGCACACAAGGCTTCATTGGAGCATATATTTGAGGTAGCCTTCTCCCGTCTTATGTGCTGCTCGCGGGTTTGCAGAACCATGCAAAAACCTTGTTTGTCTCCATCAATGGTTGTTGTTAAGCCTATGATGCGCCCAGGCATCTGCCTAACTAGGTTCAAATCGTCACGACATGCAAAAATGCCTAGGAGGGGCCCGCCAAAATTCATAGGATTTCCAAGGGGTTGGGCCTCACCGACCACAATGTCTGCGCCATACTCGCCTGGAGGTTTAAAAATTCCAAGGGATGTTGGGTCAACGCCAACTATGAAGAGGCTGCCGTGCTTGTGGGCTAGCCCGCTTATCTCGTCAACATGTTCTTCAACAAAGCCCAGATAAGATGGGTTTTCTATGTAAACGGCGGCTGTCTTATTGGAAATTTTGCTTTCCAAATCGCCTAAGTCTATTTGACCGTTTTCTGGGTTGTAAGCTACCTCTTTTATGCTTATGTCGGCAGGTTCAGTGTAGGTTTTAAGGGTTGCCCTCCGCTCTGGATGTATAATCCTTGGAACCAATATTTCGTTTCGCCTAGTCGCCCTCGAAGCCATGCGAGCTGCCTCACCTAGAGCTGAAGCCCAATCGTACATGGAGCAGTTGGCAACATCCATGGCCGTTAACTCGCAAATCATGCTCTGATACTCGAAGAGGGCTTGAAGCATGCCTTGTGAAATTTCAGGCTGATAAGGCGTGTAAGAAGTGAGGAACTCGCTTCTTTGGACAACCTCTTTCACAGCGGCTGGTACATAATGGGGCCAGCATCCAGCACCCAAGAAAATGGGCATGTCCTCGCATGTCCTGTTCTTTGACAGCAAGGTTTCAACATGCCTTTTAACCTCAAACTCTGACATGGCTTCTGGAAGATTCAGCGGTTTTTTGAGAAGATATTTTTCTGGAATGTCTGCGTAAAGCTCCTCGATGCTTCTTATGCCTATCTCCTTCATCAGCTCTTGTTTAATTTCTAGGTTAGAGTTTGGAATGTACGGGTGACTTTTCCTTTTCAAGCATCATCCACCGTTGAGAATTAAACACTAAACTGTTGAGAAGCCTTTAAGCTTTTCAATCCTTTGTGAGCATGTTAATGAATTCAGTACTGTATACCCCTCTTTGTAACCACTTCAGCCGGATGCTTAACGTCGACAATCTCATTTACAAACTCAGCTCTATCAATCAACTCTTTTGGCGCATACCGTCCGGTCAGAACAACATCCGTTCTTTTTGGAATCTTGTCTAAAAATTCTAAAACCTCCTCCACGTCTAAAAGTTTGCAGTGCAGAGCCAGGTTAATCTCGTCCAAAACAAGCAGATGGGGCTTTTTCTCCCTAACAATTTTTTCTGCAAATTTCAGCGCCTTTTTAGCTAATTTCTTGTCCTCTTCGCCTAGATTGCTTAGCCCATGCCATCCCTTGCGTCCAAACTGGTAAATCTCGTAGTAGGGTGCAAGCATCTTCCTAATCTTGTATTCGCCTGTGTTTTTCCACCATTTTAAAAACTGAATTATAACTACTCTATGTTTGTGTCCAATGGAACGTAACGCCAAACCCAAGGCGTTTGTTGTCTTGCCAGCACCTGTTCCAGTGTAGAGGTAAATGTAACCCAAACAGTTTCCCGCCCATCATGTTTCTTGCTTCGGCATATTAAGTTTTAAATACAATGATTTTATCATGTTTCTTGGAGCATCTGCCAATGAAATATGACTACGAAGCATTGCTCAAGAGGGCTCGTTCCCAACTTCCGGAGATAACTTCAAAACGGGAGAGGCTGGAAATTCCCAGTCTTCACTACACGGTTGTTGGTATGCGCACAATAGTGCACAACTTTAAAGAGATTGCTGAAATATTGAACCGAGACCCTCAGCACATTTTGAAGTTTTTGACTGGGGAGTTGGCGACGGCGGCGATAATGCAGGAGTCAAGGGTTATTTTTCAAGGAAAGTTTCCAAAGGAAACCATTGAGAGGCTTCTCCAGAGGTACATGGAGACCTTCGTCATATGCCCGGTTTGTAAGCGTCCAGACACAAAAATTGTTAAGGAGAAACGCTTATCCTTCCTCGTATGTGAGGCTTGCGGTGCGAAGTCCTCTGTTAGGCACTTGTAAGAGTGTTGAAAGTTGAAGTGCTATATGAAAATACGGAAAATCGGCAACAATGTATTGTTATCCATCTGCGACGCCGAAATTCTTGGCAAAACGTTGCGTGAGGGAAAAATTGTCTTCCACGTGACGGAAGAATTCTATAAAGGCGTTGAGGTAGAGCTTGAAGAAGCCATAGCCATGATAGAAAACTCAACAATTGTTAACATGATTGGGAAAAACATCGTGGAAAAGGCTGTTGAGAAGGGATATGTCCACCCAGAGGCTATTTTAAACATAGAGGGTATTCCGCACGCCCAAATAGTGAAGCTTTAGGATTTTCTAGGCTTTGGTTAAGCATACATGCTTTTAAGGGAGAAGTGTGTCTCTTATAAAGAATGAGAAGTTTACGATTTGATAACCTTTGAGGTGCTTGGTTGGGAAAGAAGAAGGTCATAAGCGAGGAAGAATTAAGCGAGATGGTGTTGCCTTCTGGGAACGATGTTTTAGGCGTAGCCGTCAAGCTTCTCGGTTTCGACCGTGTTCTGGTTAAGTGTCAGGATGGGAATGAACGGCTATGCCGCATAAGGGGTAAGATGAAAAGGCGTGTTTGGATCCGCGAGGGAGACGTCGTCCTAGTTTCCCCATGGGATTTTCAGTCCAACACCCGCGGAGACGTGATTTGGCGTTACACTCATGCGCAAGCAGAGTGGCTCCGTAAAAAAGGCTACTTAACAATTTAGGATGCGGTTTTAAAGTTGGCTTTTCGAGAACGCGTTGAAAAAAAGCTCCACGAAGAGGAGGAGGAATACGAAATTGAACAGTTGATGAAGGAGAAACGAAGCGAGGAATACGAAGTTTTAGAGGAGGTTTTCGACCGCTCAACCCTCATGGTCATATACGACTTTATGAACAGCGGCGTCATAGATAGAATCTATGGCGTTGTAAAGGCCGGAAAAGAGTCTCGCGTTTATTGGGGCAAGGATAAGGCTGGAAATGAGTTGGCAATAAAAATCTATCTGACAGTTTCTGCTGAGTTCAGAAAGGGAATGCTGAAATACATAGAGGGAGATCCAAGGTTTAAAAATGTAAGGCGCGATACGCGTTCGTTAATCTTCGCGTGGGCTCAGAAGGAATTTAAAAATCTTGAACAGGCATTAGCTGCAAAGGTTAGGGTGCCAAAGCCCATAGCCGTTAAAAATAATGTGCTCATAATGGAGTTTATAGGGAAAAACGGCATAAGCGCACCATCCATGAAGGAGCAGCCCCCTGAAAACCCGGATAAGGTCTATGAAATGATTATAACTTATCTTAAGCGTCTCTACCAGAAGGCTGAGCTTGTTCACGGGGACTTAAGCGAATACAACATTATGATTTGGAGGGGGCGACCAGTGTTCTTTGACATGTCACAAGCTGTTCCATTATCCCATCCCATGGCTAACTTCCTCCTAAATAGGGATATAGCCAACATCAACAGGTTTTTCAGCCGTTTAGGTATTGAGGTTCTTTCGCCAAACGAGTTTTATAGGGTGGTCACCGGGGTTGGCTCAGCCTAGCACCTTCGTGAGAATTCCTAAGGAACGTGTTGGCGTTTTGATAGGCCCTAAAGGAGAGACTAAAAGGGCTATTGAAAAGATGCTTTCAGTCGAGCTTCAAATAGAAAGCGACACGGGTGGCGTAACAATAACATTGGCTGAGAACACTGAAGACCCCTCCGTTCTCTTAAGGGCCAAAGATGTTGTAACAGCTATAGGCAGAGGCTTCTCACCAGAACACGCTTTTAGGCTGATTCGGGACGAAGAGGCTGTCTTGGATATAATAGATTTGAGAATAATCTTTGGAAGGTCGGAATCAGACATAAGACGCGTAAAGGGCAGAATAATTGGAATGGATGGTAAAACGAGGAAAATAATTGAGGAGTTAACAGACACAAATATAGCTGTTTATGGGCATACTGTAAGCATTATTGGAAAAATTGAGCAAGCCCAAGTGGCTAGGGAGGCCATCCAAATGCTTATTGAAGGGCGTCAGCATGCAACAGTCTACAAATTCCTCCACAGAAAACGTAGAGAGCTTAAAAAGGGAATGCTGGAACTTTGGGAGAAACCAGAAGATTTTGAGTAAAAGGCTAGTAGGTGTTTTTAGGCTGTTTCCTTTAGTACTTTAACGTTAAATTCCAGGCCTACTTTCCTTCCCTCTTCTCTTATCTCCTTTAGGATGTTTTTGTGGATGGGTATCCCTATCTTCTTCCTAGTTTCCATGGTTAGCCATGCCTTTTCTCCTGGAATCCAAACTTCAGCATTCTCCGATATTTTTGTCAAGTTTTTCACGTAATCCTTGTATTCTTCGATTCTTTCTAGGGAGGTTTCTATTGGTGTTAGTTTGTCTATGTTTATGGCTATCATGAAGTGTCCAACGTTGGCGCTTTCTTTTTCCGTTGTGTGTTTTACATTTTTGCCGTAGTTGGCTCCTGTTAAAACGCCGCATAACAGGTCTACAACGAGTGCTAAGCCAGCTCCCTTATGTCCGCCGAAGTCTTCCCCAAGCCCGCCTAGCGGCAGCAGCGCACATTTCTTGGCTAAAACTTCCACCGGATTGTCTAGAAGTTTGCCCTCGGGGGAAATGGCCCAGCCTAAGGGTATTTTCTTCCCTTCTTTGGCATAGACTTCAATTTTCCCTATTGGCACAACGCTTGTGGCTGCATCAAATAGCACTGGCGGCGGATTTTTGGTTGGAAAACCCACTGCTATTGGGTTTGTGCCCATATTTCTGCCAACGGTGTGCGTGTAAGCCACTAAGGCTTCTGAGTTGGTCATCACTATGCCTATCATGCCACGTCTAACAGCTTGGAGCGCATAATAGCCAGCTATGCCGAAATGGTGGCTGTTTCTAACACCTACAGCTGAAACCCCGACTTCGCTAGCCTTTTTGACAGCAATTTCCATGGCTTTATAGGCAATTACATGCCCTAGCCCAGAGCCTCCATCAATTAACGCTGTTGAAGCCGACTCGCTAATAACTTTGATGTTAGCCTTGGGATTTACAGAACCCACTTGAATGCCCGTGGTGTATCTTCTAAGCCTTTGAACCCCGTGGCTTTCGATGCCCATAAGGTCAGCGGTCACAATTACATCAGCAACTATTTGCGCATCTTCTCTTGGCACATTGTAGGAGGCTAAAACTGTGGCAACATAGTTTTTCAAGGACTCATGGTCAACTCTTACGTACTCTTCTGGCGGGATTAGAACCGTCTTCTCGTACAGTCTAGTCAATTTTAAACACCAGAAAAATGTCTGCTTATTTAAGATTTTACATTTGCCATTGCCGTTTGCAAGAATTTAAAGGCGGGCTCCCGCACTCAAGATCCCAATCATGCATCAGCGGGGCCAGAGTCGTCATCGCCCACCATGCAAAACTAAAATGCTTGACTTGGATAAAAAGTTATAGCTGAACCCTTGTTGGCTGTTGAAGGACTATGCTTAAGCACATTAAGGTTGTGCCTTTGGCTGCTGAAAGTTTAGGCGTCCGCTCAATGTGCACCTATGTGGAGACTCCAGATGTTAGGGTTTTATTGGACGCCGGAGCTTCCTTATGTCCAAACCGTTATGGCTTGCCTCCCCACCCACTGGAGTACAAAGCCATAATCGAGTCGAGGAAAAGGATAGCTGAGGCGGCTGAAAAGGCCGACGTGGTGACGGTTAGCCACTACCATTTCGATCACCATACACCGTCTTATGAGGACTGGCTATGCAACTGGACAGAGGAGGATGAAACAGCTAGGCAAATCTACCAAGATAAAATAGTCCTTATAAAAAATCCGAAGGAGAGAATCAATTTTAGTCAAAGGCGAAGAGGGTGGGTTTTTCAGAAGACCGGCGGGAAATATGCAAAAAAGCTTGAAATTGCAGATGGAAAGACCTTCAATTTCGGAGAAACCAAAGTTAAGTTTTCGGAGCCCGTTCCACACGGACCGGAAGATTCCGCTTTAGGATGGATCCTCATGGTTACCGTCGAATACAATGGCGAAAAGTTCATGTTCGCCCCAGACGTTCAAGGTCCCATGTCAAACCAAACGCTAGGCATCATTGCCGCGGAAAGGCCCCAACTGTTACTGATTGGCGGGCCGCCCCTATATTTAGCTGGCTTTAGAGTTGATGGAGAATTAGCTAAAGTTGGTTTGGAGAATCTTGGGAAAATCGTGGAATTTGTGCCATGCACGGTTTTGGAGCATCACATCTTAAGAGATGAGCAGTGGCGCGAAAAAGCTCAAGAGGTTTTTAAAAGAGCTCAAAAAGCTGGAAATATAGTGTTAACCGCGGCCAAGTTTATCGGCAGAGAAAACACCTTTCTGGAGGCTAAAAGGAGGATGCTTTTCGCTGAGCATCCGCCATCAAAGGATTTTGAAAAGTGGGCCCGAGAGAGCCTAAGGATGAGAAAGAAGGTTAAGCCTCCAATATAATATCAGGTTAATTTACACAGATTGGCATCCAAAAACTGGAAGAGGAAGCTTCGACATTTCTTGGGGTTTGAATGGGAAAATGTCGATCAAGCTTCAAAACGCTTATATTAGAATAAGGTCGGTTGATATTCGATGGGAAATGTCGAAGCTTTATGAATTTGAATTGGGAAAGGCTGCCGACATTCTTGTCAGAGAGCTTTTCAAGCTGAAACCTGGAGAAAGCTTTGTTATAACAACTGATACTGAGGCGGATTTTAGGGTGGTTGAGGCTACTGCGAGGGCTGCTTTTGCGGTGGGAGCTAAACCTATGGTTGTGTGGCATGCATCTCCCCTCGGCATCGGAAAAGCCGCAGATCCTATGCTTCCGCTTAGACCGCTTGCTGCTGCCCTTAAGGAGGCTGATGCTTGGGTGGAATACAACGTCCAGTGGCTCCTCTATTCCACACCATGGGACATAGCCATAAAAGAGAACCCGAAGTTAAGGTATCTTTGCCTATGCGAAATGGATACCGACATGATGATCAGGTGTATAGGGAGGGTTGACTTTCCAACACTGCACAAGTTTCAATCAAAAGTTGCTGAACTAACTAGAAAAGCCAAAAAGGTACGAATGACGAGCCCTGCTGGTACGGATGTAACTTTTGAAATGGATCCTAAAAATCCAGTGACGGTTGAGTCAGGCTATGCTGATACTCCTGGACCTCATTTCCTAGCTGGACAGATAGCTTGGACACCGAAGGTTGGAACGGTAAATGGCACAATAGTCTTCGATGGCTCTTTGGTTCCTTTCGGAATACTCCAGTCGCCCGTTAGGCTTTATGTTGAGGCTGACAGAATAAAAAGGATTGAAGGTGGGGCGGAGGCTGCTAAATTTGAGGATTGGCTAAGAAGCTTTAATGATCCAAACATGTTTCTGATGGCCCATGTTTGCTACGGTTTTCATCCCAATGCAAGGCTTACGGGCGTCTGTTTAGAGGATGAAAGGATCTGGGGATGCACAGAATGGGGGATAGGAAACGTTGGGAGACATCTCCTCCCCCCAGAGGGTAGAAGTGCAGCCTCACATTCGGATGGCATATGCCTAAATTCCTCGGTTTGGCTGGATGATGAACAGCTAACGGATAGAGGAAAAGTGGTGCATCCAGAGCTACAAGAGCTTGCGAAAAAGTTGGGTAAAAACTAGCGTGTGATAGGAACAACTCTTCTTTTATTTTTCTTTACTCGTTCATTCGTTTTTGGTTTAAAGGGCTAATTCCATAAAGACTATTCTTAAGCCCCTCTTTTTTCAACATTTTTCACTTTAAATCCAGCTTTTCGGGCCACTTTCAACACGGCCTTGTTTGAACTAGTTGTTTCTATTTCAAGTTTTGTGTATCCTTCAGCCCTAGCCTTTTCCACAGCCGCCTTTAAAAGGCTTGTTCCAAATTCCTTCCCCCAATGTTTTGGGTGGATAGACATGCCGACTTCCCTAACGTGTCCCAAGCCCTCATTTTTTGTTCGCACCCCAACGAAACCGACAACCTCGCCGTCGATTTTTCCAACAAGAAATATTTTATTCCTCTCGGCTTGAAGCTTTTCAATAGCCTCTTTAAAGGCGCGATACATTTCAGCCTTGTCACCCCTATATGGTTCAATGTTCAACGCATAACGTCCGGGTGGGACTCGATTTCAGCAAGCATCCAGAAATCCTCATCTCTAAACTTGTAAAAGCGTGCATCCACTATTGTTAGGGCCATGGACAACAACCAGCTATCGTTTATGGGGCCGAGGCCGGGATTTGAACCCGGGCGCCGGGCTCCACAGGCCCGTAGGCTTCCAGGCTACCTCACCTCGGCCACTTTTTCGGCGACTTCGGCTACTTTTATGGTTGGCCAACTTATTATTTTCTTTTTCTAAACTAATGATTTTGAAGCTCATGGTTGTTATTGTCACGTTTTTACTGGAGCATTACCTCTCTAGATTTTGCTGTGGAAAATGGAGCTTCTTCAATCTTATTTTCTCTACCCCCTCTCCTATAGAATTTTCAAAATTTTTGGTTGCTAGAGGAGCCAATAGTCGCCTTCCTCTCCAGATTTTTAGAGTCTGTCATTTTATTCGTAGTTGTTCTACTTCTTCCTTGCTTGGTCTTTCTACCAATATGCTTTTTTCTAGGGCTTGTCTGCCATATTTCACGTGCACTTTGCCGGTTTTCCGGTCTGAGTAGTAGGCTGTTAGTTGTGCGGCTTTTTCTATGGCTTGCCTCTTTTTGGGGCCTTGCAGTAGTGTTGTTGGGCTTCCGCAGTCTTGCGCCTCGAAGAAGTAGTCGTTTCTGCCTTTAAGCCTCAAAAGCATCTCATTTTCCTCCTTGTTTCTTCCCACGATTATCTTGTTTTTGTCAAGCCTAAAGTGGCGTCCAATTTTTAGCAGTTCCAAGTCAGCCATTGAAACCCGTTTTTTGTGCTCTAGTAGGTCGCGGAGTTTAGCCGAAAACTCTTTGTAAGTTAGGAGGCAACCGCCGGCTGGTGACTGATATTCCGTTATGCCATAAGCCTTTGCAAGGGCAATCTGCCTCCTACGAGACCTTCCACGAATGTCCAGAAGCCTACTTCGGTCCACAAGCCCCAATTTTTCGGGTTCTGTTGGCGGTAATAGCTTGGCTGAAAGGGGACGAAGAAGCTTTCCCTTTAGGCTGGATTCCTCCTCAACAATTTTTAGAGCTTTCATGTGCTGGGACATGGGGCGTTCGTCCAAAACCTCGCCGGTAACAATGAAGTCTGCGCCAATCTCACGGGCGTACCTTTTAGCCTTTCTAAGCATGTATATGCGGCAGTCAATGCATGGGTTCATGTGCCGTCCATAACCATACTTTGGCTTGCGGATTATCCGCAGATAATCCAAGTCCAAACGCACAACCTTCAGGGGTACACCTAACTGCTTAGCAGCCCTTTCTATGCTGAAGCCGCTCTCTTTTGTTGTGTAAAAAGGTGTTAGAAAGGCTATGGCTTCAACTTCAATGCCTTGCTCTTGAACGAGCTTTATGGCTAGGCTACTGTCCAAGCCTCCAGAAAATAGTGCTAGAGCCTTCGCTTTCCCTTTAGCCTTGGCTTTTTCCATTGCCTTCCGCTTTAAACGGTTCTTAAGCCTTTATTTAAAGGCTGTTTCGCCCTTTATGTTCTGTAGCCTCCGCCGTAACTTGTTATTAGGAATATGGCGTACATTATGAGGAGTATGGCCCCTTCCCTCCAGCTTATCCGTTCGCTGGATAGAAAATACCACAACAAGAGGTTTGTTATGAGCGAGAATATGACGAGGTGGGAGAAGGCAGCCATATTAACCGCTAATTTCGCGCCCACCAGAGAAACGCCGAGGATACACGTTATGTTTATGAAGCAGCTTCCAACGATGTTGCTTAAGGCAAGGTCCATGTGTCCCTTCTTAACGGCAGCAACGCTTGTCGCCAATTCTGGGAGGCTTGTACCAAAAGCTACTATGGTGGCGCCAATAACAACTTTTGGAATTCTAAGGCTGTCAGCAATGAAGGTTGCTGAATCAACAATGAAGTATGCGCTTACAACAACCAACGCAATACCCAGAAGTGCAAAAAAGGTGTATACGGGAAGTTTTCGCCTTTCCTCTCCAAGGGAGCTCTCCTCCCTTATCTTCCTAACCCTTGAAAGCTGGTAAACATAGAATATGAAAATTGCGAGGAGGATTACGCCAATAACTCTGCTTGCATAACCAATGTAGAGAAGCGTTAATGGGACGACAGAAGCCACAAAAAGCCCAAAATACAAGGTGCCGATCTCCTCCTCAGCCATGGCTGGCGCCATCTTTATGGCTTCAGAGCTTTTCAAAGCCGCTATGAGGAAGCATACGCCGAGGATTAGGCATATGTTCACAATGTTTGAGCCTAGAACGTTGCCTATGGCTACGCCTATGCTTTCCC
>Ga0209183_1000694_pt1 | contig 12496 bp, 8 predicted proteins | sample LHCtaG_2_FD_184120 | JGI IMG/M metagenome (GOLD analysis project Ga0209183, IMG submission 184120) | Hot spring microbial communities from Little Hot Creek, USA to study Microbial Dark Matter (Phase II) - LHC4sed_replicate (SPAdes)... | ecosystem: Environmental > Aquatic > Thermal springs > Hot... | reverse complement strand
TCTTATGGCTGAACGAATTTTCATCGGAGTGGCTTGGCCTTACGCCAACGGACCCTTGCACTTGGGTCACATAGCAGGTGCCTACTTGCCCGCAGACATCTTTGCTCGCTACCATAGGATGAAAGGGAACGAAGTGGTGATGGTTTCAGGTTCGGACACTCATGGTGCTCCCATCACTTTGCAGGCTGACAAAGAAGGTGTCTCGCCTCGCGAACTTTTTGAGCGCTACCACAAACTTTTCCTTCAAGTTTGGCAGCAGTTCGGCATCTCCTTTGACCTATACACTCACACTGACACCGAAAACCATCACCGCATCTCACAGACGATTTTCCTGAGGCTGAAAGAGAAGGGCTACTTGCTGGTGCAAAAGCAGTTGCAGATGTATTCAGAGGCATCCCAAAGATTTTTACCTGATAGGTATGTCATCGGGACTTGCCCCCATTGCGGCTATGAGCGAGCGCGGGGCGATCAATGCGAAAAATGCGGTGCGTTATTAGAGCCGACTCAGTTGCTTAACCCCAAAAGTTTGCTTGACGGGACGACACCGGTGCTGAGGGAGACCGAACACTTTTTCCTCAACCTGCCAAGTTTTGAGGAACGGCTCAAGGCGTATGTTGCTGAACACGAAAACATTTGGCGACCGAATGTGTATCGGTTCACCCGAAACTACCTTGAGCAAGGGCTTCAGTCCCGACCGATTACCCGTGACTTGGATTGGGGCATCCCTGTGCCTGTTGAAGGATTTGAAGGCAAGGTGCTCTATGTGTGGTTTGAAGCCGTCATCGGTTACCTTTCGGCAACCGTTGAATGGGCGCAACTGAAAAGGGATGAGGGGCGTGGGACGAGGGACGAGTGGAAGGCGTTCTGGTATGACCAAACGACCCGCAGTTATTACTTCATCGGCAAGGACAACATCCCTTTTCATACGCTTATCTGGCCTGCTGAGTTGATGGGCGTAGAGCGACTTGACGATGCTGATAGGTCAGTGATTTTTGTCTTGCCTTACGATGTGCCCGCCAATGAGTTTTTGAACTTAGAGGGTGACAAGTTTTCAACATCCCGCAACTGGGCAGTTTGGGCACACGATGTCGTTACCCGCTACAACCCAGACACATTCCGCTACCACTTGACTGCCATCGCCCCTGAAACAGCAGACACGGAATTCACTTGGGCAGACTTCGTTAGGCGTAACAATGACGAACTTGTTGGTTGGTGGGGCAACTTGGTGCATCGGGTTTTGACTTTCACTGCACGCAACTTTGAGGGTCAAGTCCCTCAACCTTCAATGCTGAAAGACCGAGATCGGGAAGTGTTGCAGAAGGCGGAAGAGATGCTGGCGACCGTTGACAATTTGCTGAGCACTTGTCGCTTTCGGCGGGCATTAGCAGAAGTGATGGAATTCGTCAGGTCGCTCAATCGCTATTGGGACGAGCAACAACCTTGGCAGACGGTCAAGAGTGATCGGGAGAGGACGGGCACAGTTTGCTATGTGACATTGCGCGCCATTGATACTGTGAAAGTCGCCTTAGCGCCCTTCTTGCCCTTCACTTGTGAGCGATTACATCACATGCTCGGCTACGACGGCAAAGTTGTGGGCGAATTTGAAGTCAGGGAAATTGCCGAAAAAGAACGAACCCACTTGGCTTTGCTTTATCGTCACGAAACGGTTTCCATCCAATGGCAGCCAAGCCAGTTACCTGCTGGACAAAAATTACGCGACATTGCTCCCCTCTTTGCCAAACTTGATGAAAAAGTTGCTGAGGAAGAAAGAGCAAAATTGGGCAAGCCAACAGGTTATTGATGCGAAGGGATCACCATGCCCAGACTTTGCTCAGTTCTGCTTGCATTCGGCAGAGGCGTGCAAAAACTCCGTCCTTCTCCACTAACTCTTCAGGTGTCCCTTGCTCAACCAATTCGCCCTTATCAAGAACGAGGAGCCTATGGGCACTTTGAAGCGTGGAGAAACGATGGGCGATTGCGATAGTGGTGCGATTTCTGATCAAGTTGTCTATTGCCTCCCGAATTTTCGCTTCTGTCTCAGTGTCAACATTTGATGTCGCTTCGTCAAAAATGAGGACAGCAGGGTCTTTGAGAATGGCACGGGCGATGGCAATCCGCTGACGCTCACCACCCGAAAGCCTGCCGCCTCGTTCGCCAATGTAAGTGTCGTAAGCATCAAGTTGCTTGAGAATAAACTCATGAGCGTTGGCTATCTTGGCTGCAGCGATAATTTCCTCAAGTTCAGCGTCAGGTTTACCATAGGCAATGTTCTCAGCGATTGTGCCATTGAACAAATAGGTTTCCTGAAGCACGACTCCAATGTGTTTCCGCAAGGAAGCCAGTTTGATTTTCCGAAGGTCAATCCCGTCAAGAAGGATGCAACCCTCTTGTGGGTCATAAAAGCGAAGAAGTAGGCTAATAAGCGTTGACTTGCCTGCCCCTGTTGGTCCGACTAAACCGATCATCTCGCCCGGCTGAACTTCAAAAGAGACATTCTTGAGTGCCTTGTTGATGCCGTCGTAGCTGAAACTGACATCTTCAAACACGATGTGCCCTTTAACCTCGTCAAGTTCAATTGCGTCGGGAGCATCTTGAATCTCGGGTTGAGTGTCCAGAATTTCAAACACTCGTTCCGCAGCAGTGGCAGCCCGTTGCAAGCGGTGGGTGAAACGGGTCAGGTTTTGAATGGGAGCGTAAAAGCGCCACAAGTAACCGATGAAAGCCATCAGGCTTCCCAAACTCAGATCGCCCTTGATGACCAAGTAGCCACCATAACCCCAAACAACCAGAAAACCGATGCTCGTCGTGAAACCGACCGACGGGAAGAAAACCGTCCATAGTCGCGCTGCCCTCATTGTGGCTCTGAAGTGACTGTCAAGGGCATCGCTGAATCGCCGGACCTCATACCGCTCTTGCCCAAACGCCTTAACTACCCTCGCGCCCGGGATAGTGTCGGCGAGAATTGCGTGAATTCGTGCGAACCGCCGCCAGACCATATGCCAAAGCCTGCGAACCCTCTGGCTAAAGCGATTAGCCAGCCAAATCAGGATAGGAACAGGAAGCAAAGTCGCCAACGCCAACTTCCAATGCATCATGAACATGACAATGCCAACAAACACCAGCATGAAGATGTCACGCAGGATGTCTTGTAACCCTTCCGTCAGGAAATCTTGAAGTTGCCCAGTATCGTTAGCGACTCGCGAAACAAGTCTTCCCGTTTGCTCTTGGTCAAAGAACCTAAGCGAGAGCAAGTGCAGGTGCTCATAAAGGCGGCGGCGAATGTCCATGACAATCCTTTCGCCTAGCCAAGCCATCATGTAACTTCGTCCACCTGAAAGCACTGCTCCGAGAAAGTTCAGACCCAATACAGCGGCAACAACCATGATGAGGTTATGGAAGTTCTTTTTGAGCAACGCTTCGTCAACAGTGAAGCGCATCAAGAGTGGTTGAACGAGGTCAGTCAGTTGGATGAGCACCAATAGGATGAATCCACCTACTGCGGCGAACCAGTAGGGTTTGACGAAGGTAAGCATGCGTCTGAGAACCTTTGTTTTCTGCAAGCAGAATGGGCAGATATCTGTCCATGGCGGGAGCGGTTGGTTGCATTTTGGGCAGCGCCCTCTTCTGCCCGATAAAAAGCCGGGGCGATGAATTGCGGGTTCAGGTTCTTCCAATCTCAGTTCGGGCAAACCCTGAGTTTTGTATCGTTGGAACGCTTGGGCTAAGCGTTCAAACTCCATCCGCCTGCTGTGGGTGAACCGAGCGATGGGAAGCTTTCTCCCATTGACATGGGCGTAAAGGTAGGCGTTGCCGACATAAGCATCAACTTTCAAGTCATCTAACTCTGTGAACAAAATTTCTTGCCCTTCGCCGTTTGGGCTTAAGACAATGAGGCGGAAGGGGGTAACGGCAACCCATGAATCGCCAAATTGTCCGTCAAGAGTCAGGTCAGCCCGCAAGACCGTGAGAATAGGCTCACCATTGAGGTGTTCTTCTAACTCTTGCCGAACTTCGTCAGGCACTTCCGCTAAAGGGTCGCGGTTTGCCTGACTTTCAGAACTCATCCGACAACACCTCACTTTCGCCAAAGTTTCTTCTAATAAAACCGAAGTGCAAACCGTTCCTGCTTGATTTAAACTTAACGCAAGCGTCCTTGAAATGCTACCGGGCTTAGACACATGCTTAACAACTTCGAGTTGGGAGCGATTGATGCCAGATGGCACGCAAGTGCCCTGAGGCTTTTAAGACTCATTTCTTGGTTCGCAGAGGCGATGAGGTATGAAGTTGGGCATAACGCTGCGGAAACTTGACGAGGATTTGGCTGCTAATTTTGATTTGGTCTTGTTGCCAGTCCGCCAAGTGACGGGGAAGACAAATCCAATGAATGCCAGTGAAAAAGTTCGCCCAGTCATCTCTTGCTTCGGGCACACGCCTATAGCATCCAAGTTCCCTAATTGGGTTGCGGTATCTGAGGACGGATTGCCTGCTTTACCGGGCAAACATAACTTGCGCGATGGCTTCGCTTGGGGTTGGATCTGCCCCAGTGTTGATGAATACCGCAACGAGTTGCTTCAGTTCGTGAAACAGGCAGCGAAAGGAAATTGGGAAGGACTTCACCTTGATTCTGTCCAGTTCCCTGAAGCCAACTACTGCCACTGTCACCGTTGCAAGGCTAAGTTCACGCAAAGCGGCATCAAAGACTGGCACGAGTGGCGAGTTTCCGTCATAACTGACTGGGTTGCAATCGTCGCAAGAGAAACAAGTAAGCCTCTCTCGCTGACAATCCACCCTGACCCTTACTTCCTTCGGGAGCGGTTCGGGATTGACTTGAACTCGCTGAAACCTTACTTGGAATGGTGTATGGTCCCGCTTTACTGCCTGACCTACGACCTCACCTACTGGCTTGACACACTCCTTTATGCCTTTGTTCGCCTATCGCCTGTCCCGGTATTCGTGGAACTTTACACCGTTGAACCACCGGCAGTTGGCGTGCTGAAAGCGTTAGCAACCGTTAGCAAGTTTCCAGTTGCAGGAGTTATCTTCTACGACCCTTATGGCAAGAAGGTCAGCGAACTCGCTAAGATTTTGCGGGAAGACAAAAATGTGCGAGCACTCGTCGCATCACATCCCGACCAAAATTTCCGCAAACTCGCCGAAAGAATTGCTGAATGGCGGTGACGAGGCATGAAGGTTGGAGTCATTGGCATTGATGTTGGCGGAACGAAAATGACTGCAGCACTGGCTACCCGTGATGGGGAAATTGTCAAGTTGCTGAGGATACAGACGAAACGAGAAGAAGGCGCAGAAGGTGGTTTCAAAGCCATTTGCGAGATGATGAAGTCTTTGCTTGATGAGGCGCGAATCCAAGGGCTAAGCGTTGAAAAGATTGGGGTTGGCTTTGGCGGTCCTGTTAACTTTGAGAGTGGCACGGTTTACCTATCGCACCATGTCCCCGGCTGGGAAAACTTTCCGCTGAGGAGCAAACTTGAGCACCGCTTCGCTATCCCTGTGACTGTTGATAACGATGCCAATGCAGGAACGCTTGGGGAGTGGATGTTCGGCGCAGGCAAGGGCGTGAACGACTTGCTTTATGTCAACATCGGGACGGGAATTGGCGGCGGAATTATCAGCGGCGGTAAACTGGTTCGCGGGTGGAGGAATTTGGCAGGGGAAATTGGGCACATGACTGTCAAGCCTGAAGGTCCGGTTTGCACTTGCGGCAGGAAAGGTTGTCTTGAAGCGTTAGCATCAGGAAGCGCCATTGGTCGCGAAGGGACGGAACGGTTTGGGGAACCGATGAAAAGTGAGGGAGTCTTTCAACTCGCCGAACAAGGTAACCCTATCGCAAAGCAAATTCTCGCTGAAGCAGTTGATGCTTTGGCATTCGCCATAGGCGCCGCAGCCAATTTATTCAATCCCAAGAAAGTCATTTTGGGTGGCGGAGTTGCCGAAGCGCCTGAGCACTTGCTAATTGAACCTTTGCGGGAGCGTTTGATGCGCTACACTTTGCCTCAGGTTTATGAAGGCTTGGAAGTTGTCCGAGCCCAACTCGGCTATGACGCCGGCATAATGGGCGCAGTTGCTTTGGCACTTATGCCCGAAGACAGATCGGAAAGGAGGTAAAGCCTGTGGTAGACTTGACCGAACGGGTTGGGTTGCCTGTTAAACTCGTACCAGCGGAGGAGGGTTGGCAGTTGGAAATCGGGGAGGGAATTTTGCACGAAAAACCTGCCGTCAGGTTGGTCAGCGATTTGAAACCTGTGATGAAGAACCCGAACGCCAACACGCCTCGCTGGCTCTATTGGATGTATCGCGATGTCAGGCTTCCAGAACACGAGGCTCAAATTGCCGCGAACGGTCTGCGTTACGACTTGACAGTTTTCAATCCAGGTGTTCTTTGCGTTGACGGCAACGCAAAGGGCGGCGACGAGTGGAACAAGGCAGCAGGTCACTACCACCCTTATGCCCGTTCAGGCGTTACCTTTCCTGAAGTCTATGAGGTCGTTTACGGGCGCGGGATGTTCCTTCTGCAGTTCGTTGAAGATGTCTTTGCCATCCCGCCGAAAGTGACTCGGTTCGTCATTTTGGAAGTTCAAGCAGGTGATTTGGTCGTCATCCCGCCCAATTGCGCCCACATCGCTGTAATCCCAAGCAACGAACCGATGGTGACATCAAATTGGGTGGCAAGAACCTTTGACTCCCAATACACGCCAATAAAGTTAATGAAGGGCGCTGCTTACTACATTGTCAAGGATAGGGACGGTTACGCATGGGAGCGAAACCCAACTTATCCCGATGCGCCTCAGCCAGAAATTGCTAAGGGCTCAGAGTGGGAGAAACGGGGGCTTCCGGCAGGCATACCGGCATACAAGGCTTTCTTTGAAGACCCGAAAGCCTTTGAGTTCTTGGTGCGACCTTAGAAAATTTCAGGCAGGGTGAAGGCGTAACCTGCTTGAGGCAGTCGGTGGTCGGCTGGTTTTTGCCCACGCCTTCACCCCACCTTCCCGATCAAGGCAGTGTGCCTGAGATTGAGGCTTGATACTCAGCGAGTTCACGCTGCCATTCAGGCAACCTGAGTGTCCATTTGTTGTTGGATCGGTAAATCGTGCTCGCTATATTGACAACCTGCTCCCACGCCTTAACGGACTTCGCAAGATGAAGTAAGCATTCCTGCCCTGCTGCTTGGTCTCCTTCCTCAAACTTGCCCCACGCAAGAGCAGCGTCAATTTTGTTAGCGTAAAACTGACCGAGCCAAGAGTTCAGCAAAGCCAACCGCTTCGCTGTTTTCCAGTCAGATGCTGCAGGTTCAGGCAATTGAGCAGCCAGCGTCCAAACCAAACTTGCTCGCTGTTCCAGCCTGCGAGCAATTTCATCGGCGGTCAAAGTTGTTCTATCGTCCGGTCGCCTCACAAGTTTTAGCGTTTCAGGAACACTCAAAATCGTAATGCCCCAAGAACTGTCAATGGGGCGAGCGATGAAGAAACTTTTGAGGGACGAACCGTATTGGGGTTGAGGGGAAACGCCCAACCACAAAATTTCTGGGACAATTCGGCTCGCCTCTCGGAACAGAACAAGCCATTTGTCCGCTTGATGACCCTGCTTTCCCCACCTGTTCACCCATATCGCTTCGCCATCGGCTTTGGGGTTTTTAACGGCTTGAGCGAAGGCAACGATTGACCATGTGGAAGGAACAGAAGCGACACTTAACCAAAGACCACCTAAACCCGCATCAGCAGCCAACCTGACAAATTGGTGAGCCCAAGCAGGGTCAAACCAAAAAACTTCACGATATGCCTCGTCAAGCCCAACGACCAACAACAACTTTTCACGGTTGCGCCTGAACTGGAGCACCTCTGACGGAATGTTGGGTGTAACCAATTGGAACTTAAGCCCAGCGACTTTGCCTTGCGCAATTTGGTTGGCAACGAGGTTGAGGTCGGTTGTGACCGTAATGAAGTTACCTTGAGCAGGGACTTCAGTTGCTACTTGACCGCCTTGCTGCAACCAAGTTTGTAGGATGGGATTTAACACCCTCGCCCAAACTACAACTTTGACGCCGTAATCGGGAGCCATTCGCTTCAAGAGGTTCAAAGCCTTGCTCAAGTTGGCTTCATTTCCATCGCGCTTGATGACTAAAATGTTGAACCGACACCAAGCCAGTTCTTTTAGGCGTTCACGCAGCAAGTTCCTTAACGCCTCTTGAGAGCGAGGTGCTTTTATTAGCCATTCTGGGTTCTCAACAATTAAACCTCGCTCAGCCAGAGGCGGTGACCAGCGCCACTGGGCAGGGATAAGTTCACGCCACTGCAACCTTTCAGCCAAATCCAACAATCCGTAAAGCCAACCGACATTTGTTTTGGCTTCAATAGTGACCTGATTGTTAGGCTCTACGGTCACAGCATAACTTTCGCCCCTCAAACTTGGGTCAACGCCTCTCGTCAAGTTTATCCGCCACCGAGGTCGGTAGGTTGCCACCAATGCTTGCGCCCAACGAAGTGCCTCAGTTTCAGGATGGGTTACAGCCGCAGGTTTTGCTTGCGGCAAATGGGAAGAACTCGGAAGTTGAGGCAATGGAGCGGGTGGCAAAGGGGCAGGAAGTGAAGAAGTGGATGTCTCTTTCCCAGAGGCAGGGGCAACCATCGGAGTAGCAGCATGGGCTGGTGGCGTCAAAGAAGGAGTGACTATCGCTGGTGAGCTTATAGGCGAAACTGTTTGTGTAGGCGGAAAAACGGGAGGCACTGCAGGGGTGACCGTTAGCGTCCTTTCAGTCTCAGAAACAGGTTGAGGTTGAGATGGTGAAGCCACATAAAGCGCTGCACTCACTACCAGAAGCAGAAGGACAAGTCCGGCGCCAAATAGCACTAACGCCGTTTCGCGTTGCATAGCCAATCACCTGCCCCGTTCGGTCTTCTGAAGCCCATTCCTATGATGCCACAATCTCGGCTCCTTTAAAATCCTGCCATCTCGGTGCGGGGATGGATGAAAGCGAATTCAGATGGCAAAGTTTATAGGGTGTTCGCGAACGATTTGAAACTCAACAGGGGGGTGACAGGAATGCAATGGTGGTGTGCTGTCGCCTTGGCTGCAGCGTTAGTTTTAGGCACAAGCATCGCATCAACTTATGCGGGTCAATCCGCTACTTTGTCAACCCCATATGCCCGATGGAAATTCGGTCCGCCAAAAGACCCAAACTTCTTCCCCATCGCCGTCTGGCTCCAAAATCCCAGGAACGCCAAACGCTACAAGGAAGCAGGCATCAACTTGTATGTCGGCTTGTGGAAAGGTCCGACGGAAGAGCAATTGGAGTTGCTCAGGGAAGCGGGAATGCCTGTCATCTGCGAGCAAAATGAGGTTGGCTTGAAACATCGCAACGACCCAATCATCGTCGGTTGGATGCACCAAGATGAACCTGACAATGCCCAACTCATCGGCGAAGACCCTGCAACAGGACGGAAGATTTATGGCGGTCCTATCCCGCCACGAGAAGTTATGGAGCGATACAAGCGGATGAAAGCCAATGACCTTGACCGACCCGTGTTGCTCAACTTGGGACAAGGTGTCGCCAATGACCTTTGGAAAGGGCGAGGTGTCGGAGCGCACCCAGATGACTACTTCACTTATGTCAAGGGTTGCGATATCGTCTCGTTTGATGTCTACCCTGTCGCTGGGTTGAACGATGAGAACCTGCTTTGGTATGTTGCGAAGGGTGTTGCGCGGCTCATCTTTTGGGTCGACTGGAATAAACCCACTGACGGCGAGAAAATCGTTTGGAATTGCATTGAATGCACCCGCATCAGCAACCTTGAAAAGAAGCCGACGCCTCACCATGTCCGAGCGGAAGTTTGGATGGGAATTATTCATGGCTCGCAAGGTCTGATTTACTTCGTCCACCAGTTCCAGCCTAAGTTCATTGAAGCGGCTTTGCTTGAAGACTCAGAAATGCTCGCAGCAGTCACTCAAATTAATCGCCAAATCCATCAACTCGCCCCCGTCCTCAATAGCCCAACAATTCCCAACAGCGCTGAGGTCACTTCCACCAATCCTGAAGTGCCGGTGCACATAATGGTCAAGCACTACGGCGGCGATGTTTACATCTTCGCCGTTGGGATGCGCAATGCACCAACGAAGGCGATCTTCCTCGTGAACGGTTTGGGTGGAAAAGCGGTGGCGGAAGTCATTGACGAGGACCGGAGAATTCCTATCATCAACGGTCGCTTTGAGGACGACTTCAAGCCTTACGATGTCCACATTTACCGCATCAAGCGCCCGTGAGTCCATCGCTGCATTGCGAAAATTTTAGGGCAAAGGAGAGAGTGAAGGATGACGCTTCACTTTCGCCCTCAAGGTAGGTGGATTGGCGATTTGATTCCGTTCTTTTGGCGTGGGGAGTATCACCTGTTTTACCTGCTGCGAGCGCCTGAGGGACGACATTGTTGGGGGCATATCGTTTCACGCAACTTGCTTGACTGGGAAGAATTGCCCGACGCAATTGAGCCGAGTAATGACCCAAGTGCCCCAGATGCTGTCGGATGTTGGACTGGCTCAGTCATTGAGCACGAAGGAGTTTTCCACTGCTTCTACACAGGCTTTAACCCTCAAAAACCTTTCCCGCAAACGGTTTGTCACGCCGTCTCAGATGACCTAATTTATTGGCGGAAAGACCCAGTAAATCCTGTCCTTGTTCCTGACGAGCGTTGGTATGAGCCACAAGATTGGCGTGACCCGTTCGTGTTTTTCAACCCAGAAGCGGGCGAGTTTTGGATGCTCATTTGCGCCCGCGACAAACGGGTTGCTTTTGAGCGGCGCGGCTGCGTTGCCCTGGCGACTTCGCAGGATTTGCAAAATTGGCAAGTCCACGAGCCACTTTGGTCTGGAAGCATCTGCTGGGCAGCGGAATGCCCAGATATGTTCCACCTCGGAAATCGTTGGTATCTCGTCTACAGTCACGGCATCACTCGTTACCGTTGGTCGGAAAAGTTGGATGGCATTTGGTTTGCTTCGTTCCCAGACACCTTTGACACCGAATTCGTTGCGGCAGCGAAAACCCTTTTTGATGGCAAGCGCCAAATCCTGTTCGGTTGGGTCGGGACATTGGAAGGCGAAAGCGATTTCGGTCACCGACAATGGGGTGGACACATTGCTTTGCCGAGGGAGTTAGTCCCTCAGCCTGACGGAAGCCTTTCTGTGAAGTTGCCCGATGAGTTCGTCAAGTGGCATCTGGAGAACTCGTCCCCGCTGCAACTGAAAGATTGCGAACCATTGTGTGGGACTTGGGTAATTGAAGAGGCAATAGCAGTCGCTGAATCGTTTAACGGTGTTTCTGTTTTGCGATGTGATGTCCCCAGTGATTTCTTCTTGAGCGCAACAATTGTGCCTCAGGGAGAGGCAGTTGAATTTGGCTTCCTGTTGAGGATGCGAGATGGCAAAGGTCACAAACTCGTCGTGGACAAAAGCGAAGTTGCGCTGATGCGTTGGGCTTCTTGGGGCGATATTGAGCCAAAAGTTTCGCGACCGATAAGTTGGAGCGAAAACGAGCACATCAAAGTCCACTTGATCGTGCACGGTTCAATTGTTGAAATTTTCGTTGGCGACAGAGTTTCGCTTACCTGTCGCATTTATGACCTGCCTTCTGGTTGGCTTGGTCTTTATGCTGCCAACGGCAAAGTGGAATTCTACAATGTGACCGTTGCGAATTTGTAGCCTTTGTCGTGAACTGAGAAGTCCTGAAATTCCGATCGTTCTATCTCAGCCCCAAATATTTCAGGGCGTAGCCCCAAAGTTCGTGCCAAACGGCGACAGCATAGTTTTCATCGTCAAGTTTCTTGGCAACCATAATCACGCCATCGCACTCAGTTTCTTGCGCCCACTTGCTTAGGTTGCGAGCGAGCAGGAACAGAATCCTGTCGTGCTCGGCGGTGACCAAAATCTCAATGTTAGTCAGGTAGGAAGGCATGTGAAGTTGGACCTGCCTTTGCCCCAACTTTATGGGGATCGACTTGCGGGACTTCTCGTAAGTCCAGCACTCGTGCTTCTCGTAAAGGCAGTCAATCCAAAAGTCTGGCATTTGCTTCTCCATCGTCTTTCACCTGCCTTATCGGCTTTGTGACGGAACGGCGATCCTTCACAATTTGACCACGCTGTTCGTTTCAATGGAGCGGTAAACAGCGAGAGCCAAAGCGACAGCAGCACGCCCGTCTTCGCCCGTAATCGCAGGTTGCCTTCCCTCAACGATTGACTCAACGAACTCCCGCAATTCCCTTCGGACGGGATTTTCTGCCGATAACTCTTCAGCCTTGAAAACTTGTTGCCCTTTCTCGGTTTGGACAACCAATTCGCCGCCCCAAAGTTTGGGAAAGAGCAAACTCCCTTTCTCGCAATCGGCACGACCGCCGTAATCGCCAGCAGTTGAGACTTGACTGGCATGGAGCATCCCAATCGCCCCGGTGCGGAAGCGAAGGGTGACGATAACGCAATCTGGGTAATCGCAATCTGGGTG
>Ga0209183_1000688_pt1 | contig 12596 bp, 11 predicted proteins | sample LHCtaG_2_FD_184120 | JGI IMG/M metagenome (GOLD analysis project Ga0209183, IMG submission 184120) | Hot spring microbial communities from Little Hot Creek, USA to study Microbial Dark Matter (Phase II) - LHC4sed_replicate (SPAdes)... | ecosystem: Environmental > Aquatic > Thermal springs > Hot... | reverse complement strand
ATAGGAGTTGCCCTAATCGTTATCGCGGTTATCATCGTGCACTTCTACATCATGTATGTTATCCCCCAGATGTCTCGGCCGTGGCCAGCCTCACAATTCTACGCATACTGCCGTCACAAGACTATAGTAATCCATGCGAACCGCGATCTTACTGATATAAGAGTGCTTGATAATAGGTCGAATCGACTCTGTCTCTTTGAGAGAGTTCCCGCGGGCTCGGAGGATATATGCCCCGTCAAGAGCTACGGGATATATGTGATCCAGGTTGGAGACTATAAGCGCGTCGTCGAATGCGTAGAGGAGAAGGCGATGGCTCCGGTGATCGCGCCGGACTAGCAAATCTTTATACTGGGCCTCCTGAAACCGAGATATCGTGCATGAAGATAGTCTTTCACAGGGATTACTGTAGGGTGTATTCTTCTGATCCGGCTGCTGCTCCCGGCAGGCTTGAAGCTATACTTGAGGAGCTTGTGGGCTATGAGTTTGTGGAGCCTCGGCCGGCGAGCGAGCAGGATCTCGAGCTTATTCATACGAGGGAGCATATAAGCCGGGTCAGGAGCATGGATGAAGTTTATGAGGTTGCCCTGCTTGCAGTTGGCGGCGCTATAATGGCGTCTGAGATAGCTGTGTCCGGTGAGCCGGCCTTCGGCCTTATCAGGCCACCAGGGCATCATGCCAGCCCGGGCAGCTCATGGGGCTTCTGCTACTTCAACAACATCGCGATCTCTGTTGAGAGGCTTAGGAGATTGGGAAGGATTAGGAGGGCCGTTATAGTTGATATAGATCTGCATTATGGTGATGGAACGGCGAACGCCTTCTCCGGAAACCTCGATGTAACTTATCATCATGTCGCGCTGGGGGGAAGTGAGGTCTTCCTAGATGATCTAACGCGTTTCCTCGACTCGATCGGAGAATGTGATATCATAGCTATCTCAGCGGGCTTTGATCGACATGTAGAGGATTGGGGCGAGATGCTTGAGACCGAGGATTATCGTGAGGCCGGTAAGCTGATCAAGGAGTTCTCTGAGAGGGTCTGCGGGGGCAGGAGATACGCGGTGCTTGAGGGGGGATATAATCGCAGGGTCCTAGGGAGGAATGTGAGGGCATTTATTGAGGGCTTCGAGTAGTATTCAGGATCATTCGGAGGATTGTCTTGTTGCTGGATGACTTGATGATCGCGCGGAGGGCTCTGGCCGAGGGGGGCGTGAATATCGTGGTCGCGCGGGGCGGCATGATCCTCTTCACGGGCTGGTCGAGGGGCCTTAGGGATCTCGCCAAGATAGCCTTGGAGAGCCCCGAGATTCTGAACGGCTCATCGGTCGCTGATAGGATCGTGGGCAAGGCTGCGGCGATAATATTCGCCGTGAACGGCGTCGAGGCCGTCTACGCGCCTACACTAAGCAGGCATGCACTAGATGTGCTCGAGAGAAGCGGGATCAAGTTTCATTATGAGAGGCTTGTGTCGCATATCGAGGCACCCGGCGGGGAGATCTGCCCCTTCGAGAGGCTCATCAGGGATATCGCCGATCGTGATGAGGCTTATAGAAGGCTCATAAAAAGGTTTAGGGAGCTTGGATGGGGCTGAAGACACTAAGAACGCATTATTTCCCTCCTAGTGGGCTGCTGTGTGGAACATTTAAATCCTCGGGCCTTTTTCCTCGGCTGGGAAGGGGCGGCGATGGCCCGCCAAATTATCTAGCTTCCTGGGGATTGGTTGGCCGCTGCCCGGGATCTGGGTTATTGAGCCTAGTCGAGGAGGTGTTTGAGGTATGGGGCTAGCTGGTAGATATGATCCGCTCAGGGTCGAGGAGGAGATTGCGAGATGGTGGAGCGAGAATAGAATTCTCGAGAAGGTTTTTAGGAGGAATGAGAGTGGTCCTGTCTTCGCTTTTCTCGAGGGGCCGCCGACCGTGAATGGCTACATGCATGTGGGCCATGCGCGTGGCCGGATATACAAGGACATAGTTCTCAGGTTTTATGGGATGAATGGGCTCTATGTCTGGAGGAGGGGTGGATGGGACTGCCTCGGCCTCCCGACAGAGCTCGAGACTGAGAAGAGACTCGGCATACGCTCGAAAAAGGATATTGAGAGAATCGGCATGGAGAAGTTTGTTGAGGAAGCGAACAAGCTTGTTGACTATTATATTGATCACTGGAGGAGGGCTTCGGAGAGACTTGCGGTCTGGCTCGACTATGATAACGCTTATCAGACGAGACATGAAAGCTACATGGAGCATGTCTGGTGGCTCATAGAGCAGGCTCACAAGATGGGCGATCTCGTGGAGAGCTATAGAGTTGTTCCATTCTGCCCGAGATGCGAGACCCCGCTAAGCAGCCATGAGGTCGCGCAGGGATATGAGGAGGTTGAGGACCCATCCATATATGTCAAGTTCAGGCTTCAGGGCTCGAGCAACCAGTATATCGTGATCTGGACGACCACGCCTTGGACCCTTGTCGCGAATGAGGCCGTCGCGGTCAACCCATTCGAGGAGTATGTGAGGGTCAAGGTGGGGGATGAGTTCTGGATACTCGCCTCCAAGCTCATGGCACTCGTCCTCGGAGCCCTAGACGTGATGTATTATGAGGTTGTTGAGAGGTTTAAGGGCTCGGCGCTGGCAGGCCTTAGATATGAGCATCCGCTGATCGAAGAGGTTCCAGCGCACAGGGGCCATGAGCCGCCAGCGCATACGGTGATCGAGGCGGAGTTCGTCACCATGGAGGAGGGAACTGGATGCGTTCATATAGCGCCCGCCCATGGCCCCGAGGACTTCGAGATCGGAATGAGAATAGGCCTACCAATCTTTAATCCAGTTGCCTCAAATGGATACTTCACCGAGGATGGCGGCATATTCGCCGGTGGATACTTCAAGGATGTCGCCGAGCGCGTTATGGAGATCTTGAGGGAGAAGGGCCTCCTCGTGAGACGTGACGTGGTCAAGCATAATTATCCGCATTGCTGGAGGTGCGGCTCGCCGCTCATCTATCTCTCGAGCAGGCAATGGTTCCTGAGCGTTAAGCGGATTAAGGAGCTGATGATCGAGGGGAATAAGAGGGTGAATTGGAAGCCGAGGTGGGCTGGCGAGAGCAGGTTCGGCGACTGGCTCTCGAACGCCGAGGACTGGTGTATTAGCAGGACGAAGATCTGGGGAACCCCGCTCCCGGTCTGGAGATGTGAAAAGTGTGGCGTGATAAAGGTTGTCTCGAGCAAGAAACAGCTGGAGGAGGCCGAGATAAAGCCGGGCGAGATCAAGCTATTCAGGCCATGGGTTGACAGGGTGATCTTCAGGTGCGTGAAATGCGGCGGTCTTATGAAGCGAGAGCCATTCGTCATGGATACGTGGCTCGACTCCGGCATGGCTCATACAGCTAGCATAGATGGCCTAAGAAATAAGGAGCTTTTCAGAAAGCTTTTCCCATATGATTTCATAACCGAGGCGATAGATCAGACGCGCGGCTGGTTCTACACGCTTCTCTTCACGTCAACGCTGCTCTATGGTCAGCCGCCATATAAGACCGTCCTCAATCAAGGCCATGTCCTCGATGCTGAAGGCAGGAAGATGAGCAAGAGCAAGGGTAACGTCATCTGGGCCATGGATATTATGAGCAGGTATGGCGCGGATCCGCTGAGATTCTACCTAGTCTCCAAGTCGGCTCCATGGGAGAACATGAACTTCGTTGAAGATGAGCTTAAACAGGTGATCCAAGATCTTAACATACTGTGGAACGTCTTCTCCTTCGCCCTGACATATTTCGAGCTTGACAAGTATGATCCGGAGAGGGTTGGCGTGGAGTCCGTGAAGAGGTATCTTAGGGCGGAGGATAGATGGATACTTTCGAAGGTGAATAGCCTATGCAGGCAGGTGACGAGCCATCTCAAGTCCCTCGACATACACTCCGCGGCGAGAGCTCTCAAGGACTTCATACTCGAGGATCTAAGCAGGCTCTATGTCAGGTCTATCAGGAGGAGGGTTTGGGTTGAGGAGGAATCTTGGGATAAGATAGCGGTCTATGCGACCCTCTACTATGTCCTGAAGAAGCTCATTCTCATGCTCGCCCCAATAACCCCATATCTCGCCGAGAAGCTTTACCAGCAGCTGAGGCTTAGAGATGATCCTGAGAGCGTTCATCTATGTGACTGGCCGAAGCCGGATGAGGAGATGATTGACGAGGAGATTGAGGATTGCATGGAGATTGCTAGGATAACGATCTCAGAGGCGGTGGCGCTCAGGCAGAAGCATGGTAGGAAGCTTAGGTGGCCCGTGAAGACGGTGATAGTAGCGCCGAGAAGCGCGAAGGCTAAGAAGGCCTTGGAGAGATTCATGGACTTCATCAAGCCCCAAGTCAACGCCATAGACCTTAGGATACTTGAGGTTGGCGGGAGGCCGGAGGGCGTCAAGATAATTTGTAAGCCGGTTTACGAGAGGCTTGGGCCGAGGCTCGGCGGTCGGGTTAGGGAGGTCGCTGAAAGGCTATCTAGAATGAATGGCGAGCTTGTTAGATCGGAGATCGAGTCCAGCGGATCATTCAAGCTCATCCTGAGCGATGGCACGATGGTGGAGCTCATAGAGGAGGATGTATCCTTCGAGGAGGAGCTGCCCAACAACCTCGGGAAGATCGAGGGAAGGTTCGCCGACATATACATCGACTTCTCCGAGACAAGGGATATAGTTGCGCAGTCGCTCGCAAAGGAGATTATTAGGAGGATCCAGGTGATGAGGAAGGAGCTTGATCTCATGATCTCTGACTATATCGAGGCGACGATAATCGCTGAGGATGAAGAGAACTTGGAGCTGCTCCAAGAGATGAGGGATTATATTATGGAGGAGGTGCGCGCTAAGAGGATCAGCCTCACCCTGAGGAAGCCCGAGAAGCTTGAGGGCTATATGAAGGAGTGGATGATAGAGGGCAAGAGATATACGATTGCCATCTCAAGGATTCAGGAGGTGGAGGGATCAAGGTGAAACCTTGCCATCACTCATAAGCTATGTCAGAGACATATTCAGGAAGCTTGACGAGAACCATTTTAAGGTTCTAAGGGTGATAGAGCGGAACCTCACGAGATACGAGGTCGTCCCGAGGGAGGTGATATACAGCGAGACCGGGCTGGGAGAGAGAGCTGAGAAGCTCCTGAAAAAGCTTAACGAGTATAAGCTCATCTGGGCGCCGATGGGATATGAGAAGGGATTCTGCATAAACTATTATGGCCTAGACATGCTTGCATTAAAGGCGCTTGTCGACAGGAATATCATCACGAGCCTTGGGAGGCCTCTCGGGGTCGGGAAGGAGGCCGATGTTTATGACGCCCTAGCCCCAGATGGTAGGAGACTTGTAGTTAAGTTCTTCAGGATAGGGAGGACTAGTTTCAGGAAATATGAGAGGCACAGGACGAGCCTAGTCACAGCTCCAAGCCATCTAGCCGCCTCCATAAAATCAGCTAGAATGGAGTATAGGGCCCTGAAGATGCTCCACCCGGCCGGGGTCAGGGTCCCGAAGCCCGTCGCGAGGAATAGGCATGTGATCGTGACCGAGTTCTTTCAGGGGATAGAGCTCGCGATAATCCAGAGCCTTAGCAGGCCCATCGAGGTTCTAGGCGAGATCCTAAGAAATGCTGCTAGGGCATGGGAGGTGGGCGTCGTCCACAGCGACCTAAGCGCATATAACATATTGATCACGCCGGAGGAGGAGATACTGATAATAGACTGGCCTCAATGGGTTCCACCAAGCCACCCGATGGCCCGGGAATATCTTAGGAGGGATCTATCAAACCTCATCAAGTTCTTCAGGAGAAAGTGGCGTATCGGAGAAATACCGGGAGAATACCTTGATCTGATCAGAAAGGTCCTCAGAGAAAGCTTTTTAATGTGATGGAGCCGCCGATAGGGTGAAGGTGCCCCGGTAATGGCATCAATGAAGACAGGAGCTGTAATCAGCATCTTAGGAGCACTAATCTCGCTCACGCCAGTCATCTACTTCCTCACGCTTCCACTCGACTCGCCGACTAGGGGAATCCTCTCCCAGCAGATAATAGGATTGCCCCTCATGCTATACTTCACGCTCGCGGGCGCCGTGGTAACCGCCACAGGTCTCCTCATATTCATGAAGGCTGCGAGAGCTCCGCCGGAGATCGCCTATTCATCCACGCTCCCGATCAGGGGTGTGCCTAGGGCGCGGGCAGCCCCCCCAACAACGGTTCCAGCGCCGCCAGATGAGCTCGTTACAGAGATAGAGCGCGAGATAGAGAAAATAGTTCAGCTCGAGGAGCCCGAAGCGGAGGTGGCGCCAGCTCCAGAAGAGGCCGCCAAGGAGAGACCGACAATTGAGGTCCAAGTGGTTAATAGGGGGCAGGACATGGTTTGCCCCCACTGTGGGGAGCTTAATCCACTGAAGTCAACTAGATGTGTCAAGTGTAAGAAGCCGCTTTATGAGGTCGAAGAAGGCGAACCAAGATGCCCTGTCTGCGATGCACCGCTCCGCCTCTCACAAAGGATCTCTGAAGACCTGTTCACATGCGGGCTCTGCTTCTCCGAGCTTAGGATACCCATCGAGCTGAGGAAAGAGATAGGTCTTGAATGAGAGCGCTGCTCACCGCATGTAAGCTGCTCATATTTATCCTCGAGCATTGCCTGAGAAAAGCTTAAAATCAGCGCGCTTCAGCTATCTACTGGAGAACATTGACGCAGATGCAGGGACATCAGATGAACATGGGCAAGAGGCCGCTAGGAATGGTAATGAAGCATGTGGACAAGTTCGTCAGGATAAAGCTGAAGAATGAGCTGGTATATGAGGGGAGGATGGTCGAGTGCGACAGCTACATGAACATAGTGATAGAGAAGGCCGTGGAGTATGAAGGCAATGGAAGGAAGGCGCAGTACCCGAAGGTCCTCATCAGGGGCAACAATATAATGTATATACAGTTGAATCCACAGCTCTCTGAAGGCTAGTCAGCGGCCTCCACGGTGTGGGGTGAGACTTCACTTAAATACTAATATTCTAGGATAGGTTCTCGTAGAACCGATATGCAGAGATCCAAGATAGTTGTTGAGAGATTGAATAGGCTGCCGGTGAAGGATCAGTATGTTGAGCTTGTTGAGAGGAAGGGGCTGGGGCATCCTGACTATATTATAGATGCAGCTTGCGAGTGCGCCAGCATAGCGCTTTCACGATATTATTTGGAGAATTTTGGCCAGATTCTGCATCATAACCTGGATAAGGGTCTTCTGGTTGGCGGCCACTCCGAGGTATGGTTTGGCGGAGGAGTAGTTGAGGAGCCTATTGACATAATCATAGCTGGGAGGGCCACGACCAAGATCTCGACGCCATCCGGGTATGTCGAGGTTCCCTATAAGGAGCTTGTAGAGGAGGCGGTTAAACACTTCATCAGGGAGAATTTCAGGTTCTTGGATCCCGAGGAGCATATTAGGATCGATGTTAAAGTTAGAATGGGTAGCGCGGATCTAAGGAGGACTGTGGATAGCTCGGATGAGGTTCCAAGGGCTAATGACACGTCTTATGGTGTCGGTTATGCTCCCCTGACGCCGCTTGAAAGGCTTGTTTACGAGGTTGAGAGGAGGATAAACTCGCGGGGATTTAAGGGCAGGGTCCCGGAGAGCGGTGAAGATTGCAAGGTGATGGGGCTGAGAGTTGGTAAGAGATATTTGATCACTGTTGCTGATAGCATTCTGGCGCCCCTCACACCGGACCCAGGACACTATGAAGCTGTGAAGGAGGAGATCCGTGAGGAGGTTCTAAGGATAGCTGACGAGATTTTGAGGGAGGAGAGGCATGAGGGCGTGGAGGTTTACGTGAACGCTGCCGACAGGCCGGATGAGGGGATATTCTATCTCACGGTTACCGGGACATCGGCTGAGAGCGGCGATGACGGGAATACGGGAAGAGGCAATAGGGCGAATGGCCTCATAACGCCCAATAGGCAGATGTCTCTCGAGGCGACAGCCGGCAAGAATGTTAGATCCCATGTTGGGAAGCTCTATAACTTGGTCGCGAGGAGAATCGCCGAGAGGATATACGAGGAGACGGGCAAGGTTGATGAAGTCTATGTTAGGATACTCAGCCAGATAGGCAGGCCCATAAACAGGCCGCTCGTGATCTCGATACAATACACGTCGCTCGAGAACATAGATGAAAGGTCATTCGCCTATGAGGCTGCTGAGATAGCTAAGGAGCAGATGAGGGAAATCAGGGAAATGGAGAAGCTCGTATTAGAGCAGAGGGTGATGCTTTTCTAGCCGAGGAACTCGTCTAAGCCCCTCCCGCGCCTGAGGATCTCATGGCACTTTCTCGGGCTTAGGCATCTGAACTCGACCCCGTGGGCTGCCAGCATCTTCGATGCCGATTTCTGGATGCCCGGCGCGACGAGGATCATCCTCGGCCTTCTCCCAAGCTCCCCCTCAATCTCCCTGACATAGGAGACTAGCTGCTTCACATCCTCTGAGGTCGCATTTCTCCGCTTTATCTCGATCACGACGATATTTCCCGAGGAATCTACTCCGAAGATATCCACGAAGCCCGCGCGCCCGGCCCTTCTCTCATCCTCGATGGGCTTAAAGCCCTCCTCGATAAGCGATGGCTCGAGAAGTATCGCCCTCTTCATCTCCTCCTCTGTCGCATACATCGCGAACTCTGCCGAGTCCTCAAGCCTGTATGTCTCCAAGCTATACACTTTCTTCACCGTGATCCTGAGAATCTCCTCCGGGCTCAGCCGCCTCGCCTCTATGACCAGCTCATTATCCCTCACGGCCACATCTATCATGGATCCGGGAGGCTGCCAGTTTACGGGCTCATAGCCTGTTGGCCTATGGACTAGAACGCTTCCATCCTGCTTGATTATTAGGAGGCGCTCGCCCTCGCCTAGGCTTGAGGAGGCTCTGCCTTCATAGAAGACCTCCATGAGCCCTACTAAGACCATGAGCGACCTGCTTCTAATCCCCTCCTTGAGCTTCTCAGCCGCCTCCTCGAGCCTCAATCTAGCCGAGTTAATCTAGGTGGGCTTGGGGCTAAAACCCTTCTCCCATGAAATGGCCATGAATAAATGTCGCCGAGAACATTACACCTCTGGGCATGAGCGCTGGGATCCCCCTTGTCAGGGATGTTATGAGGAGGGAGATATACCTTGTCGAGGGAGATGATCCTGTTAGCAGGGCGATAGGTATCATGAGGGAGCATAACGCCCCTCTCGTGATCGTGGTGGATAAACTTGAGAATGGCAGGATCTTGGGGGCGATAACGGAGAGGATGATCATGCGAGCGACATATAACCCGGATACCATGAAGGCTAGGACTGTCGCTTCTAGGATTCCCAAGATAAGCTCCAGCGCCTCCGTGGCTGAGGCCGCTCGCCTGATGCTCGAGAACCACGTGCTCGCCCTGCCGGTTGAGGAGAATGGCGAGATCATCGGCGTCATAACAGTCGAGGATGTCGTCCGCGCAGTGAGCGATGAATTCTTCTCCAAGATAAGGGTTGAGGATTTGATGAGCAGGGATCTCGTCTCCATCGGCCCGAGGGATACCGTCGGCCAAGCGATAGCGCTGATGAGGGAATATGGTATCTCAAGGCTCCCCGTTATTGATGGGGGCAAGCTCGTTGGCGTAATCACGATACATGACATCATAGTCAAGGTTATACAGCCTAGGCAGAGGGCGACACGTGGAGAATATGTGGGCGAGAAACTCAGGACTCTAAGCCATCAGGTCAAGGACATTATGACCGCTGATGTTATTGTTGCGAGGCCTGATGAACCTTTAAGCACGGCCATAAGGAGGATGTTTGAGGCAGATGTATCCTGTCTCGTAGTGGTTCATGAGGGGAGGCCCGTCGGAATACTGACGAGGACTGATATACTCGCACCCATCGCAGCTCTCGCGGAGAAGGAGAGGCGGGCATTAAGCGTCCAGCTAAGCTTCAAGGTCAACAACCTCTCGGAATCAGATAAGGAGCAAGTGATGGAGATTGTTGAGAGGTTTCTCAGGAGGCTTGGCGAGAGCATTGGAGTCGGCTATCTCATGCTCCACTTCAAAGAGCATAAGGAGAAGCATGGCGAGACTCACATGATCCACTGCAGGGCTAGGCTTAACACGGATAAGGCTCATGTGGTAGGTATTGGCGAGGGGTGGACGCCAGCCTTAGCCGCAAGAGTAGCCCTAGACATAATCGAGAGAAAACTTCTAGTAATGAAGGAGAACATGCAGAAATACCCAGACGCCGAGGAGCTATTATCTAGAATGGCCTCAGAGATCTAGCTAGAATCATTAGCCCTGCATGGGGATCTCCAAGGCTCTTAGAATCAAGCCTATCTCAGCATCCACCTCGATCAGGTTTCTAGAGCTTTTCAGGACTATGTCGGGATCCTTCAACCCGTGGCCCGTAACTATGCAGACTACCCTGCTATCATGCTCGATCAAGCCTTTTCTCGCAGCCCTAATTAGAAGGGCTATTGGAGAAGCCCCAGCCGGCTCAGCAAATATCCCCTCCCTCGAGGCTAGAATTCTCTGAGCAACGAGAATCTCCTCGTCTGATACCGCCTCAACCAGCCCCCCGGTCTCCCTCACAGCCCTTAGAGCCCTCTTCCAGTTCACGGGGTTGCCTATCCTGATAGCTGTTGCAACAGTCTCAACATTATCGATGGGCCTTATCTCGTTAGCGCCCTCCACGAAGGCCCTGTAAATCGGGCATGCGCCCTCAGCCTGAACGCCCATAAGCCTTGGAAGCCCATCGGCCAAGTCCAGGCTTTTCAGGTCGCTAAAGCCCTTCCAGTAAGCGACAATATTGCCCGCATTCCCGATGGGTATCATCAGATAGTCTGGAACATCTCCGCCAAGCTGCTCATAGATCTCATAGGCCGCCGTCTTCTGCCCCTCAAGCCTAAACGGGTTTATCGAGTTCAGGAGATAGAATCTCGGATCCCTGCTCAGTTCCCTGACTATTCGTAGGCAGTCGTCAAAATTCCCCCTAACCGCCAGAACCCTGGCGCCGTGGATCAGTGCCTGGCTAAGCTTTCCGAGAGCGATCCTCTTTGAAGGAACTAGCACAGCGCATCCAAGGCCCGCACGAGCCGAGTAAGCCGCAAGGCTGCTACTCGTATTCCCGGTCGAGGCGCAGATCGTCATCTCGGCGCCGGCCTCAACAGCCTTCGTCACGCCAACAGTCATCCCCCTATCCTTGAAAGACCCGGTCGGGTTATCACCTTCATACTTCACATAGATCTCCTTGATGCCGAGCTCCCGCTCCAAGTTCCTGCATCTTATTAGCCTCGTCCCACCCTCATTCATCGAAACCACATGCCGGTAATCCTCCACCGGGAGAAGCTCCCTGTATCTCCAGACCCCGAGCGGCCTCGACTCGAAATTCCTCAGCCACGGTATCTCGGAGGCCTCCTTATCCGTATCATAGACTATGTCGAGCAGGTCGCCGCACGCTGGGCACGAGTATAATCTAGCAGATCCCGGATACTCGGCACCACATCCAATGCAACGAAGCCAATATCTCGGCATAGTGATGCACCCTCATCTACCCAATCTCAGTAACACCCGGCCCCGGCTCAGTGATATAGACTTGGACCTTATAGCCGCGTAATGCGTAGAACCTCTCCAAAGCATCGGCTGCCAGCTTTCTACGCTCCTTCTCGATCACACAGATCACAGCAGGGCCGGCGCCGCTTACAGCTACCCCGGCATCAAGCTCCTCGCCCAACCTCTTAACCCCCTCGTATTCAGGTATTATCCCCGCCCTAGCCCTCGCCGGCTCGACAATCACATCACTCATCCCATCCTTCACCATATTAATGTTCTTCAAGGCCATCCCAGCAGCCAAAATAGACGCGCTAGCAACATTACGCACAAGCGATATAAGGGGAACCTCCTTGGGGACAACCTCCCTCGCCCTCCTCGTAGACCCCTTCTCCACGTCGGGGAGCACCACGACCACGCCGAGATCTGGTGGGGGGTCCACGTGATATATCCTCAGCCTCGGCTCCTGAGAAACCATGACAAACCCACCATATATTGCTGGAGCGACATTATCTAGATGGGGGGCGCCTGCCGAGACAAGCTCCCCCAACGCAGCATATCTCACAAGCTCCTCCCGGCTCAATCCCAAGTTGAAGAGCTTGTCGACGAGATAAGCCGCCGCGGCCGCTGTAGCCGCCGAGCTCCCAAGTCCGCTCCCCGGCTTTATCCCCTTCCAGATCCTCAACCTTACACCCTCCGAGAGCCCAAACTCCTCCATCATCCTCAAGGCAACATAGCCCCCAGTATTCTCCTCAGGTCTAGCTGGAACACGGTAGCCCTCCAGCACCTCAACCTCAACACGTTTATCCGGGATCCGCTCAGCTTCCACGATATCGTAAGGCTCCATCAACGCGAGCCCGAAAACATCAAAGCCAGGGCCCAAGTTCGCAGAGGTCGCAGGCGCCTTAACCCTCAACCTCATATGCTGAAAAACTCGAATAGATCTCCAAGAAAAAGCTTACCTCCAGACTTAGAAAAGATCAATAGCAGGCGAATCGGGGGAGGCTGTTAGAGGGGCCCGTGGCCTAGCTTGGATAGGGCGTCGGCCTTCGGAGCCGAAGACCGGGGGTTCG
>Ga0209183_1000687_pt1 | contig 12606 bp, 7 predicted proteins | sample LHCtaG_2_FD_184120 | JGI IMG/M metagenome (GOLD analysis project Ga0209183, IMG submission 184120) | Hot spring microbial communities from Little Hot Creek, USA to study Microbial Dark Matter (Phase II) - LHC4sed_replicate (SPAdes)... | ecosystem: Environmental > Aquatic > Thermal springs > Hot... | reverse complement strand
CCGACAAACTAACGCGTGTGGAGTGCGGTCTCCTTGACTACTAGCGGGTGCTCTAGTCCGTGCGCGTGAATGAGTCGCGGGTTAGGAGGGTAGTCTAGGGACCCCCACCCCCTATACCTCTCTAGCTCTACGCGATTAGATGCTAGCATACTTGAGACACAGAGTCGGGGTTACCGGATAGTATTAGGGCTATTATGGGTAGATGTACTGGATAATAATGGGATCCCGTGCGAGAATATGCCTTGGAGATCTCGAAAGAGGGAGAGATACATAGATAGGTGGAGGAAGTTCACAAATTTCTGGAGGGAAGTAAAGAAAAGGGTGGTGAGGGGGGAGTGGGCGTTTTGGATGAAGTTGCAAAGATTGTTAGGGATCACGTAGGGAGAGCCAGACAAGCAAATACCCACCCAGCTAAACTTTTAGTTCTCTCTAAATTGCTTAATGAGCTATTCCAAGTTAAGCTAGAGGAGCTTATTCCTGGAATTGAGGCTAAGCTTGGAAGTAAGGTGTTAGGCCTTAGGGGTAGAGCTGACCTCCTATTTTCAAATGTTGTTTTCGAGGTGAAGGTCGACTTAGATAGGGAACTTGACGACGCCAAAGAGAAGTTGAAGAAGTATCTTCAAGCACTACACGAGCGGGAGCCGTGGAGAAAGAGTATCGGTATAGCAACGGACTCCGTGAAGTTCAAGGCTTATGCCCCCGTAATTAAAGATGGGCAAGTTGTTGAGCTAAGTGAAGTAGGATCCATAGATATCGCTGAGTCGACGCCTCTCGAAAGCGTGTTATGGCTGGACTCGTTTATCTTTTCCACACCGAAGATAAGGCCCTCAGCCCAAGACCTAAGGTGGAGGTTTGGCCCGGGCAGCCCAACGTACTTCATCGCGAGGGAGAGCCTTCAATCCCTTTGGCGCGAGGTGGAAAGCGAGGGGGATGTAAAGCTCAAGCTTGATCTGTGGGCGAAGAACATGGAGATAGTCTACGGGAGCAAGCCCGAACTTGACTCATTCATAGACCACACCTACCTGGTTACTCTAGTAAAGCTGATCGTTTACTTTAGGCTGAGCGGGGACAACTCTGTAGATGAGAAGAAGATCATGGGAGCTCTAACAGGTGAGTACTTCTCATCCCGTGGTATAGCAAACCTAATCGAGGAAGACTTCTTCACCTGGATATTAAACCCAAAAATAGCTAGTAAGGCCGTAAGGCTGGTGTGTGACTTAGCTAAGGAATTGCTGAGATACGACTTCTCCCAGGTTGATGAGGATTTCTTCAAAGAGATATACCAGGAGATAGTTGAACGCGGAGAGAGGCACAGGATAGGGGAGTACTACACACCTGAGTGGCTTGTCCAACTCATCTTAAAGGAGGTCATCGACTTATGGAAAAGAGGAAACCAAGGATTCCCTAGAATCCTCGACCCAGCCTGCGGCTCAGGAACATTCCTCTGCAACGCAATTCACATGGCGAAGGAGGAGCTTCAAAAGAGGGGGGAGCCGCCAGATAAAGTCTTAGAATTCGTCGTTAATAACATTGTTGGTGTTGATGTAAATCCGTTGGCAGTAATTATTGCTAGGGCAAACTACCTCATAGCTCTAGGCGACTTGCTTCAATTGGGTAAGCAAGTCATAATCCCTGTTTATGTAGCTGACTCTATAAAGATGCCGAAGGTTTCGAAGGTTTTAACCACCCTTGCAACCAAAGGATATGTAGAAGTCTACGAAATTGAAGTCGAGGGTCATCGCATTCAAATACCGAAAAGCATGGTTTCCCAGAAGGCTGTACTAAGCCAAGTTTTTGAGGCCTTCAAGGACGCTGTCAGCACCTATAAAGCTAGGGCGGATAGGAGTGAAGTCCTCAAAGTTTTCGCAAGGAGAGTTCCAACATCGCTAACCGCAGGTGAGTTTGAAGTCTTGAAGTCGACATTAAGTGTTATCCTAACGCTTATGGATAGGGGGCTAGACTCCATATGGATTTTCATGCTTAAAAACATCTACGCTCCAATAGCGTTAGCGGAATCGAAGTTCGACGTGATTGTCGGCAACCCCCCGTGGATAGCTATGCGGTACGTCGAGAACAAGGACTACCAAGACTTCCTTAAGCAGCAAGTGCTAGCTTACGGGTTGCTAGACAGAGATCAAGTCCACCTATTCACCCAGATGGAGGCTGCAACCTTGTTCTTCTGCAGATGTAGCGACCTCTACCTAGGGGATGGAGGTCTGATAGCGTTTGTAATGCCTAGGAGCGTCTTAACCGGCGCACTTCAACACGCTAACTTCAAGCAGTTAAGGAAGCCGGGAATGGAGCTTATTAAAATATTTGACTTAGAAGATGTATCACCGCTTTTCAATGTTCCATCCTGTGTTTTACTAGCGGTTAAGGGTGGCAGAACAAAATACCCCGTCCCCGCGAGAAGGCTTGCTGGAGAGTTGCCTGAGAAGAACGTCAGGCTCGGTGAGGCCATCAAGCACCTCAAAGCCGAGGACTACATGTACAAGCCACCTACAATTCCAGCTAAGTACAGCAAGTACTATGATAAGGTTAGGGATGGCGCGACTATAGTTCCAAGAAGCTTATGGTTCGTTGAGTTTAAGGCGCACCCCACCCTCGGCATAGATGCATCTAAACCCCTCGTTAAATCATCGGGTGAATTGCTTAGGATCGCTAAAGACCCTTGGAATGTGGAAATCGAAGGTAACGTTGAGGCCGACTTCATATACGCAACCCTCCTAGGCGAGGACTTGGTGCCCTTCGGCTACGTTAAGCTAAGGCCGGTCGTTCTCCCGATAAGGCCGCTCTCATCGAGCTACGAATTGCTCGACGTTGACGGCCTAAGGAATAGGGGGTATGTATGTATGGCTGACTGGCTTGAGAAGGCTCAAGAAATTTGGAGGGAGAGGGCAACAAGACGGTCGCTCGATAACTATCCAAGAGTAATATCGTGGCTCAACTACATGGGCAAATTGACCGGTCAGAACCCGAGTAAAAGATACGTTGTCCTCTATAACGCAAGTGGGAAAAACGTGGTGTCCTGCGTGATCGATAAGACTTCGTTGCCAGCCTTTACGATACTTAAGACTGAAATAAGGTCGAAGGGCTTTATCGTGGATTGTAAATCATTCTTCTACGAGACTGACGATGAAATGGAGGCTCACTACCTCGCCGCAATCCTCAACTCAAATGTTGTTAATGAAGCCATAAAGCCCTTGCAATCTCGAGGTCTTTTCGGTGAACGTGACATCCACAAAAGGCCGTTCATGCTTCCTATACCGAAATTTAACGAGAATGATCCCCTACACGTTAAGCTGGCTGAGCTAAGCAAGGAGTGCCATGCTAAAGTCGCATCTATAAAGTTTACAAAGAAAAGTACGGCCGGTTTAAGGAAGGAGGTGAGGAAGTCTATTGAAAAGGAGATTATTGAAATAGATAAACTTGTATCGCAGTTATTAGGACTTTAAGTGGATAACTGTGGCGCTTGAACCTATCCATGGGGGTAAGTTGAGGGAGAGAGTTATACTTCTTAAGAGGTTTCTACCGCACTTAGAGTGGAACTGGCCTAACGAAGTTAAATCCAAGGTAAACGAGCAAGTCTTCAGAGGGAAACTGCCGTTAGATCGACCAATAAGCATTGAGGAGCTAGCTAAAACTGTTACAGATGCTCAGCTCGAACTAATGATCCAATTATCGCCTTTAAAGAACTATTACTCGTTTAGAGGGAAGTACTACACTGTTAGGAGAGGTGGTATATTCGATTGTGTAAGTTCTTGGGAAGAAGTTAAAGCTAGCGTAAGGCAAATACTCAAGGTTCACGGGAAGAAGGGCTACGCTTTATTGAAGGCTTTAGTGGAGGTTACTGAAGCCCATTTTGAAGCTATAGCCGTTAGGGCCAGTGAAATATATGGGGAGAGGCTCTACCCATCCCATCTAATAGCTGAGCTAAGAGATAAGTGGGATCTAGCTTGGGAGGTTGGCTCAAGGCAGTACCCAAGGTGGGCTATGCCTGAGGAAGTTAAGCCAGCGGTGATTGAGGTTTTATCTGAGTTTGAGGCAAAGCCCGTTCCTAGGCTGAGTACAAAGCAGGCTGAGCGTGAGTTCCTTGAGGTCATCAGGATGGAGGAGGATTTTCGAAGCTACTTAAAAGAATTAGTAAAGAATAGGCTTGAAGAAACTGTGAGATTTGGTAAGGAGATGTCCCCATTGTATTTGATAGACTACCTTCAATCTCTATTTGGACCTGTAATATTCTTCGACCACCTGCTCAGCATAACGCAACAATACTCAATATGCGATGCTGAGGTGGTAAGCAAAGCCGGTTTTAGAGCAGCAAACACCGGCTTTAACCTGGCTCTGTTCGGGGAGCCTGGAACTGGTAAGACGTTTGCCGTTAAGGATATGATACTGGGAAATGAAAGCCTCGGCGTCCCACCTCACGGCTTGCCAGGGATAAACAGGTACTGTGGTGGGATGACGCCAGCCATGTTCATAGCTATAGGGGAGGCTTACGTTGGAAGGCGTTTTAACTTCATCATCACAGAGTTTAACGATTGGTTTAAGTATCGGGGAATGGTTGAGCCGTTAAAGCTGGCCATGGAGAAAGGCACGATAAGGTATGAAACAAAGAGCTATACCGTAGGTCCATACAACTTCACATCCTTCTTCAGCGTCAACTATAACACAAAAGTTTACGAGAGGGGCTACGAAGTAACCGTAAGGGATCCAAACTTCAACGCCATAGAGGAGAGGATGCTCTGCCGACTTCACAGGCTGACGAAAGAGAAGTACCGGGAGCTATCAAGGAGCCAGAGGGCTTTAATGCTTGGCGAGATGAGGGCTAGGATGGAGCTAGCGAGTAAGATCCGTGACCACCTAACACTAGTCTACGCCATACAGACCAGGCATCCACTTGTTGCCGGAGCCTTCTATGATAAGAAGGTACTCGTAACAGATGAGATGTTAAAGATGCTTGAAAAGGCTTCAGACTTGGTCTTAGAGCACCTTGGAGAAGTTAAAGTTGTACCGTTTTCGATGAGGCTGGAGAAGAGGGCCCTACAACTGGCCTCAGCCATGTCTCTGATGAGCTACTTTAACGTGAAATCCGACCTGATTCCGATAGATAGCGTTGCCGCTAGAATGGCAACGCAGTTTTTTGTTGAAGAGGCGTGGGTCAGGTCAAATGAGGGCTTCCCCCTATACGATGTCCTTAAGGAGTTAGCCTTAAAGTAGCACTAGGGCGGTAGCTAGGAGTTAAATAGCACGCTAGCGCTAGGGCTCCAACTAACGGAGTAAGAGTACCGTTAGTTGGACTCTCTCCGCTCACCTACTAGTTAGTTGGCTACTCCACCGGAAGACTAGCTAGTGGAGTCCGCTCTCACCTACTAACGCTACTCCCCTAGCTACTCAAGGAAACTAACGTGTGCAGGGGCCTTGCTCTGCTGGCTCTCCACCTCTGTTACCCCATACTTCTCTGGGGTAAGTTAGCACTAGCACTAGCGCGGAGTGCTAGGCGCCTGTGCTGAGAGCCGGGCTCTGAGCTAGATCCTGCAGTAGTTCCTAGCACTGCACTTAGCACGGGTGCTAGGGATGGTGCTAAAGGAGTCGGCATTTAGCACGCGTGCTAAATCAATGGTGCTAAGTTCTACTTAGCAATGGTTCCTTAGCAATATTGCTAAGGCTACTTAGCAATGGCCATTGCTAAGATCATTGCTAAGTTGTTACAACTTAGCAATTTTGCTAAATAAGCTTCCCTAGCAACTAGGAAGCTGTGCTAGAATCTACTGCAGGATCCTACAACACGCTTAGCGCAACTCCCCGGTACCACCCCCTTAGCACCGGAGCTTGGCACAGCTACTAGCGCTAGCGCCAGCGCTAGGGAGGGCTCACTTAGCACCATCGCCAAGCTACCCCCTGGCACCAACGCTAAACCGCTCCCTAGCGCGGGCTGGGCCTACTTAGTGGGAGCCTGAAGGTAGCGCCCTGAGTTCTGGGCTGGGTTCTGGGCTCTACTAAAGCTACTTCCCTATAGCCAACTAGCGGAGCTGCAGCCCTCGCTAAGTTAGATCACTACCCCCGTTACCCCATAGATTTCTGAGGTAACGTGGAGCCCAACTAACGTAGTAATCCCCCGCGCGTGTTAGTTGGGTCCTCACTAGGAGAGACTGCAGCACCATCTAACGTGTGTTGAATTTAAAGGTCAGTCCTTCAGAGCCCTACAATGTGCTATCTAACGGAGCTACGTTAGTTTGGCGCTGGCAGTAGGTACTAGTGCCAGGTGCTAGCGCCAAGGGGGTTATGCCAGGGGGTAGTGCTAAACTCTAAGCTCGATCCTGCAGTAGATTCTGGCGCAACCTCTAGCACGCTACGCCAAGCTCCCAAGCTTACTTGGCGTATACGCCAAGGCTTACGCCAAGTTTTCTTGGCGTAGATGCTGAGCTTATTTGGCGTAGACGCCAAGGACTACGCCAAGCACATCTTGGCGTTTACGCCAGGTAACTACGCTAAGCGCTAAGGTAATCTCCCTAGCGTTTACGCTAAGGTTACGCTAAGGCCAACGCTAAATAAACTTAGCGTTTACGCTAAGAATACCACTACTGAGTTAGGTGAGCCCTCAACAGCACCAACTAACGTGGCCGGGGGTATTGCTACGTTAGTTTAGCCCCCCTCTACCCCAGAAAACTCTGGAGTAACGGCTTCCCGGTCTCCGAGACTGGGCTCCCACCAAGTGGGACCAGCTGCGTTAGGTGGTGCTGCTAGCCAGGCCTACTACCCAGTAGTAGGTTAGGTGTAGGTAGAGTGTGTAGCAGGTTGCGCTAGCTGGTGGAGCAGCCGGCGAAGCCAGCTAGTTGGTAGCCTCAAGGTGCCGGGCTATCTGCGTTAGCCGGTGCTAAGCCTCCGCTAGGTGACCCAACTAACAACTAGCGCAGACGCGGTGCCGCGATGTCCTCTTCTGCTTATAAGTTTCGAAAACGTTTTATGGGGTCGGAAGCGGTGATAGTATGTGTGGGTTCAGCCCCAAAACCCCAAAAACACATAAAGCACATAAGGGCATAAGCACCTATGGCACGAGGTCCCTTAAGCTTGAGGACGTCCCAAGGTTTGAGGCCCTCTATGAGGGGGTACGCAGAGCCCTTAAGGATGTGGAGAGCGGTGGGTACCGGCTGGGGGATCTCGCTCTAGTCGCAGTCCTAGCGTTCACTGGCTGTAGGCTTGGGGAGGCACTGAAGCTGAGGGTGGGCGACGTAGACCCCAAGAGCAGGGCGGTAAGGATAGCGCAGGGGAGGAAGGTAGCTCAGCACCCAAGGGTAGTGCCAGTCCCCAGCTCCCTGTTCTGGGATGTAGTTGGGCGTTACCTCACACAGGTACCGGGTAAGGACGGCCTGCTGTTCCCGTTATCGGAGAGCCAGGCGAGGAAAGCGGTCTACAGATTCGCGGAGAGGTACCTGGGGAGGAGGGTCAGGCCGCACGCGCTTAGGCACAGCTACGCGGTCTTCATGCTTGAGCGGACTAAGGACTTGGGAGCCGTTAGAGCTCTGCTGGGGCACTCAAGCTACAGCTGGGTGAAGGCCTACGCCACCTACGCGCGTAAGGGTCTAGGGCAGGAGCTCGAGGAAGCATTCAGGGAGCTTGATGTAGGTGATCGAAGGTGAGCTCGGAGCCTGAGAAAGCCCCTCATAGCCCACCACACCCCCCCAGTACTACTAGCGTACGGGCGGTTAAGAGCGTTAAGGTAGTCGACCTAGGCGATAGGTGGGAGGTACAGCTACCGGGTAGGGAGCCCTTTACGTTAGATAAGGAGGGCTGTGAGAGGTACCTTGAGACCTACACCAAGCTACCGCCACCGCACGGGCTAACGCAGGAGGAGGTTACCGCTGTGCTCGAGGCTATTAGGGAGGCCTCGGCTGTAACACCTACCGAGGAGGTTGGGAAGACCGCGGAGGTAGCTGAGGCCCCGAAGGCTGGGGAGGCTATAGAGTACCTAGAGGAGCTTGAGGAGGTACTGCAGTCTAAGCGCGTCTCCGCCCAGGTACCTAGGATAGCCTCTGTACTCGTTAGGTACGTATTAGACACCCTTAAGGTTAAGGTACCCGTGGTAAACGACAACCCCCTAGGCATCTACTGCTACAGCGGAGGGGCCTACGAGGAGTGCGAGGAGAGGGTTGAGAAGATACTCTACGATTACTACAACCTCTACGGTCTCGAGGAGAGGGGCGTTAAGTACAGGTCCCTACGTAACGAGTTCCTAGCGCAGCTGGAGGACTCTGCTAAGGTCTTCAGGGGCTTCGACCACCACCTACTGCTATCCAGGAACGGTATCTTCGACTGGGATAGGCTTGAGAAAGGTGAGAGCCCTAGGCTCGAGCCAAGCCCCGACTACCTGATACTCCACAAAATAGACCACGAGGTTGATTGGTCAATCCTTGAGGACCGCGGCTGCTACGAGAACCTCGAGAAGTGTATAGAGGAAAAGACACCGTTCTTTAGGAAGGTGTTCCAGGACTGGGTAGGTGAGAAGTGGATCCTACTGTACGAGATCGTAGGCTACACGCTGTACACCAAGGGCTACCCCTTCAGTAAGGCGGTAATGCTAGTCGGTGAGGGGAGTAACGGTAAGTCCACCTACCTAGCTCTACTGAAGTCCGTACTGGGTAGTAGGAACGTAACCTCGATAACCCTTCAGGAGATAGCTACGGACAAGTTCGCGGGTGGCGAGCTCTTCGGTAAGCTAGCTAACATCTACGCGGACCTACCCCAGGAGATGCTGAGGCAGACCGGTAGGTTCAAGATACTAACCGGTGAGGACTACGTTTGCTTCGACCGCAAGTACGCTAAGAGGAGGGTCTGCTTCACCAACTACGCTAAGCTGGTGTTCTCGTGCAACAAGCTACCCGCGGTAACCGACACGACCCTAGCGTTCTGGAGGAGGTGGATAGTGGTAGAGTTCCCCAACCAGTTCCCCGACAACCCTAAGTTCAAGGAGGAGGCGGTTAAGCACCCCGAGGTACCGAAGCTGATAGCTCTGTCGATACTGGCCTTCAGGAGGGTCCTAGAGAGGGGGAAGTTCTCATACCAAGAGGAGGCCGCGGACTATAGGGAGGTGTGGATGCGTACGGTGGACCCGGTCTACGACTTCATTAGGTTCGTGGAGGAGAGGGGCTACGCTAGGAGGGATAAGAACGGTAGGGTCGAGGAGAAGGAGCTCTACGGTCTGTACGCAAAGTACCACAACCTCTACAGGGAGGACGAGGTAGTACCGAAGAAGACGTTCACGGAGAGGCTCGAGAGCTACGGCATAACCAAGAAGCGCGTGGGGAGTAGGAGGTACTACGTAGGTATAGCGCTACTGAGGCCTGCGAGCGAGATCGAGTCCGAGATGGAGCGCGGTGCTGAGGAGGAGGCTGGGGAGGCCCAGCCCGACCAGCGTGCGCCATAACGCGCCATAAGGGAACACACAACTGCACCCTACTTTTTCCACTTAGCTACCACCGCTCCCTAACTCTGACTGCTATCAGAGTACCTTCACTACTGTCCCTAACTCTGGTTGCCTCCACTTTTGAAAAGGGTTATGGCGCGTTATGGCGCACTATGACACACCATCCTAAGAGAAATTAGAGACCACCGACTAACGCGGTCCGGGGGCAGGGCTTGGGCAGGCAGGTTTTACCCTAGAAAAGTCTGGGGTAAAGGTGTGCCCACCACGCAGTACGGCCCCGCGCCCCCCGACACCGCGCAGAGCCTGCACTGTGTGGCGGCCTCAGTATGCTCTACAGTATACGGTGATGTGCTGCGGGAACGTCGTGCCTATAAGAGGCTTGGGGAACAAGGTATAACGGGGAGAAAGCCCCTGTCGGGCAAGTCTCACTCAAGCCCCAGACCTCAGAGGGAGTACGTCGAGGTAAAGGTGAGGCTGGACCCAGAGACCTATAGGAGGATAGTTGAGGAGGCGCCGAAGCTGTACGGGCGGCTGCGGGGGTCTATGTCTAGGTTCATTAGGGACGCTATCAGGGTCTACCTAGCCTACCTAGAGTATAGGCGGAGGACGCAGAGCTCCGCTAGTTAGCACCTACTAGCGGAAGGGGGTACTCCAGCTCACATTATAGTATGGGGCATCTCTCCGTTTCAGCTAAGGTTGGTGAGCCTCTCCAGGTACTGGCTAGTTGGTCTGCACTTACAGACTAACGCAACACCCCGTTGCTAGCAGTATCGATACTGCTAGCAGTATCAGCACGGGCTAGCTGGTGCTGGAGGCTTTAGCCAACCCCGTCAGTGGTTGGTATTGTAGACGATACCAACGACCTACCTAGCCGGGCCAGCTAACGCGCGGGGGGTCAGCCCAGCTAGTTGGTGCTATCTAACACGTACTCAGGGTACTGCACAGAGCGTAGCCAGCCCCGTTAGGTAGTGCTATCCACGTTAGTTGGTCTAACTAACAGGCGGGGCCTCTCGCGTTAGTTTGTAGCCAGCACCTTAAAACCTTTACCAACTGTACGTAGATGGACACGTAGATGTGTACGTAGATGATCTCGCACCTACTCGCTACCAGTTCGTGACTGGGTTGGTAGATGGGTACATCTACATATACGTCAGCGAACGTAGACGGCTATGTAGATGGCGTGTAGATGGAACGTAGATGGGCAGATAGATGGTTACGTAGATGGCTCGTAGATGGTGATGTATATGACTGCGTAGATGGCGTGTAGATGTGCGACCATTACCCCAGAGATTTCCTGACCCATATCGGGGCCCACCTCCCTGCCCCAGAAATCTGTGGGGAAACGGGGTACTACTACCTAGCTAGCCAAGCCCTTACCCCAGAAAAGTGTGGGGTAACGGGTAAGAACCTTGGCATAACGCTAAATCACTACTACGCCAAGGACTACGCCAAATCGCTCTTGGCGTAAACGCCAGGAGGTTTTAGCACGAACTTGGCGTTGGCCTTGGCGTAAGCCTTGGCGTTAACGCCAAGACTCCTTGGCGTAGGCCTTAGCTTACGCCAAGTAGAGTCTACGCCAGGATCTTGGCGTAGGACTTGGCGTTAACGCCAGGTAGGCCCGGGGGCCTGGCGTAAACGCCAGGAAGCTACGCCAGGATCTACTGTAGCTTCCAGCTCAGCGCTCAGCGTAGCTCCCTGGCGCTACCCCCTGGCGCTGGCGGTTGGCGTACCTATACCGGTGCTAAGCGCTAACTAACGCACTGCTAACCCTTTACCTACCTCACCTAAGCGCGGGGTCGGGCGGAGGCGTGCGGGTGCCTAGCTGAAGAAGCCTGCCCCCTGGTCTGCCCTTGGTCTAGCCATTCCTGAGCCTTTTGCCGCGTTCTTACTGGATTAACCCAGCACTGATCGCCCAACTTCCGTTAGTTGGCTACTCAGGGTACTACACAAACTAACGCGTCCGGGCCCGGGGCTGGCTGGGTAGTAGCCCCGTTTCCCCAGAGTTTTCCGGGGTAAGGGGAGTAGCCTTTAGGGACAACCTTTAGGGGCACACCTCTAGGGGCTAGTCTATAGGGAGGTGTAAAAAGCTGCTAGGCTTAGGGGCTGGCCCGGGCTTGCCGGCCTTCCTTTGCTAGTAGCTTCCTGATCTCGCGGAAGGTCTTAAGGATCTCCTCCCTAGCCTCCTCCAGCACCTCCCTCCCTCTCGAGCTCCTCGACCTTCCTGACATAACCCTCAAGCCTCTGCGCTAGGTACCTAAGCTTGTTCAGTATCTCAACTAATGTACTCCTATCCAGCTCAACCCTACTCAGGGCCTCCACGAACGCGTCTAGGTAGTGGACGACCCTCCTACCCACCACAGCACCCTCAAGCACTATCCCCAGGTCCCTGTGTAGCCTGCTAACGTACTCGTACGCCTCAGGGCCTAGGTAGCACCTCCTAACCCTCTTCCTAACCCTACCACCGGACTTGGTGTACCCTAGGTAGTGTACTGCGTAGTAGTAGACCCTACCCCCCTTAACCTGCCTCTCAACCCAGCTAATCGGGGAGCCGCACCTAGGGCATACAGGCCTCTCCACACGTTACCCCAGAAATTTATGGGGTAACGGGGTTAATAAGCTTTCAACACCCGCTAGCCAGCAACGTTAGCTGGAGCACTACCTAACTCGTTAGTCGGTAGAGGGTCCACCTCCACCTAGCGGAACCCTAGGGGTTAGGGCCTAGCTCGTTAGGTGGGTTAGCCAGCTCCCAGTGCTCGTTGGTGTAGTTAAGCCCAGGTTAACTACACCCCTCTAGCACCGAGTCCGTTAGATCGAGATCCACCTACTAGCCGGTCCACGCTAGCCCGTACCGACAAACTAACGCGTGTGGAGTGCGGTCTCCTTGACTACTAGCGGGTGCTCTAGTCCGTGCGCGTGAATGAGTCGCGGGTTAGGAGGGTAGTCTAGGGACCTCCACCCCCTATACCTCTCTAGCTCTACGCGATTAGATGCTAGCATACTTGAGACACAGAGTCGGGGTTACCGGATAGTATTAGGGCTATTATGGGTAGATGTACTACTTTAACGTGAAATCCGACCTGATTCCGATAGATAGCGTTGCCGCTAGAATGGCAACGCAGTTTTTTGTTGAAGAGGCGTGGGTCAGGTCAAATGAGGGCTTCCCCCTATACGATGTCCTTAAG
>Ga0209183_1000686_pt1 | contig 12619 bp, 9 predicted proteins | sample LHCtaG_2_FD_184120 | JGI IMG/M metagenome (GOLD analysis project Ga0209183, IMG submission 184120) | Hot spring microbial communities from Little Hot Creek, USA to study Microbial Dark Matter (Phase II) - LHC4sed_replicate (SPAdes)... | ecosystem: Environmental > Aquatic > Thermal springs > Hot... | reverse complement strand
TCTTGAACTCCCAATAGATACTATGTCATTAAGGATATTTAATTCTTAGTCACTCTTACCAACAAGACATATTTCAATAATACTTATCCCATAACTAGCTGTCCCATATAATAGGTAATAGATATGAATTCCTATCGTATCTGTCCCAGAGCAACATCACTACATGGGGCAAAACCCGCCATGCTCCAGCCTCCGAAGCCGGAGGACCCGGGTTCAAGTCCCGGCGGACCCGCTAACCTCTAGGTACGGTCCAAGCCTCTAGGCCCCTTCTCGTAGCTCATAGACTCTACGGGGTGTTCACATACTAGAAACCACCAACGGTCCACGAGGAGCTTCACCGTTTCATCTACGACCTACGGTGAGGGCGCGGCACCCTCCCTAAGCCCCTTCCTAGGGGCCTTCTAGATGGGGTACGCTATGTGCACGAAGTGTTTTAGAACCCCTGTGGATAGCGCTATCGCGTTTGCTAGATCTACCTCCGCCTAATGTAGTTTAAGGTTTCCTCTAGGCACTTCCTAACCTCACTAAGACCTACGGTTACTGGCCTACCGAACCTCCTCCAGATGTTAAGTACAGGCTCCTCCTCGCTCTCCTCAGCTACAAGGACTACGTCTGCTAGGGAGCGGTTTACCCTCGATACTACCCTACTAATCGTAGCTGAGGACCTAAGTAAAGCTATCCCTCTACTCTTCAGCCAGAGGATCTGATTGTAGAGGAGGCCTACGTACCTACCTATACCGTTACTCGCCAGCATGGGTATGTGAACATCGTGGAAGTACACGAAGCCCGGGTTTAGCTCCTCGATAACTCTATTCTCAATAGCGTTTAGCTCAGCAGTACTATAGGCAAACGGGTTGTACGACCTAAACTCTACGAACTCTAAGACCCTCTCCAAGGTCTTCGTATCAGCTCCGTACCTTGGGAAATACTCCCTTAGGAGCCTCCTCCACGTGTCCTCGGAGTACCTGTAGCTAACTACGAGAGCTTTAAAACCGTTAGCTACAGCCATTAGGATTGGGAGTATCTCTAGCTCGCTGACCCTCATATGCGGTGGGTACTCGTAGAGCATGCTATCGGTAGTTACTAGCCTACCCAAACTCCTCCTGAGGGTCTCGCACGGTATGGTGAGCTCCCTACCCACCTCCTCAACTATACCGCTCAGGCGTTGCGGTATGAAGAACGCAACTCCGCGCCTTCCCCCTATGCTGAACGGTACTTCAGCTACTGTTAGCGGGGCCCCCCTCACCTTTCTAATCTCAATGTACCTAGTGATGAGCCCCCTCTCGATACTCTGCCTCAGTATTAGTACTAAGTCAGCTACGTACTCCAAGTCTCCTAGCTCAGCTCTATTCCCCCCTAGAGGCTCCTCCGCTACTAGGATAACCCCTTTATCTAAGGTCCTAGCTAGGTTGTAGAAGAAGTTCTGTAGGTATGCTCTAGCTCTAAGACCCCCTCCTATAGCTCTAAGTAAGGGCGTTACAGAGTCGACTACCACTACGCTAGGTTTAAACTCAACTACGGTTCTACCGATCTCTCCAAGCAGATCTACAGCAGCCTCCTCGCTCTCGATTACCGGGATCCTGTAGAACTTGAGGAGTCCTCTCCTCTCAACATCCTCCATGTCTATACCTAACGTTGCTACCTCCTTGTACAACCTCCCCCTATCCTCTTGAAGCCCTATGTAGAGGCACTTAAAGCTTCTGCGCGCGTTCTCGTAGCACGACTTCGCTGCTAGCACGGTCTTGCCGGTCCCGGGGCTACCAATAACGAGTATTAGCTCCCCGCTAGTTAGCGCTTCGGGGATAAGGCTATCGAGCTCCTCCAGGCCCAGCCCAACCTTCCGCTCCTCACCCACGGAAGACACCTAGGAGCACCTGCGCCGGCGTTATAGAGAAGGCTACAGAGGATTTAAACCTTATAGTCAGCTATCTGACGGCTACGCTTAAGCCTACCCCAGCCTTGCATTGAGCTAGTAGACTCCTACACCCCAGAGCGCCAGCTCTTCGAGGAGACGGTAAGGGCTAGTAGCTGAACCCTTTTTAAGAAATCTCTATGTCAGGTACCTCCAGGTGGGCTACGTGGTTAGCTCTACTACAACGTACCTAGAGGAGCAGATCTTAGAGGCTTTAGATAGGGTGTTCGGCATAGCAGCTGAGCTAAGGCTAGGGGGGAGCTCCAACTACAGTATCGGGGACCTAGTGGCAGCTACTGTAACGGCTATACTACTGGTTAGAGCTTACGGTATGTATGGCTACTTAGATACAAAGACCTGCTCAGAGCTAGAGGAGGTGCTTAGAAGCTTCCTAAAGGCTTACTTAGCCCCTGGTAAGCCTGAGGCTGAGAAAGCCTTAGAGAACCTACTGACCGTACTAAGCTCGGTAGCTGAGCACAGCTTAGAGAGGCGGAGGGCTCAGGTAGTTAGCTACGGTGAGACCTCCCTATAGGAGGTTAGTTTACACTCCTACTGCGCTACCGGACTTAGTTGGCTAGGTAGAGGAGCGAGCTTGAGGTACCTGTTGCAGTGCTTGCTCTAAGGTACGGGCTACTTAGGTTAAGTCTACGATATCCATATCCTTGCGGAGGATACCCCCTCGCTTACAATGCCCTTCACAGCCTCACCTCCACATACCGTACCACCTCCCCTCTCTACCTCTACCCTTGCTGTTGATGTACTTAGGTCGTAGAGTACGCGGATAGCTCCATCCTTAATCGACCCAGTAGCGTATACGTAGCTAATCCCACCTCTCGTAGCGACCTCCTTCAACTTCTCCATAAGGGAGCTGAGGTTAACCGTCTCACGGAGAACCTCTAGTAGCTGGGATGACTTCAGCACGGTGTAAAGGGTTAGCGGGTCTATGCACTCATCTGAGAGCTTAAGCTCGGGCTTTCTAGGCTCTACCTCTGGTTTGGGTGCCGTCTCTGCAGGTAAAGCCCTTGGTGGAGCTTCTTCCTGAGGTGGTAGCTGGGGTGGTGGAGTTGGTGGGGTAGGTGGAGTAGGTGCTGGCTGAGCTCTCTCCCGGATCCTCGCTGCGACCTCAGTCTCTAGAGAGACCTCTAGAGCTGTCTTCTCCTCAACTCTAGCTATGGGGAAGATGAGGGTATCTAGGAGTACGTAGTCCCTAGAGACCTCAACTACCTCAACAACACCCTCCGGTACGTAAAGATACTTCGCTGCAGCGCTACTGCACTCAACCCCTTCATACAGCACCTCCCTCTCTACCGGGCTGAAGATCACTGCGACCTTCCCAACAGCTCTGCAAGCTACTATATGCCCGTCGAGCATGGCTATCGTTATGTAAACCCCTTGGTTAACGTTCTTGTAGCTCACGTAGCCAGTAAAGCCCTTACCAGCGTAGTCGCTGAGTACCCTCCCGAATGGCTTAACACGGGACTCTGTTACCTCCACTACTCTACCGCTACCAATAAGCACCTCAGCACACCCGAGTAGACGTTCACCAACTACTTACTTCTATTAAGCTTTTTAAATAGCTCTACCACTTCGGCGTATTTATATACCTCCCGAACTAGGAGAAATTGGTGGGCTAGGTGTCTACATCTGTAAGAGAGTTCGAAAACATCTCTGAGTTCCTGAAAAGCGTTGACGATGCGATATCGGAGTATAGGAAGAGGTTAGGCGAACTCCTCAGAAAGCTCGAGGAGTTGAGGATTAGAGCCGAACAAGAGAAGAAGCTTAAGGCTATACTTAGTAAGCTAGGTCTATCTGAGACCACCGTTGCGAACGAGGTAGCGCTTCGGAACGTAAGGATAGTCGTTAACCCAACTGCAATGCAGGAGCTAGCGGCTATGGAGGCAGCTGTTGAAGCTCTAAACAATAAGGTCACGCTACTAACTGCAGTTAGGAAGGAGCTCGAGATACTCAGCAGTATAGAGGTTGGGGCAAAGCTTAGCGTGATCTACTTAGATGAGGTACCTAGGACTATCGTCCTAAGGCTTTCCTAAACCTCCCTTCTGAAAATTAAAGTTATTAGATCACTAGAATATCTCCTCTTCAGCTATAAGCCTTCTAAGTAGGGACGCCCTTATCCTTAGAGCTACGTAGGTAGCAATACCTATCCCCACTAGAGCTCCAAGTAGCGGTGCGTATCTCCATAGGATAGTTACTAAGGTAGGCCTTACACTTACTGAAACGTACCTGTTATCGTAGAGAGCTACGTACTCCTCGGTAGTAACGTAGCTCGGATGGGAAATTACTACTTTGTAGGTTCCGTAGGGGATCGACGTCTCAACAACCCCTCTATCGTCTGTGAGGAGCTGAGTTACGGTAGCACCGCTTTCCCAGCTAACTATAGTTACAAGCGCGTTGCTAATCGGGTTACTACCCTCTAGAACTACTACCCTAAGCCTATACGGCTTCCTCTCAACCAACAGCATTGCCGAGGTATCGTTAGTAAGTGAGACGGTTACCGGCTTAGACTCGCTGTACACTCTCTCCCAAGCACTCTCAGGTATTAGCCTAAGGACGTGGATACCGTAGGGTAGCTCTACGGTTACGTTAGTCCCGACCCCCGATGCTACTACTGTTCCATTAGCGTACAGCATAAACTTACCGATGAGTATCCCTATAGACCTATCAGCTACCCTAATACTGAGGACGTACGTAACCCTCTGTAACTCTACCCTAAGCCTTCTCGGCGCATTTAGAGCTATGCCTAGGTTTACAGGCTTATATACGCGTTCACCGGTATCCGAGGGTCTTACGCGGAGGCTGTAGTCACCGTAGGGAAGCATTACGAACACCGAGGAAGCTGGAGGCTCTACGGAGTAGCTATAGGTAACTGGACCCTCTATCGAGATAGTTACAGGGGTTAGTAGCCTCCCGTAGGGGTCTACTAGCTCCACTAGAAGCGAGTACATAACCCTCTGTACGGTGATGGATAGACTCTTATCCTCGTCTACTTCCACTACATTGGTAACGCTCTCGTAGACTTCTTCGTACCCCGTTAGAGGTGCTATTGTTATGTTCCAAACCCCGTAAGGGACCTGTAGCATAGCTGTAGTTACCCCAGTTAGGGTTTCCGCAAGGGTACCGTTTAGGTACACACCCAGCGGAGCTATGGTAACCCCGCTATAGGGATCTGATATCGATAGAGCTAAGCTGTAGATCCTCCTACTAAGCCTTACTACAGTAACCTCTGCAGGGACCTTGATTACTGTGGTAAGCTCTTCGTAAACCTTCTCGTACCCATTAGCAGGTCTAACTACAAGTAGGTACTCCCCGTAGGGTAGTACTAGGTCTACCTGCTTAAAGCCCTTAGGGACCGTAGTAGAGGTATTGAGTATCTGCACCACTAGGGGGGCTATCGGAGCTGAAGCAGTTGAGTTGTCTAATATTAGGATCGTAACAGGGTACCTAGAGCGCTTAAGCTCCAGTGCTAGCTCGACGTTACTAGAGATAAACACCTTTACTGAGGTCGGGACATACACCGCTTCAAAACCTTTTGAGGGTACTACCTCAACTACGTGCTCCCCGTAGAGTAGCGTGAACTCGTGAACTGTAGCTACAGAGGAGCGGGTAAGGATTCTCCCGTCTACGTATATATCTACGGGCGCTACGAGTTTCAGCCCGCTTACGTCATCTAGAAGTACTAGCCTTAGGGTAAACTCTCTGTACAGTAGCTCTGCAAACACCCTTAGCCCTACAACCCTAACCGGGGTCTTCAGGGACTCTGCAGTTAGTACCTCAAGTACGTTACCCTCCCTTAGGGTAAAGGTTAGCGAGGCGTTCTGCACGTAGGGTAGACCTGGGACTATGTCAATACGGTAGGTAATCCCTGAAACTATATTCCTAAGCTCTAGGGTCCCGTTCTGCAGAGGTCTGAGGAGTACCTCACCACCTGGGTAGGAGAACCTGACTATGGTGTTCTCTAAGCTCTCGTTACCTGGCATAACTATGCTAAACACAGCTGCCCTAGCTACTACGCTATCGATAGGTAGAGCTAGACCTCTTTCCACAGCTAAGGCGCTGTTCCTTATGACGGTAACACCTCCCTTCTCAAGCATGAAGACCGAGGTAAGGTCTGCTAGTACGTCTCCATCTAGGTACGTAGGTGCGGATGCGTAGAGTGTGGTAACGTTCCTAAACACCGGTAGAGGGTAGGGTAGTACCCTCAGAACCTGAATCCCAGCCGAGGATACTACCGCGTAGGAGTAGCCGGGTAGCTGAGGTAGAGGGGTTATCCTCCTAACCTCACCGACCATAGGGTAGACGTACCTAAGGCTGTAGCCCCCTGCGTACCTTACATACATCCTAACCCGCCCATCGGAAAGCCCTACCAGTAGGTAGCTTCCATCAGTATACGTCACCGCATCAGCTACACGAGCTCCTAAGCCTACGTAGTCCTCGATACCGGCTACCCACCTTAGGGTAGTCCCCACGAGCGTTGTGGTAACCACGTAGACGTAGCCCTTAGTGGAGTCCGAGTAAACCAGCCTCAGCTCTACCTCCCCTAACCCCCGTATAAGTATGGTTGAGTCTACTGTAGGGTCAAGTAGGAAGTTTGCTGAAGCAACCGTAGTACAGCTCGAAGGAGCTGGAGTCATATCGTATAGAGTTAGGTGTACCTTAAGGAAGCCTGGTACTCCGTAGACCTTCGAGGCAGGTCTACTATCGTAGAACTGTGTTGGTAGTATAATCTTAGGTAGGGGGATCTCGTCGGGTATGTACCTGAACTGCTTAGGGGAGTAGGTGTAGCTGTAGAACCATACGACGGCCCCTAGGTAGTTCCTTATCGTTAGGTTAATGTAGGTAGTCCTAACGGGATCTACGGGTACTGGTATGAGGGCTAGACCCCTTTCGTTAGCGTTAACGCCGTAGGTTATGGGGCTCTGCCCCTCTGTAAGTACTGTAACCTCCACAAGGGCTCCCGAAGCTGGTTTCTCTACAGTTTCCTCTACGTAGGTTACGTTTAGGGAGAACCTCACTACGTTCTTCGACGGTATGTAAGCTACGAGGACTCTAGATGCATCCCAGTAGAACCCCCTCTCCGTGTGAACCGCTAGAGGAGCTACGTCTTGTACGTACATACCCTCTAGGTACCTACCGAGGGCTGTAGCGTTCCCCACGGTAGGACCTATCCTAAGTATCCCGGAGGCCTCCTCGTCAAGTAAGTATATATAGCAGGTAGTGCAGGGGTATGTCCTAGGACCCCTCTCACTTACTAGAGCTACGACCCTAACCCTACCTACAGCATCCCTAGCTAGGTAGACCTTGTTCACGTAGAAGTCAGCTCCTAAAACTACGTAGAGGTGCTTAGCTAGCCTCCCCCCGTCTACCCTAAACACCAGTAACTCCCCGCGGTCGCTACCAACAACTATTCGGCTCTGCGGGAAGCCGTCAGCTCCTACGTACGTAGGACTACCGGTTAGGGGGTATAGATCCTCCAGCTTAGGCCCTACGTACGGGTCGGATACGTCTACTACAGCTACAGCTCCGACCCCTCCTACGGTCCCCGCAATAGCTACCCTCGAGGAGTCTAGAGCTACGATATACCTAGCCTCGATCCCTAGGGGGCCTAAGTCCACTGTATAGGCGAAAACCCTATCCTCAGGCCAGGAAGGGCTTGCCCACACGGTATGCAAGCCCACCTTAAGCTCTGGAGAGAGAGTAGCTAGAGCTAGTATGATCAGTAGTATGACCCTCCAGTAGTAGCCTGTGCTATGTGATACCCTAGTAGACATCTGCCACACCACTAGTATGCTCTAAGTAATCCACGTATATATATTAAGAAACCACAGTACCTACAGGTACTGGAGGTGTCGGAGGAGAGCCGTAGCTCTAGGCCTAGCTTCTTAGCGAAGCTATTTAGGAGAGGGAGGGGCGGGAGAAGACCCGAGGAAGTAGCTGAGAAGATACTTGAGAGCATGGAGGGGGTTGAGGGGTCTAGGTACGTACGTAAGCTCTACAGTGCCTTACGTGGGTATAAGGTGGTAGAGTCATACCCGATCTGGGAGCCTTTCGCAAGTATAAACATAGTTGAGGACCCTGAGGGTAAGCTCTTCTACGAGGTCTACGAGATCACCTTAACACCTGAGGAGGAGAAGGTCTTCAAGGATATAAGAGACCACATAATCTGGGAAATTAAGCCCCTAGTTAAGCTAGACGTAGACGTAGCTACGGAGATTAGGAGGGTAGCTAGGAAGGTCATGAGGGAGTTCCAGATTAAGTTTACTAGAACCCCCGGGCTTTCGTGGAGTAAGATAGGCTACTACATAGAGAGGGATATCATAGGCTACGGTATCCTAGACCCGATATTCAGGGATAGGCACATAGAGGATATCTCCTGTAACGGCCCTGGGAAGCCCATCTACGTATGGCATAGGAAGTACGAGTCCCTACCAACTAACGTAGAGTTCCCAACTGTGGAGGAGCTTGATGAGTACGTGGTGAAGCTAGCTCACATGGCTGGTAAGCACATATCCGTAGCCTACCCAGTGCTGGACGCTATACTCCCCGGAGGGCACAGGCTCGCAGCAACCTTTAGGAAGGAGGTATCCACCTCGGGCTCTACCTTCACTATAAGGAAGTTCAGTGAGTCCCCGATAACTATAGTGGATATGATAACCTACGGAACCATAAGTCCTGAGTTAGCTGCTTACTTCTGGCTAGCTATGGACTACAAGATGACTACCCTCATCCTAGGGGTTACCGGTGCCGGGAAGACGTCTACGTTAAACGCTCTAGCGACGCTACTGAGACCTACGTACAAGATCGTAACTATAGAGGATACACCTGAGCTTAGGCTACCACACGAGAACTGGGTCCAGCTGGTCTCAAGGCCTTCCTACATAGGTAGTGGGGTTGGTGAGGTATCGCTATTCCACTTAGTTAAGCTATCTCTTAGGTACAGGCCCGACGTAATTGTAGTTGGTGAGGTTAGGGGCGAGGAGGCCTACGTCCTCTTCCAAGCTATGGCTACGGGCCATAGCGGTATGACAACCCTACACGCTGAGAGCATAGACGCAGCCGTTAAGAGGCTTACCTCACCACCTATGAACATACCCCCATCCTACATACCTCTGGTAAACATAGCTATGGTTATTAAGAGGGTGCATATTAAGGATGAGAAAGGGAGGATAAGACCGGCTAGGAAGATAACGAACGTCTGGGAGGTCCGCAACTACGAGGACTACGTAGAGGTAGCTAGGTGGAACCCAACTGAGAATATGTTCGAGGTAGACCTAGAGAGGAGTATCCTACTGGAGAGGGTAAGTGCTCTAACCGGTCTAACACGGGAAGCTCTCTTAGAGGAGATCGGTAGGCGTAGGTTCATACTGAGCTGGTTGGTAAAGCAGGGTAGAGGTGATTACAGGTCGGTAGCTACCTACGTCTACAAGTACTACACTAACCCGGAGAGGACCTTAAGGGAGGTAGGTGCTTAGTTTGGCGCCCGCCTTCAGGAGGAGGAAGAAGGAGAGCAAGGTAGGCCCTAAGGAAGGTGCGGCTAGTGTAAAACCTCGTACTGTAGTAAGGCTTACAGCTTGGGAGGTCTTCGAAGCTCTCTCACTAACCCTTTTTGAACCCCTTAGTAAGAGATTCGTTAAGTTCTTTGAACTAGATAGGAGCCTTACTAGGGCTGGTCTAAGCGTACACCCAGTTAAGTACGGGGCTATAACGATAGCTCTCACTCTCTTCTCGGCACTATTCTCAACTGTTGGGATAGTAGTTCTAACCTTAACTGTACAGCTAACCTTCCCGCAGCTAATTATAGGTGTACTAGTAGCTTCTATAGTCCCCGTCCTAGTGCTAGCTATTAGGTTAGCCTACCCCTCGCTACTATCTACCCTAAGGAAGAATGAGGTGGAGAACGAGCTGCCGTTCTTCATGGCCTACTTAGCTACCATGGTTAGAGGAGGCTACAGCGTTGAGAAGGTTGTGGAGAGGGTTGCTGAGCTAAGGGTGTTTAAGGCTATTAGGACTGAGGCTAGGAGGATCGTTACACTGATTAGGATGTTCGGTGAGGACCCGGTTACAGCTTTAGAGAGAGTTGCTTCACAGCACCCAAGCCCTAGGTTTAGGGATGTAATCCTAGGCTACACCACTACCCTTAGAAGCGGTGGCGACGTACTCCACTACCTAGAGGTTAGAACTAGGGAGCTTTTCGAGTCTAGGGCTACGGAGGTTAGAGCACTACTAGGTAGGCTAGCCTCCTTCCTAGAGATCTACACGATATTCGGAGTAGTCGTCTCAGTAACCCTCTTCGTCTTCTTCGCGGTCTCGGCAGCTCTAACAGCTGCTCAAGCCCTTAGAGCACCTGCTGAGCTTACTGAGCTCAGTATTGATGTAACCGTACCGGCTCTATACAGCTTCATAGCCCTCCCAGTTATGGCCTTAGCCATAGCCCTAGCAATGCACCTAAACCAACCTAGGAACCCGATTAGCTACTGGGCTGTCTACAGTACCCTACTAGTCTGGGTACCGGTAGCAGCTGGTGCTTCAGTTACCGTACTAGTATCTACTGGAGGTTTAGACCTCCTAAGCGGTAGTATCAGTATCGAGGGGGTTAGGTCAGCCATATACACGGTTTTAACCGGTCTACTAGTAGCCTCGCTACCCCCCGCGATCAAGTACGCGAGGATTGAGAGGAAGCAGAGAGGGCTTGTAAGGGCTGTGGCGGATATGCTTAGGGATATAAGTGAGATTAGGAAAACGGGGCTAAGCCCTGAGAAGTGCATGATCCTGGTATCCTCTAGGAGCTACAGAGGGCTTACCCCAGTAGTTGAGAGAGCTGCCGCAGCGCTAACAGTTGGGATGAGCCTTGAGGAAGCTTTAAGGGGCGCTCTCAGAGGATTGAGGGAGTGGTTTACCGTAGCCTCCTTTAGGTTTCTAGCAGACTCAATAACCGTTGGTGGGGGCTCCCCGGAGGTTATAGATACCCTAGCTAGGTATACTCAGATGCTTAGCGAGCTGGAGGAGGAGACCCGTAGGAAGATGAGGACCCAGGTCTTCGTACCGTACTTCGGGGCTATAATGCTCTCCTCGCTACCGGTAATGATCCTCTACATGCTCCTATCGATAGCTAGGATACCCCTAACAGCCCTAGCCCCGCTAGTCCTCTGCATGGTCATGGGGGCTATGGTAAACGCGTACGCCATGGGCTTAGTAGCTGGGAAGGCCTCCAAGGCCACGGTGGCAGCCGGCTTCATACACGCATCCCTACTTACGGTAGTAGCTGCAGCAGCCTCCCTAGCTACCCTAGCTTACGCAGGTGCGTAGCTGTGAACAGGTTCATAGCGGTTGTAGTCCTGTTGGCGGTAGCTATATCCCTAGCTGCCGCTGGTGTAGCCTGGTTAGTAACTACCTACTACTCAATGATGTGGAGACCGGAGATACTGAAGGTACTGGAGGTAGACCTATACTACAACACCACGGACAGTAGCTGGTGGCTACGCGTAGAAGCAATAAACGAGGGAGAGGCAGATGCTGAGGTATATAAAGTAGAGGTACACAGCGTAGAGGTACTGACCCTAAACCCACCCAAGGTAGTTAAAGCCGGTAGCAGAGGGGAGATCTACGTAAAGTTAAGCAGTAGCTACATACCGGAGACTACCTACACGGTCAGGCTATACCTTAAGTCAGGAACGGTCTACCCGATACTAGAGAGGGTAGTAAGAGCATCTGCCTAGGCACCTACCTCCGCCACCCTACTTCGCTCACCGTATCTAAGCAATTGAAGAACTTAGTCAAGTCTACCGTGAATATATACCCCTCTTGGGAAGAGATCCCGAGGGAGTCTCTATGCGTAGGTTGGGTAGGGGTATAGAGCCGATAATAGCTGTAGTGATACTGGTAGCAGTAACCCTGGTAATAGCTATAGGCGTAATAGGGTGGATAATGGGTTGGTGGGGGACGTTCGGAGCAACGGAATCATTGCAGTTCTACCCAGACAGCTACATAGATGCTACTGATCAAGTTCTAGTACTACACCTAAAGAACACGGGCTCAGCAAGCGCGGTAATATATAAGATAGAAGTCTCTGGTTTGACTACGGCAACCAACAATTTCGCCTTCCACGCGCAATTCAATACAGCAACTGACGCCAAGAGCGATGTAACTATCGGACCGGGACAGGAAGGCTATGTAGTAATTGAAGCAAAGAATGCTGTGGCGGGTGCTAACTACCTAGTTAGAATTTACACTAGAGCTGGCAACGTCTACTCGGTAACCGTGCAGGCAAGGTAGTAGGCTGGTGAAGTCCTTAACTCCGGTTATTAAGAGGTTTTTACCTCTTCTCCTACCTAGTAGCTTTATTTACTGTTGGTCAGCCCTTTTCCAGGTATTGAGATGGGGAGGCCCGCTCAGTAGGGGTAGAGCCGGAGCTTAAAGTACTATCTCCAGAAATCATATGAGGAATAGCTGTATGGAAGCCTTAACACTAGGTCACGTAAACTCTTGTTAGATGTGGTGGAGAGCCAGCATAAGGACTGTAGAGTTCTGACTATAAATTATTTAAACCTTTAGAGTTGATCAATGCTGGGAGTCTCTATGCGTAGGTTGGGTAGGGGTATAGAGCCGATAATAGCTGTAGTGATACTGGTAGCAGTAACCCTGGTAATAGCTATAGGCGTAATAGGGTGGATAATGGGTTGGTGGGGGACGTTC
>Ga0209183_1000682_pt1 | contig 12646 bp, 9 predicted proteins | sample LHCtaG_2_FD_184120 | JGI IMG/M metagenome (GOLD analysis project Ga0209183, IMG submission 184120) | Hot spring microbial communities from Little Hot Creek, USA to study Microbial Dark Matter (Phase II) - LHC4sed_replicate (SPAdes)... | ecosystem: Environmental > Aquatic > Thermal springs > Hot... | reverse complement strand
GGGTAGAGCTGTGGGTGGGTGTATACTTGGGTTATTTACAACCATCTTAAGGATAGATAGATTTGGGTCGGTAACCGCTATACTTCTAGCAGTAGCAGTCTACATTATCTCAGCGCTCTTTCTGAGAGCTTTCATAAACTCTGAGTCCCGTTCTCTGTTAGGTAGAAAGCTATATCTTACAGGGTCTGGAACATATGGAGCATTATGGCTACTTAGCTGGATTCTCTCCTATAATCTTCTTCAAGCTCCTCAGTAACTTCTACTTCTCCATTTACCTCTTCTTCTAATTTGGATTCCTTCTTTTCAATCTTGTGAGGTACCGGTAATTGATCAATCATACTGATTAAATCAAGCCATGCCTCTAAGAAGCCTGCTGGAGGGTTATATGACTCCTTTATCAATCTCTCTACTTCCTCATAGAGTGTTTTCTTATCTACTCCGTTTAGGTAGCGTTCCCACAGCTTAAAGATGTAAGAGTCTACGTCATCATTAACATAGGAATAGTATATTCCATATAGTGCATTGTAGTAGGGGCTTTGATCTCCGATCTTCTTCCTAATATAATCTAACGTCTTTTCCGACTCGCTTATCTTTCCATTAAAGAGGAGTGTATAGAATTTCTTAATAGTTCTTGTGCTTACCTCAATCATACTTCTTCTTCTAAGTCTTCTACTCCGTTTTCCGTTATCTTAAATATTGCTTCACCTTCTGGGAGATATGGACTAGATACGAGTCTAGCTATTCGAGTGTTTTTCCCAGCAGCCTTCCTAAGATATACACGGGTGTGGCTTGTATGCCCGACTATGTGCCCTCCAACAGGTAGAACGGCCATCGCACTAAAGTATTCATCTGGTCTAGCCATAACTTGGTTTGTAACTACTGCAGCAGCATTAAAAGCTCTAGCAAGTCTAAGAAGTCTATGCATGTGCTTATTCAGTTTCTGCTGACGTTCAGGAAGACTCTGCCTACCAACATACTCGCTCCTAAAGTGTGCAGTCAGAGAGTCAATGATAATCAACCGTATATTATTCTCCTTAATCACTTTATCAGCCTTCTCTAGTAAGAGTATCTGGTGGTCACTATTATGACAGCATACCCCGCTGAATCCAGCTATGAAGTTCTCTATCTCTTCTCCATTAGGCTTTACTGAGAAATCATATACGGTTGTTGGTTCACTTATCGGTATCTCTTCAATTTTCTTAATCTTTGCGAAGACGAGGTCCCCGAATGTTGGAGCATGAAGTATCTGCTCGACCTCATCAAGCTCTAGCGGGTCACTAGTGTTCAGCCCGGCTGCCTCAACTCTGTATAGTTGTTTCCGGTTAAGTTTCTGTTTAACATTGTTTATTTTCTGGATTGATGCAATGATTCCGAATCTTAAGAGTAGCAGGGAGATGTCCTCAGCAAGCCTGCGACTTGATGTAGTAAAGATTATCCTACCTTTTCTAGGTCTTTTATGATATCCATCTCCATCCCAGAGACCTTTCAAGAAGAATTTCACCTTGGAAAGCGGCAGAGTTATTATCCACTCAGGGGTAGCCTCCTCTTCTACACCCTTCTCCCTCCTTGTCTTTTGTATCCTGAATACTTCTCTAAAGATTAATGCCAGTAGCCTACTCTTTACGTAGAGTGTTTTGTCACGGTTTATTCTTACGTAGATTCCTTGGAATCTCTTCTCTAAAAATTCCATTGCTTTCTTCAGTGATTTCTTATTGGAGGTAATTCTTAACCCTGTAATTCTTCCTTCTCTATCAGCTATGTACTCTCCTTTAGATATGAATAAACCGATTAGCCATAGTAGTTCTTCATCAACCTTGATCTTTCTAGGAATTCTTAGGGGTTCCACTCTACTTGTGCACCTTAGCCATGCAGAATATTGGTCCACTTCTATCTCCATATTTCCTCTGAAAGCTTCTGCTATATCAATCTCTTCAATATCTCTTGATGGTATGTTTATTCTCCTTGGCACAGCTATTCTATCTCCAGGCTTTAGTAGTGATGCTCTAAAAGCGAAAGGTCTCATGTTATCCTTTCTTTGTGGATAGAAGTAGGGTATTCTTTCACCTATGAAGAGACTATGTGAGCCAGTTACTGTTACCGCTCTACCATACTCTGTTTCTATCTTGTAGAAGGAGCCAGATGAGATGGTATGCTTTATCAACTTAGTAACAGGGTAGAGGTCTATCTTACCCGTCTTTGGGTTAAAAGCAAAAACCATGATATCATTGTTTTTACGCTCTTCTACAACCTCCCCTATCGGAATACGGTGAAACTCTCCATCATTCAATACGAAGACCTGCTCATGATAAGGTAAACTGTTGTAAGCTTCCGCATATATTATCTTCTCAACTACTTGGTCTGGATCAAGACTTAGAAACTTAGCCATCTGAACTATCCTCTCGATCCTAAAAGTGTTATGAAGGAATATCCCACCATAGCCTGCAATGAAGTTTTCTACTGGTTTTCCATTAGGTCTAACCTCGAAATCATATGTTGGCTCCTCACCTACTTCTTCTATGCTGACAACCTCGTCAAACCATATGTCTCCATTCATTAATTTCATGAATTTCCCTATGTTTTCCTCACCTCTTACATTGAGGTCTTCTAATGCTGATAGTATTCGCCTAGCTTCCTCTCTTTCAAGATGGTGAAGGTAACCAGATTCTATCTGCCATATTGATGATTCAATCTTGAATCCAGCTTTCTCAGCAAGCTCTTTCATGGTTATACCATATTTTTCCCTAATATTTTTTAATAGCCTCCCAAATGGTGCGGCTGGGATACGTAGTAGAGATGGTTCTCTCTGGGGGTTCGTAGACCAGTAAATGCTTCTAGACACGTGTGGGCCGTCCATTTTTTGCCTAACGACTATTCGGTTTTGTGAGGGAATACCTAGACTTGCAGTTAAGTAGAATAGGAAGTTAGCCAGTGATTCTGATACAGTTTCACATTTAATTTGCCTTGGTGAATCACTTCTATATCCATCTCCAATTACGTAACCTTCTAACCATGCTATTCTTACCTTTTCATCAGCTCCAAGGATAAAGGCGGGTGCATTCTTGCTATTAGCTCTATCCCCTGCCTCAAGTTTCTTAAGTAAGGTTACTAGAGGCTTAGAAGTTATTATTATATCTGGATTGTCTCTTCTTATTCTTAGATTTAGGCGGAATTTTGAGGCAAATCTTTTCATGAATTCTCTTACGTACTCGTTCTTTGATGTTATAATTACTTGATCGTTTATATCAGTCTTGGAGCCCTTTGCTGCATATAATCCTAGGAAGAAAGCTAGATCTTCATCTATGACTATCTTAACAGGTAAACTATTCTCCTCACGCTTCCCAGCTATTTTTAGATTATTCACGATCCTTAAAGGTACCAAGTGTTTGATTAGATTATAGATCTCTAATGGTATGCTTCTTCTAGCTATCCAGTTATCAACTCTTGCCGGCTCTATTCCAATAGACCTTGCTATTTCCCTAAGCTCGCGGCTTATACTCTTTAAGAATAGCTTGAATTCCTCATCCCCGTATATCCAGAATTTGCTTGAACTTTCTTTGGAGAAGATATCAGAGAGATCCAGCATTATTTGCTCAGATATAGTTGGCAGTTTAGATGGAATAGCTATAAACACGCCAGGTGATAAATCGCATGTAGATATCGTAGTTAACTCTCCATACTCATTTAAAGTGAATAAGTTGTGGTATTTCGTAACTCTAACTTCCCGCCCGCTTGCAAGCTTAATTCTATAAATCTTCTTCGGGGGATGTTTCATAACAGCAGTAACTTTAAATGGTTTAACCTTATAATCCTCAGGGTCGAAAGCTAGTACCTCAATCTTCTTACTAGGCTCTGCTACGTAACTTCCATTTTCAATCCTTACTTCCGAGCAAGATAATGCTTCCTCCACTACCTCACCTATCTTCCTTAAATGAACTAGACCATCTTCAACTATCAACACATGTTCATCATAAGGTAGACTATTCTCCGTGTCAATATACAGCGCTCCTCCATTTAATCCACCACGTTCTGGTGGAAGCTGGACATTAACTGCAAGTTGATGGCATAGCTGACTATTGTGGAGGATTGTTGGCATGTTGCCTCCTACAAAGTTCTCTGTCTCTGGTACGTTGAAGTCATACACGTAGTCATTGTATGGTTCGTAGTAGACTTGGCTTACGAAATCCCATGATAGTAATCTAATTTTGTCTAATTTCTCAATGGCTTCCTCTATCTTTGAGAGCCTAGAGTTTACCTCTGCGATCAAAGCTTTCCTGATAGATTCTCTCATTGATCTATCTTTTGAGAGTCCTCTAGTCAGGTAGTTTCCTATCGAAGATTTATGTCTATTTATTTTCTCTGCTAAAGCTGGTCTAAGAGCGAAAGGAATCCTTCTGTATACCTTTCTAAAGACATCATCATTAAGCTCTTTACACTCTAGCATTCTTCTTATCTCTTGTAGATTGTTTTTAAGCATAGAGAATAATTTATGAATGGCTAGAAACGTCTTGGAATTTATTACTTTTCTAGCTGACAACACATTCTTTGTCAAGAGTTCTCCTAAGGTTTCAGTTTGATGGATCCTAACCAGACTCTTCTTCATTCTACCTCTATGTGGAGTTATGGTATTTTTGAATACTTTTCTCACGAATTTGAATATGCTACTAGGATATCCATGTCCAGAGCCCCTATTAGTTGTTTTTCTATGTTTAATCTTGAATGGGAGTGAGCATACTAGCTCCCCATCCTCTCCAGTTATGAATACTCTATAGTACCTCTTCCCATTAACCTTCTTTTCTTTAATAGTTGTATTGATGCCTAGTTTAGAGAAAAGATAGGATAGGCCTAGGGCAAGCTTTGGACTCTTTATTAAAACCTCAATGCTATTTGCTGAGATGCATCCATTACCATCTATATATCCAGCAAGAAAGTGACGAGCTACTTCACTAGAGGCATTAAGTAAGAATTCTGGAATGAACTTTTCTTCAGAACTGCATTCAGCTAATTCTTTTAGAAATTCTTTTACAGACTTTCTTAACAATATTCTAAAAGCTCCATTATGTATCTCGACTGTAGGGATAAAACCAAACTTTTTCTCGATGTAATGTACAAGCCAATCTTTTAAAGGTTTGTGATTGGTTGTTATAGAAAGAGGGTTTGTACCTCCTTCCGCTATAAAGAGTCCTAGAAAGTATGCATCATCAAAGCTTAGACTATCTTCGGATTCCTCGATAGCGAGGTTACATGGAGTAGCTATAGGAGCACCAGGTTTAATTCTACCAGCTTCTATCCACATCAATCCCCCTTCTTCATTAATAGATAAGAGTTTATGTGTTGGAGTAACCTTAAGCACCCGTCCACGTTTAGTCTTGATGACTACGAGCTCATTAGTCCATTCCCTGTACATGAAGGTCGCTTCTACAGGCTTAACACCGTCTCCTGTAAATGAGAAGACTCTAACCCCCCTGAGGGGAACTATGAATCCCTGTCCATACGGTAGCTCGCCATGTATTGATTTATATTTTTCGTAGATAGCTTCTATTGGTTCTAGGTGAGGCTGTATCGGATTTAGATAAATTACATAAGTTCCTTTAGCAACACATTTTCCTGAGCCGTATTCGCCGAAGAATTCTGTTATTGTTTGTGTTTCTACCCCTCCACCGATTAGTTTATCGAGTGCTTTGCTACCTGTTGTTATTCTCCCAACGGTCTTTTTTAGTTCTGCGAGGTCTTTTGCTGTTACCCAGCTTATCTCTATAGCTTGTCTGGCAGCGGCTATTATCTCTGCTGCTCTCTTCTCACTTATCCCGGCAGCTGCTAGTTCAGCAATAGTTGCTGTAGCTAGAGATTCTATTGTCGAGAAACCTATCTCTCTAAGCTTAGCAGCTGTTGCATTACCTACTGATGGTAGGTCTTCTATCTTTAAGTATACTTTTCTTTCTTCTTTCTGCTCAGTAGGTTCTGCTTTCCTTTCTTTAGGAGACATCCTGCTCTTATAGATACCTTTTGTGAAGTTGTATTTAAGGAGACGGTTGAGGGGTCTGTGAAAATGGGTTATTTCTTTTTCTCTTTTTGAGGTGTAAGGTATCTTTCAATATATTCATGGAAGAAGAACCATATAGCGAATACAGCCAGTGAAGCGCCTATCCCTATTGATAACCCCATGTACAGTGATTCTTTAACAGATTCACTCAGAGTTGTTACATCAATTATCATCGAAGTTAAGAGTAATGTGACGATAAAGAATATGTAGCCCCTCAGCCTAGATTCGACTCTCACCTTCTCTATAACTAGAGTAAATATTGTGAAGAATATTAACGCAACCACTATTACGCTTATTATCCTTGTCCCATACACTATCATGGAAGACACAGCTTGCATATACTCTGGTGTAATAAACAAGGTTACGATACCGTATATCGATGCTAAAAGAACTGCGATATAGACAAGGAACACTATTAGTTTATTAAAAGAAAAAGGCAACATCTCACCCCAATATTTCTTCACTAAACCATCAATATTAGCAAAACCTAAAAGCTTCTTCATTATGTAACTTAATATTCTCAATGAAAGATACGTGACAACAATTATCAAAGTAGCGATAATTATTTTTGGGATAAGGAGTACAACCTCCCTTGAAATCAATTGTAGGAATTCTTCAACTACTTTAATTTGTGCTCCAACCAGCTTAACCATGATCTTTGACAAGATAAATCATCTCTAAACTATTTAAGCTTCTTCTTGGTTTTCTTTATGGATTTGATAATTCATCTATTTAGGATATTCCCGTCAAGAAGAATAAGAACTTATACAGGATATAAAGTATTAACAGTACTGTAGCGACCGCTGCAATCTTTAAACCCAAAATAATTGATTCTCTAACAGTATCCACTATTACTAGGTAGCCTATTATACTGTTGCTATAGAGTAGCTGAGAATAGGTTCTAGCATATTCTTCAGGGACTACAGCCACTTCTACTATGGTAAAGTAGGCGACTACGACTGATAACAGTCTAATTGTGGCTGATGCGATGAATAAAACTGTATAATCGTTTTGGAATATTAATCCAAAAGGAGTAGCTAATAGCTGTGATAAATTCGCTATGATAGTTAACAATATACTTACTCTAAGCACCCCCAGCCATGTCTTATACTTAGCGAAGAGAAAGTTTCCTAGAAAGTTTGCTCCAGTAAAAGTAAATCCACCATATGCTGAAATCCCAATATGTAGTAAAGGGCAAGGTGTTAACATAGAGAGTATGGGAGTGAGTAATGCAAGCCCGAGAGAATATCTAAGCTTCTTAAATGAAGTCTTCGCCCAAAATATTGATGAGATTATGCTTGCTATACTTCCAGCGAAATTCACTGCTACAACTATGTAATCTGGTGAGTTTAAGACATTTATTAGAAATGGTGTCCAAACTAATCCAAGTAGGTTTGCGGAAGTTAGTAAAGTGATAAAGAATAAAGATGAAGAGAACATCTGTTCAGGCTTACTTATCTGCTCAAACATTTTCATTGTTTCGATATTCTTTATTCTGATGGTGAGTATGGAGACTGTTGAGAGTACACCTAGTAATCCTCCTAGTGTAAGTAATACTTGGAACTTGATACTTGGTGGAAGCGAATACATCAAGAACATCGTTATGAGATAGCCTAGAACGTTTGTAATATTTAATACTATGTTCCTCTTTGCCGTTATATCTCTTATGCCTCCTTCTCCGAATGAACCATATATTATGAGGTTAACATAGACTGAAGCAAATATTGACGATATATTTGCAAGTCCATAACATAATGTAATCGCTAGAAGGTCTTGAGTATAAGATATTGGGATAAATACAAGCTTCTCAAGAGCGTGAAAGAACAGGTTTTTCTCATTAAGTTTGATTACGATTATTCTAGGATACTTGTAGATTATTAGAGAGACAACAGTTGACATAAGAGTCGATAAGAGTATTACGGTTGATATTTTGAAGACATCCATTCCCACCGAAACGAGGTAGAGTATGAAGATGTTTCTAGTCATAACAACGTATAAACCATAGAAAGCAATCTCACTAAGTAGGTAGAGTTTTAAGAGACTTCTTGTAGGTTCCCACATCTAATTCTACGTTCTCTCATTCAACTAGGCTAATTAAAAAATTACTCAGATGCTGGCTACATGCTCTCTGCGAATAAATATTTGCTAGATAGTGTCCAAATAAGGGGTTATATTTAAAGGCTGGCTGTATGTCTTGTTTTTATGGATGCTGTTGGTTTGGTTTCCATCTGTTTTAAGCATAATAAGAAAGTAGGGATGTCAAGGTTTTAGCTATTCTCGGATATATGTTTCATGGTAGTTGTAGGAGGTTTTCTAGGATTCTAAGCTTTTCTCTTGAGCCTATAAGCAAGTCAGAAGTACATGATTCTCCCATCCAAGATTATTATAGCTTCCAAGCCAGGGTATAGAAGATGTATAGCTGTAGATGAGATTAAGATATGTATTAATAAGCCCCTAGTAATAGTTGATAAAAGTCCATGGTATAGATGGGCTCTAGATAGGCTTGGACTATAGTATAGGCATGAGAGATTAGGCTTGAGGAATATTGTTGAGAGACTCTTCAGATATCTTAAGGAGAGGACGACGATATTCCATCATAAGATGAGTTCTAGAGATTATAAGCAGGGGATAAGGAACCTAAACCTACTCCTAAACCTCTCTACACTATACCACCAGACAATCAGGATAGAAGATGGATGAAATGCTTATTTGGACACTATCTATTTGCTATACAATAATATTTATGAGTGCCTTAATCGTGAATTAATAGAGATTATGAAAACGGTTTTGATCGTATGCGATGGGATGGGTGACAGACCTACAAAAGCTTTGAATGGACTAACGCCACTTCAAGCCGCAGATGCTCATACTTTCAATAGAATAGCATCTCTAGGTGAATGTGGTATTATGGACGTAATCTCTCCTGGTCAGCCTCCTGGAAGTGATACAGCTCATTTAGCTATTTTCGGATATGACCCCTACACACAATACTCAGGTAGAGGTGCTTATGAGGCACTAGGCGCAGGATTAGATTTAAAGCCGGGGGAAGTAGCTTTTAGATGCAATTTTGCAACCGTAAGCGATGAAGACATCATCATTGATAGAAGAGCTGGTAGAATAACCACTGAAGAAGCAAGAATACTTGCTCAAGCATTAAAAGATATCAAGCTTGAAGATGCTGAACCAATCTTTGTTTCTACTACTGAGCATAGAGGAGTTTTAGTTCTTAGGGGGGATAAGCTCTCTAGAATGGTTTCAGACGTAGATATTCATGAAGTTGGTGTAAGAATTGGTAAACCGAAACCACTAGACGGAAGCATGGAGGCAGAACATACAGCTAAAGTCCTAGAAGAATTCATAACTAAAGCTAGAAAGATATTAGAGGATCATCCATTAAATAAAGAGAGAATCGCTAAAGGATTAAGACCTGCAAATGTTGTTCTAACAAGAGGTGCGGGAACATTACCTAATGTTAAACCTATTCATAAGATATGGAACATCAAAGCTGCTGCGATCGCTGGTGGAGCATTGTATAAGGGTATTGCTAAAGCTTTAGGGTTTGACTTGATCAACGTTCCAGGTGCAACAGGTACTGTTGATACCAACCTGAAAGCAAAGATACATTACACTATAGATGCTTTGAAAAGATATGACCTAGTCTTCCTACATATTAAACCAACTGATACAGTTAGTCATGATAAGAACCCGGTCAAGAAAAAAGAAGTAATTGAGTGGATATCTCGTGAAATTACACCTCTAGTCGACTTAATTGAATCCCAAGGATACTATCTTGCTTTAACCGCTGACCATACAACCCCCTCAGAGATTGGAGAACATAGAGGCGACCCCGTACCACTAGCTATAATGGGTCCAAATGTTAGAAGAGATTGGGTAGAGAAATTCGATGAATTATCATGTGCTAGAGGTAGTATCTGCAGAATCAAAGGCGTGGACTTAATGAAGATATTAATGAATTATCTCGATAAGGTTCCCCTCTTAGGTGAATAATCCATTATTTTCACTTCCATCTTATCTGGAGCAGAAGCTAAACCTCTTTCTAACAATGCTCAAGTAGATTATCTCATAAAAATCATTGTACTGAAGTTACATTAATCGAGATTTTCTTCATCGACCAGCTAGACGCCGGTATCCAAAATAAGTCAAGATAAGTATTACTCCACCGATTACTGAGAAAAGAGTGATGTTTTCTTCTACTATCTTTATTGCATTCTCGCCTAGTAGACCTACTAGAATAGATTCAGGGATAAGTCTTGCCGCTCTACCAAGAATGCATACTATGAAGAATGCTGGAAGCCTATCGAGCTTAAGTAGTCCCGAAGTAATCGTGAAAACCTTGAAAGGTATAGGTGAGAAAGCAGCTATGGCTACTCCAAGTAATCCATATTGCTGGTATATGGTCTCAGCTCTATGTATTTGACTTGGTTTCAATAGTTTCTCAGCTACCGGTCTACCAAGCTTCAGACCTATATAGTATCCTAGGAAGGCTCCAAAAGCTGAAGATAAAGTAGATGCTAAGCCATATAGTAGAGCATTTGAGGGATCTAGTAAAACTACAGGTATAAGGAAAACATCTGGAGGTATCGGGAAGACAGATGCTTCTAGGAATGAAACTATTATTAAGCCTAAAAGCCCTAGAGAAGAAAAATGATGTACTAGATCTTCTATGATGCTCATAAGCTAACTACTTTGAACTCCCTATATTAATTGCAATTAAAACTTATCTTTCATATGTTAACGGGGTAATATTAAAAAATAATGGTTCGAGAGTAAATAGTGTAGAGTCGGTAGTTGATGAATATGTCTGAGATTTCCCCTCAGAAGATGAGGATCCCGGTCAACATAAGTATAGAAGATGTAGGTATTCTTGAAGGAGAGCTCCTTAGATTCTATGCTCCACTAACGGTTAGAGATTTATTGAAGATTATGCCTCTAGAAGGTTTCGCTGCTAGATGGGATTACGCAGTATATATTCAGATAAACTTGAAGAGAGGGGCTGAAAAAATTATTGATAAAATAAATTCTGGAGATATATTGTATTGGCCTCCAGGTCCCTACATATTGATTGCATTTAGAGAGGCTACTCCGCCCTCACAGATAGTAAGAATTGGAAGAGTAGAAAAGAATTTTGAAGAATTGGAAAAAGTGAGACCAGGTTCAAGGATAAGGATTACTTTTAAGTAGTTTTACTTTGCTTCGTTTTCTTCTTTGGTGCTGTAGGCTTCTCTTTGTGTTCTTCAGAGCTCTTAGCTTGTTCTGCTACTACTTCTATCGGTGTAAAGATTCTAAGTTTACTATTCCCTGAGACTAGTTTTACTAGCTTCATCTCTGCTAATCTGTTTAATGTTTGCTTAGCTATAGATAATCTTATACCGAATTTCTCTGATATTACAAAAGGTGTAAGATACCTCTGGGTTCTAGCAAACTCAATCAATTCTTCAATACTGGGAGAGACTACATCACTTACGAGTTTCTCTCTTTTTTGTGGCTGCTTCTCACCTTCTTCTTTCGATTTCGTAATCTTCTTTTCTAGCTGGCTTAGACGTGGTTTCTTCGCACCACCCAAATTAGCTTACCCCCCATCTAAGGGGACATCCGCTAATAAAAACTTAATGGTTTCTACGCTTTACCCATCCTACACAAAAAAGTCAAAAAGACATGACAGGCATACATTGATAGCTTTCTGCCATATTTTTGACCATTTTTTCATTAAAAAGACATATAGTAGTGGATAATTATGTCAAATTGTAAGAAGGAGGTGGGCGAAGTAAATGAGTTATCGCCTAGAAGCTTCTGAGTTATCGTACTTAACCTCCATTATGAGGATAGGTGATTCTAAAATGCCTGCAGTCTTGAAGATACAGAGCAAGGTATTGAAGACTATGACTGATATACTATTGGAAAAGGGGTTCCAATGGGTACTTCCAGTAATTCTAACTAGGTCTACGGATCCTCTCTGGCCTGACCCAGGCTACAGTATTGAAGATAGGATTGAAGTCGAGATCTATGGTATAAGGGTTAAGACTATGCAGAGTATGATCGTCCATAAGAGAGTTCTTGTCTCTCTAGGGCCTGAAAAGATTTTCATCCTTTCCCCAAATATTAGAATAGAATCAAGAAGGAGGATGACTACTGGGAAGCATCTATACGAGTTTACGCAATTAGATCTTGAAGTTGCTCATGCAAAGATGAAGGATATATTTACATTATTTGAAGAATTAATTGTGAAATCCATTGAAGTTGTTAAGAAAGAAATGCGTGAAGAATTAGAACTGCTTTCGAGAAATTTAAGGATACCAGCTAGCCCGTTTAGAGTCTATAGAAGAGCTGAGCTTGAGAAGGAATATGGTGATCGCTGGGAAGAAGAAATATCTAGAACTTCTAAGGATCCTGTGTGGGTAATAGATCTACCAAGACAATTCTATGATTTCCAAGATTTCGAGACTGGTGAGTGGAGGAACTATGACTTAATCCTTCCAGAAGGATATGGTGAAGTATTATCTGGAGCAGAGAGAGAATATGAGTATGAGAAAATCTTAAAGAAGATAGAGAGAGATGGATTAAGAAAAGATGATTATAGACTTATGC
>Ga0209183_1000681_pt1 | contig 12651 bp, 8 predicted proteins | sample LHCtaG_2_FD_184120 | JGI IMG/M metagenome (GOLD analysis project Ga0209183, IMG submission 184120) | Hot spring microbial communities from Little Hot Creek, USA to study Microbial Dark Matter (Phase II) - LHC4sed_replicate (SPAdes)... | ecosystem: Environmental > Aquatic > Thermal springs > Hot... | reverse complement strand
TGACCGACTTGACACCTTTTGCGACTAAGGCTTTTGCCAAATCCCTCAACCGTTCTTTCGTCAGTGATGGGTCACCTGAGCCCTTTAGGTAGAGGTTGCCGTTCAAGCGCTCTCCTTCAATTCTCCCATCAGTCAGCAGAGGGGTCACGAAAGTGAAATTTGGTCCGAGTTTCTCAAGTGCCAGCGCGGTTGTGAAAAGTTTCGCGTTGGACGCAGGCATGAAGCGTTTGTCCTCGTTGACGGCAAAAAGAGTTTGCGGTGGGTTGCCACTCGTTTGCACCAACACCCCAACCCAAGCACCATGCATCGCAGGGTCTGAAAGCAACTCCTTCAGCGGACTCGTTTGAGAAGCAGTAGCGAAACAAAAAGCCAACAAGATGAGCCATGTGAGCGACACTTTCTTGCGCATCGTCTCGCCTCCTTCCACTTTGCAACCTTATTGCGCTTTGGCTTATCGCTGCCAAAATTGTTATAAATCTTGCCGCCAAGGTTCACTGAGATATGGCGGCGTCTAAAAGGTAGTCAAGCCAAGGAGGGACAATTTGTTGGGTGACCATGAACAAATTTTGCGGAAGCGGTTATGGATAGCCGTTAGGCTGACATTGGTCATCTTTTTGGCTGAATTGATAGGTGGCCTGTGGACGGGGAGTCTGGCACTGTTGAGTGATTCCTTTCATGTTCTGACGGATGTGTTTTCACTTGTGCTGACTTTGGCTGCCGTTTACTTGGCGATGCGTCCACCTTCAGATCGACACACTTTCGGCTTACATCGCTTAGAAATTTTCGCCGCTGCTTTCAATGCAGGTTCCTTGCTGGTCATCTGTTTTTGGTTGACTATAGAGGCGATAGAACGGTTGCTTCACCCGCAACCCATCCTCGCAAAAGAGATGCTTGTCATCGCCCTGATAGGTTTGGTTGCCAACATCGTCGTCATCCTTTTGCTCCACAGCCACATGAGTCGAAGCCTCAATGTTAAAAGCGCTGTGCTGCATGTCATTGGCGACACCGCCTCATCCGTCGGGGTAGTGGTGGCGGGAGCGATAATGGCACTAACGGGATGGTTTTGGGTTGACCCCATCCTGTCCTTGCTCATCGTCGCGGTCATCGGTTTCCACGCTTTGAAAGTAACGAAGGAAGCCGCTCACATTTTGATGGAAGGCGTCCCTTATGGCGTTAACACTCGGGAGGTTCGGGATGCTTTGATAGGGCTGCGCGGCGTTCAGCAAGTTCATGACCTTCACATTTGGAGTTTGTGTTCAAGTTGTCGGTGCCTAAGCGCCCATTTGGTTGTTGACGAGGAGACAATGAAAAACCCATCGCTGCTTTTGAGCGACGCCCAAGAAATGCTCCGACGCCAGTTTGACATCCACCACACAACGCTTCAAATTGAGAGTTCGGAGTGTTCTGAGCATTACCTTTGCGAGAACTGTCGCCATCCAAAGCCTGTCGGCAGGAGTTAGGCTCAATTGACAGCCAGAGAGGGGAGCCGCATAATCCCAAAGGGCACAGATTGAAGAGATTTGTTGGGAGGCGAAGGACATGTTGGAAGAAAGGAGGCATTGGGGTGCTGACTATCGTGAGGACGGCGCATCTAAGCCAGTGGACATTCGGGTCATCGGGATAGGAGGAGCCGGCGGAAACGCCGTCAATCGTATGGTGGAAAGCGAAATCACAGGCGTGGAGTTGATTGCTATCAACACTGATGCTCAAGCCTTGAATCTCTCAAAAGCCATGAAGAAACTCCAAATCGGAGTTAGGCTCACCAATGGGAGAGGGGCAGGGGGTAACCCGCAAATTGGTCGTCAAGCAGCCGAAGAGGACAGACAGCAAATTGCTTCATTGTTGGAAAACGCCGAGATGGTCTTTTTGGCTGCTGGGATGGGTGGGGGGACAGGAACCGGTGCCACGCCAGTCATCGCCCAAATCGCCCGAGAAAAAGGCATCTTGACAGTCGCTGTAGTGACGAAGCCCTTTGCTTTTGAAGGCAAGCGGAAAATGGAAATCGCCCTTCAAGGCATTAACGAACTGAGAAGTGTCGTGGATGCTCTAATCGTAATCCCAAATCAGCGGCTTTTCGAGTTATCCGACCGAAGGACAACAATGGCTGAGGCTTTTAAGTTAGCCGATGAGGTCTTGACGCAAGCAGTGCAAGGTATCACCGACCTTGTTGTTCGCCCAGGTTGGATCAATGTTGACTTCGCTGATGTCAGGGCAGTCCTTGAAAATGCAGGGACGGCTTTGATGGGTGTCGGATACGGTCACGGTGAGAACCGCGCGGTTGAAGCGGCTCAACAAGCGATATCCAGCCCATTGCTTGAAGCGTCAATCACAGGCGCAAGGAATGTCTTGTTCACTATCTTCGCTCCTCCTGACTTACTTGTTGAGGAGGTTAAGCAGGCTGCCGACATCATCACCAACGCTGTCAACTCTGCCGACGCCAATGTGATTTGGGGTTTGGTTTACGACGAAAACTTGAAAGACCAAGTGAGGATAACGCTTATTGCCACTGGCTTTGGTGAGGCGCGTCCAACGCCGACTCCAGCCCGTTTGCCGTGGGAGAGGAGAGAAGTTGCGCGCGAACCCCGTCCAAGTAAACCAGCGGCTGTATCTGAAAAGCCATCAACTGCTGAGGGGGAAGAGTTGGATGAGGAAACCCTTAACATCCCTTCGTTCCTGAGGCGTTCCCAAAGGACTTGATTTCTGCTGATTGTTGTCTAACTCTTCGGGGGCTTGATCAAGGATGCGAAGGCAACGACTTTCCAAGCCATCCTCTTGGATAGGATGGCTCCGTTGGTTTGCCATTGGTTTCATCCTCAGTTATGCCTTGGCATTAGTGGCAGCGGCAGCGCTCATCAGTTGGTTGGGGCGAGACCTGCCCGACCTGAATGACCTGGAGAACTTGAGGCTGAGCCAAGCAACATACATCTACTCAGCAGACGGTGTCCTGTTGGGGACAGTGATGTCCGTCTACCGCAAGTGGGTTCCTCTCAGCAAAATCCCGAAGCATCTCCAATGGGCAACCATTGTCGCTGAAGACCGGAAATTTTACACCCACCCAGGGGTTGACCCCAAAGGGATTGCCCGCGCCATTTGGGAGTGCATAAAGGCTCGCCGATATGTCCAAGGTGGAAGCACAATCACGATGCAACTTGCCCGCAACCTTTACCTGTCTTCCGAGAAAACCGTAAGGCGCAAAATGAAGGAACTACTGCTGGCTGTTCGGTTGGAGCGAAGGTTTTCCAAAGAGGAGTTGCTGGAACTTTACTTGAACACGGTCTGCTACGGTCACGGCGCATATGGTGTTCAGGCGGCGGCTGAACTTTATTTCGGCAAGGATGTGAGCGAACTGACTTTACCCCAAGCAGCGTTGCTGGCTGCTTTGCCCAAACGCCCTTCTGACTTGTCCCCCTTCATTAACCCTAATGCTGCAAAGCGGCGCCGCAATTACATCTTGGATGCAATGGCGGAAGAAGGCTACATCACTCGCTTGGAGGTAGAAAAGGCGAAACGAGTCCCCGTAACAGAAGGGCTTAGACCAGCCCCCAAGTGGTTGACGGAACCGCCAAAAGCCTTCCACTTCGTTGAATATGTTAAGCGCGAACTATTTCAGAAGTTCGGACAAGATGTTGTTGACCGAGGCGGTTTGAAGGTCTATACGACCCTCAACTACAAGTTGCAGCGCGAGGTGAAACAAATTGCTGAGCGTTATTTGAGAGCCTATCGTTCGGTTAGGGCGGATCAAATGGCTTGCGTTGTCATCCATATTCCTACAGGTCGGGTTTTGGCGATGTATGGTGGTCGTCCTTACCGAATTGACCCACGAACAGGCGAACGCCGCTTAGACCACTTCAACCGAGCCGTTCAGGCTTACCGTCAGCCAGGTTCCTCTTTTAAGCCTTATGTCTATGCTGCTGCGTTGGAGATGGGTTTCCGTCCAAACAGTTTGTTCAACGACTCCCGCATTTCGTTCCCCATTGGCAACGGCAAGTGGTGGTCACCCAAAAACTATGATGGTCGCTACGGTCGGACAATGACCTTGAAGACCGCTTTAGCGACTTCAAACAATGTCATCGCTGTCAAGTTAATCCGAGCTGTGGGCATTGACAAAACCGTTGAAGTTGCGAAGCGAATGGGCATCAAGTTCCTACCAGGGGTCAATCCAGCATCAGCAAGTTACGCTTTAGCCCTCGGTGCTGTCGGCGTGACAGTTTTGGATCACACTGCTGCTCTGGCTTCCGTTGCGACAGGCGGAGTGAAGGTCACTCCAACAGGGATTGACAAAGTTTACGACGGTGAAGGCAAGTTGATTTACTCGGCGAAACCAGAGCATCAACAAGTTCTGATGCCAGAAGTTGCAACTCAACTCCTGAAGATGCTGATGGCTGTCGTGACCGAAGGGACAGGGAGAAGGGCTCAAATTTCCGGCTATCAGGTTGCGGGCAAAACTGGGACGAGCGAGGAAGTGAAAGATGTTTGGTTCGTCGGTTTTACCCCAACCATCGCCTGCGGTGTCTGGATAGGTCGTGACGACAATAAACCTTTGCAAGCAGGGTCAGGTGGAACTTTGTGCGCGCCCGTCTTCAAGGAAATCGTTATGGCTGCGCTGAAGTATTACCCCGGTGAGCAAACTTTTCGCTTATTTGAACGCGAAGGAGATGCTAATGACAGGGCGGAAAGAAGCAGGAATGTCCGTGTCGTCATCTGTGCTGAATCTGGGCTGTTGGCGACAGATTTTTGCCCTGTCACTTACTCTGAAATAGTCCCTGCCGACCGAGCGCCCAAGCGAAAATGTCCGCTTCACCGTGAGGAACTTCAACCTATATTAATTTGCACCGTTTCTGGCAAACTCGCTACCCCCAACTGTCCTGCTCAAGCTGTTGTCACCAAAACACTTCCAAGAAGCGTCATCCCGATGGAAGCATGTGACATCCATGTTCCTGCGCCACCGACTGAGGAAGTTGAGAGGCAACCTCAACCAAATCCCTCTAAACAACTCCCTCCGTAGGATTGGAGTTTTCTATCAATCCTTTCCCTAAAAGCGTGTCGGTGCTAAAATTTAGGGCGAAATTTTTGTTGAGTTGCAGCAGGTAATTCTAAGGGGGCGTTGAGAGAATGCGTTGGTGGTTGATCGCAGGGTTAGTGTTGCTATATTTTGGGCAGGGTAGCATCGCTCAGGAGTGCGAGATTTATAGGCTTGTTTCAGGAGATGTGGTCAATATCATCGTCCTGAACGACCAAACTTTTTCTGGCGAACAAGTTATCGGTCCTGACGGCTTCATCCGTCTCCCTCTTGTCGGCGCGATTCAAGCAGCGGGCTTGACTTTGGACGAGTTGACGGAAAAGTTGCAACAATCTTTATCTCGTTTCATCCGCAACCCGCGAGTCACTGTCACCCTCAAACAGTTCCCTGCATCGGTCAGGCGAATTTATGTGTTGGGGGAGGTGAAAAACCCTGGTGCTTTCCAACTCCCGCCGGGCATAAACCCCACAATCTTTGATGCCGTTGCTTTGGCGGGAGGTTTTACCGACAATGCTGATTTGACTCAAGTTCGCGTTTTTCGTAGAGATGGGCAGAGTGTTACTTTCAACTTGCGTGATTTCCAAGCAAACAGCGCAACCATTAGCCCTGGCGACCTTGTTTGGGTTTCTCCCACTTTTGTAAGGGTTGGCATTGTTGGTGCAGTTGAGAGGGGGGGGATTTATCCAGTCCCAGTTCGTGGAACTTTGCTTGATGCTTTGGCTGCTGCAGGGAGTGTCAAAGAACCGAGTGCAACCATCAAAGTTTATCGTGCAGGCAATGAACTTTTAAGCGTTTCTTGGTCCGACTTGATAAGTGGCACGATTCCGCCCATTAGCCTTCAGGAAGGCGACACGATTTTGGTCTCTGTCCCGACCATTTCAGGTGTCGTGGTTGCAGGTGAGGTTTTAAGACCTGGAACTTACGACATCAAGGGAAACATCACAATCTTGGGCGCACTGGCTTTGGCAGGTGCCAGCGTTGAGCAGGGGAGACCACTTCAGGTCAAAGTTTTAAGACAGGGGCAGGAAATCTTGAAGTTCGTTTGGCAAGAAACTCCCATGCCAACAAAGGAGTTGACTCAACCCCTTCAACATGGAGACATGGTTTTGGTTGAGCCGCTGGTTATAAGGGTGAATTTGGTTGGTCCTGTCAGGAAGCCTGGTTCATATCTTCTGCCTGTCGGTTCAACGATCGTTGATCTTCTTGCGAAAGGTGAAGAGGTTTTGCCCAATGCTGATTTGGCAGGGGCATATTTGCTTCGGAAGGGGGAAAGCAAGCCTATTGACATCTTAGCGTTGCTTTGGGAAGGCGAGATGAAAGCGAACATTGAGTTGAAGGAAGGGGATGTTTTGCTTATACCTGCTGTTAGGAGGGTTTGGGTTGCGGGGGCAGTTCTTCGTCCGGGTGCTGTTGAGTATCAACCTCGCATGACCGTTGTGGATGCGATAAGCGCTGCGGGTGGACCTGTCAGTTTGGACATTGCTGATTTGTCAGCGGTTAGGATTGTCAGTGGCAATGATGTCAAGGTTATTAACTTGGAGGGGGCATTTCAAGGTGGGAACTTGCCGACTTACCCTCTTAAGCCGGGGGATGTTGTTTTGGTTCCGGAGAGGGCGAAGGTTTACATTTACGGTGCAGTTTTCAAGCCGGGTGCGGTGAGGGTTCAGGAGGGGGACACTGTTCTCACTGCGTTGAGCAGTGCGGGAGGTCCGATTCCTGATGCCAGATTGGACGAGGCGAGGTTGATTCGTTTTGTTGAGGGTCAAGCGATTGTGATGAAGTTGGATTTGGGGGGAGCCCTTTCTCGTGGGGATTTGAGTCAGGCTCCGGTCATGATGCCTGGCGATGTGCTTTACATCCCCCCTCGCCGCCGTAGTGAGTGGGACATTGGACGAGTGGCAGGCATCGCAACCGGCTTAGCTACAGCGATCTATTACCTGTCTCTGGCTAATAAGTGAGAAAGCGAGGTGGCGGTAAGTGACAAATCAAGAGCCAGTAGTAACGGAGGAGTTTATAGGACTTAAGCAAATTGTGAGGATAATTAGGCGCAGGCGGAAAATCGTAATCGCAATTGTTGCCCTGGCTCTTGTAAGTGCATTGGGTTACCTTCGCACTACACTTCCTATTTACGAAGCAGTCAGTGTTGTGCGGATACAGCAAACAACGCCTCCCTTAGTGCTACAGCCACTTCTTCCACAACAACAGCAACCTCAATCGATGGATTTGAAGACAGCTGCGCGATTGGTGACAACCCGGCTGACTATCCGTGAAGCGGTTCAAATTCTTAAGCAGAAGAACAAGAAGGATAGGGTAATGGAGCGGTTGGTTCGCATGGATAATATCAAAAACATTCCAGACGACTTAGCAGTTGAAGTGATCCTTTCTTCCTTACAAGTGAAGACAATTGAGCCGGATTTGGTTGAAATCCACGCTGTGCACAGCGACCCCAAGGTAGCTGCTATGATTGCCAACAGTGTCGCTATAGCGGTAACTCAAAGGTCTCTCCGCGAAGCCCAGAAGGATGCGATGCAGGAGCGCCTCTACATCCAACAGAGTTTGAGGAAATTGGAAAAGCAATTAAAGGAGATAGAGGAAGAAATTGCTCAAGAGAAAAAGCGTCTTGGAATTGTAGATTTGCCTGAGGAAATAAAGACACTTTTAGAAACCATCAGAAATTACGAATCAGATCACAAAAATGCCCAGTCACAATTAGAGGCAGCAACAGCTCAAATCAATCGATTGCGGCAACAAATGAAACAAGTCAGACCAATTGTAGCAGTTGATGTCGAGTTGTTAAAAGAGGATCCCGTTTTTAAGCAAATGAGCGAGCAACTCGCTACGCTCGAGGTGGAGCGGGCAAGACTGCTTGCATTGTTTACCCCCGAGCATCCAGAGGTTCAGCAAGTTGAGGAAAGGATCAAGGCGTTGCGACAAGCCCTCACCAAACAAGCCCGTCAGTTGACCATTAAAGATCGCGAGGTCTTACCTAACCCCGCTTATCAGCTCCTTGTCCAACAACTTATGACAACCGAGGCGGATAGGTTTGCCGCTGAAGCGAGGCTCCGAGCCCTTGACAAGTTCCTGCCTGAGTTAAGGAAAAGGTTCAAAGCCTTGCCTGACAGCCAACTCAGGCTCGGTGAACTGACCAGGAAGGCTCAGGCTACAGAGCAGGTGTTCACTAACCTTCTGTTGCGTTTGGAAGAGGCGCGGATACGGGAAGTGACAAGGGTAGGCAGTTCAATTATTGCTGACCTCGCTACAGTCCCACAACGCCCTGTCTTCCCCCGACGCTCATTTATCTTGGCTTTCGCATTATTCCTCGGGGTCGCCTTAGCCGTCTTTGTCGCCTTGGTTGTAGACAAGCTTAGCGAAACGGTGACAAGCGCTGAAGAGGTCAAAGAAATTCTCGATGTCCCTGTTTTAGCGAGCATTCCCAAAGTTAGGGACCTTAGCACCATGAACATTCTCGATTTAATGGCTTCTCGTCGCCTTTTCGCCGAGGGCATTAGGTCTTTGAGAGCAAATATCGAATTCCTTCGCAGAAACAAGCCGCTAAAGGTTTTCCTGATAACAAGTATGACACCGGCTGAGGGAAAGACCTCTATAGCTACATCGCTTGCAATTGCTTGGGCTCAAGCAGGTTACAATACTATTCTCGTAGACTTTGACCTTCCAAGACCTTACATACACAAGGTCTTAAATCTGAGCACCGAGAAGGGGTTGACCGACTTCCTGATTGGCAGTGTTGGAACTGACGGTATAATTCAAGAAACTTCTTTGAAGTTTTTGAAAGTAATTACTGCAGGTTCAAATCTTACCAATATTATATTGAACAACAGACAAATAGAGCAAATTTTGAATAATTTGAGAGAAAGAGCCGAAATAATCATCATAGATTCAGCCCCTATCGCAGGAGTCTCGGACACCGCTTTGCTTATCCCACGCGTTGATGGTGTCATCGCAATCGTTGCGTTGGGAGAAGTAACTCGCCCAATGTTAAGGGAATTGAGGGAACAGGTGAGGTTGGCGGAAGGCAACTTGATCGGAGTGGTCTTAAACAAGGTCACCCCTGAGCACGGATCTTATTACTACTACTACTACCGCTACTACCATCGCTACTATAGCCAGTAACGGTTTCGCTGTAGCATTCAAGGTTGGGTTGTGACATAATTTATGCTACGAAGGTGGAGGATAAGGGATAAGAGAGTGGAAGCCTGCCAGCGGAAAAAAAGGGCAGAGGGATAAAGGGCAGCGCATTGATATTAATTTTATGAATTAGTTGCCATAAAGTATTGGGGAATGTTAAAATGGAAGTCACGATCATTCGGCCCGAGCAAGCGTGGTGGGATATAAACCTTAAGGAGATATGGCAGTATCATGAGTTGCTCTATTTCTTCATCTGGCGGGACATCAAAGTCCGCTACAAGCAAACGGTCATCGGCGCCGCGTGGGCAATCCTGCAACCTTTCATGACAATGGTCGTCTTTAGTTTGTTCTTCGGCAAACTGGCAAAAATTCCCTCACAAGGTCTGCCTTACCCGATTTTCTACTACAGCGCACTTTTGCCTTGGATGTATTTCGCCAATGCCCTACAGAACGCAACGAATATCATCATTGAACATCAACGGGTCATTACAAAAGTTTACTTCCCACGCGTTATCCTTCCCTTAGCGGCAGTTTTATCTGGGTTGGTGGATTTTGCTATCGCCTTCACCATTCTCATTGGGATGATGCTCTTTTACAACATCGTTCCGACAGCAGCAATAGTTTGGCTGCCATTTCTTTTGCTGTTAGCGGTATTGACAGCATTAGGAGTAGGGTTATGGCTTTCCGCCCTTAATGCCATCTATCGGGATGTCCGTTACGCTGTTCCTTTCTTCATTCAGTTTTGGATGTTCGCTTCGCCCGTAGCCTATCCCAGCAGCCTTGTGCCTGAGAAATGGCACTGGCTCTATGGACTTAATCCTATGGCTGGGGTCATTGAAGGCTTTCGGTGGGCACTGACGGGACAAGGGCAAGTATCTGTTCCCCTACTGCTCGTTTCCACCTTTGCCGTCATGCTCGTCTTAATGGGCGGTTTGTTCTACTTCCGGAGAATGGAGGGGACGATTGCTGATTTGGTTTGATTGGGTGTTGGGTATTGGATGTTAAGTGTTGGGTGTTAGGTGTTGGAGTTGAAGGTGAGAGTAATGATGGGAGAGAAGGTTGAGACTTGGAAGGATTTGCAGGTTTGGCAGTTAGCGCATCGCTTGGCTTTAAGGGTTTACGAGATGGCGAACAGATTTCCGTCTGAAGAGCGCTTTCGGCTTACCGACCAATTGTGTAAAGCGGCTATTTCCATACCGACGAACATTGCTGAGGACAAAGGGCGGAACTCTTTGAGGAAGTATTTGCAGTTTCTCTATATAGCAAGGGGTTCAGTGGAAGAGGTTAAATAATTGTTGCTTTTAGCGAGGGACCTGGGTTACATGGACGAGGCAGGTTATGCAGAGGTAATCAATGGCTATAACCAAGTCGGCAAAATGCTAAATAAACTAATCCGTTCCTTGCGCTCCCATCTCCCAACCCAAACTCCAAAACTCAAACCCCAAAAACCTAAAACCCAAAAACCGATGAAAAAGGAGTTGCTTCATTCATGAGCGACATCGCTATTCGCGTAGAAAACTTGAGCAAACGCTACCGCATCGGGCAAAGGGAACGATATTACGCTTTGCGGGATGTCCTTGCCCGACCGTTGGTGGGTCTTGGGTCTTCAGTTTTAGGTTTTGGGTCATGGATTTCGCGCGTCTTAGGTCTCAAGCCTTCAACCCCTAATCCTCAACACCCAACACTTAACGCCCAACATCCAACACCCAACACCTACATCTGGGCGCTAAAAGACGTCTCCTTTGAAGTCCGCCAAGGGGAGGTCATTGGCATCATCGGGCGCAACGGGGCGGGCAAGACGACACTTTTGAAAATCCTCGCTCGCATCACCAAACCGACAAAAGGTTACGCAGAAGTGCGAGGGCGTGTCGGCAGTTTGTTAGAAGTAGGGGTGGGCTTCCACCCTGAATTGACAGGTCGTGAGAACATCTACTTGAGTGGGGCAATCTTGGGGATGACGAGAGGGGAGATTGAGCAAAAGTTTGATGAAATCGTTGCCTTCTCTGGAGTGGAGCAATTCCTTGACACCCCCTTAAAGCACTATAGCGTCGGGATGCAGATGCGATTGGCTTTCGCCGTCGCAGCCCACTTAGAGCCAGAGATTTTGCTGGTGGACGAAGTTTTGGCGGTGGGCGACTTGGAGTTCCAAAAGAAGTGCTTGGGCAAAATGGAAGAAGTCTCTCGCGGTGGACGGACAGTGCTTTTCGTCAGCCATCAGATGAACCAAATCCGCCGACTTTGTGAACGGGTGATTTGGCTGGACGGTGGGCAGATTGTGCAAGAGGGTCCTAAAGCGAAAGTGGTTGCAGCCTATGAGGCGGCTATGAACTCTTGGAAACATCAATTGGAATTGGATGTACACAGAGGCATCGACCCCAAAGCAAAGGCTTGTTTTCTCGGTTGGGAAATCGTTGAACCAAAAGGTCCTGAACCCCATATCCTCACTACTCTTGGTCCAGTAACGATTAAATTCTACCTCTGGGCAAGAGAGGAGTTGGGTCCCTGCCATCACGGGATTGTCCTCTACGACGCTGAAGGACGAAAGATCTGGGGGTGGTGCATTGATGGTCTTCGGATTCCTGCAGGTTACTCAACTTTAGTCTACCGCTTCCCGATATTTCCCGTTTGTCCAGGATCGTATTCGTGGTTGCTCACACTTTTCGATCTTACAAGTCTTATAGATCGGTGGTATGCTGTTCCTGAATTCATAGTTGCTACTGAAGACTACCAACACCGCATGGACGAGTGGCGCGGAATCCTTAATCTACCGTCCGAGTTTGAGATTCTAACAAGTCCCCCCACACCCTCCCATAGCCGAGGTTTACAAACTTGACATAATAGGAGGTCTCACTATGACCTTGGATCATTTATGGAAGGCACTCCGGCGGTTCGCCTATGAGACTGCTGTCCAATGGGGTTGGGAAATTCGCCGATGGCCCCATCCTGCTACATATGTAGGGGCTTTGAAAGAAATTTTACACTCATGCAATATTAATTGCATTATTGATGTTGGCGCTAACCGGGGGCAATTCGCCCTCCTGGTCCGAAAGTTAGGATATCGCGGGCGCATTGTTTCCATAGAACCGGGGTCAGAAGCCTTCAAGGCTCTTGAAGCCATCGCCCGAACAGACAAGGACTGGCATGTGCTACGCGTGGCTTTAGGCTCGGAGCCGGGTCAAGCAAAGTTACAGATCACATCATCTGATGACCTATCCTCATTCCGACCGCTAACAGCCTGCGCTCATAAATACTTCCCTGACGCCTCACGCGTGATAAGAACGGAAGAGGTAAATGTATCAACCCTGGCTCTGCTTTTCGACGAACTTGTCCACGGGATTCCCGAACCTCAAGTGTTTCTTAAGATTGACACACAAGGGTATGACTTGGAGGTTTTGAAAGGCGCCGAACCCGTTCTGCCGAGAATAGCCGCTCTTCAAATTGAGGTGGCTTTCATACCCCTCTATGCTGGAGTGCCGTCCTGGCAC
>Ga0209183_1000677_pt1 | contig 12685 bp, 11 predicted proteins | sample LHCtaG_2_FD_184120 | JGI IMG/M metagenome (GOLD analysis project Ga0209183, IMG submission 184120) | Hot spring microbial communities from Little Hot Creek, USA to study Microbial Dark Matter (Phase II) - LHC4sed_replicate (SPAdes)... | ecosystem: Environmental > Aquatic > Thermal springs > Hot... | reverse complement strand
ATCAAGGAGTTGGATCGCTTTAAGGCGCTCTCCCCCGAAGCTAGGACGGCAATAGAAAACTTGCAGAGGTTAAAGAGCGATATAAAAGCCTTGACCAAGGAGAAGGCCCAAGAATGGGTAAAATTAATCGATGAGCTCTCTAAGAGGGCCTCGGCTTACGCCAGCTTCATTCCAAAGACTGTAGAGAACATAAAGTTCATCAGAGACTGGCTACAAAAGCAGGCCGCCTAAGCTCAGACAACCTCAAAGGATCACAAACCGTCGAAGCGTCTTTCCACTTTTTACAAATTTTTGAACGATGATGAGCTAAGGCGCGCGCATCGATCACCACGTCTTACAAGCCGCCTTGCCATCGTTGTGTGCAGGGCCCTTGACGGAGCGGTAATGAGTAAGGCCTTGCCCTCTTGCTAAGTCATAGCCATATGAGGCTCGCCGCTTCTAGACCGTTGGTCTTATGTAGCCTCACCTGAGGATATAAGTCCCCCCTTAAAGTCTGAGGGGCCTCACCTTTATCCTCCGCTCAATCACCTAAAGCTCGCGGCCTCCAATTGAGTCGTGACGTCCATAAGTTAGAGGACCAAATACAAAGCGCGAGTTGAGGCTTCGAGCTCCAATGGAAGCCCACTTCGCTTTAAGGGTCTGGCCCCTCGGCCAAGGACTTAGCGCATACAACAAGAATTATGGGCGGTGAGTGCAGATCTAGGGTTTATGGTGACTTCAAGGAAAACTTTAAAAAACCGAGACGAAGAACTACCTTCCGCCAGGTGCGGGAAAGTGGTCGCAGTAGTAGGTGTTGGCTTTTCTGGTTTTAGCGCGACGACGCCTGAGGTGAGCTGGAAGGAGCTCATGTACGAAGCTGCCGTGAGGGCGTATGAAGACGCTGGAATAAATCCACGGAGAGACGTCGACAGCTTCGTGACCTGCGCCGAGGACTTCTACGAGGGCTTCGCCATATTTGACGAATTCGTCCCAGACCAGTTGGGAGCAGTGCTTAAGCCTACTTGCACCATCTGCGCTGACTTCTTATACGGCCTCGCGATGGCATACATGCAGATAAAGTCCGGCCTCGCCGACATCGTGGTAGTGGAGGCGCACAGCAAGGCCAGCGATATAAAGACGTTTGGGAACGTGATCAAGCTCGCGATGGACCCTATATGGCTCAGACCCATAGGGTCGGCGCATCCTTACTACTTGGCAGGGCTCGAGATGAGGCTCTACATGCACAGAAGGGGCATAAGCGAAGAAGACATCGCAAGGGTCGTCGTGAAGAACAAGAGGAACGCCCTCCTAAACCCCAGCGCGCCATACGCCGCTAAACTCACGATCGAGGACGCCCTCAATAGTCCAAAGGTCTTCGACCCGCTAAAGAGGGCTGAAATCGCCGAGCGCGCGGACGGCTGTGTAGTATTCGTCTTGGCGAGCGACGAAATCGCGAGGAAGCTGACGGACAGCCCCGTTTGGTTGAGAGGAGTCGGGTGGTGGAGTGAGACGAGCGGGTACGACACGGCGAGCTTCTCGGCCCTCTACGCCTATAAGGCGGCTAAGATGGCTTACAAAATGGCCGGGATCGCTGATCCAGCTAAGGAAGTAGACTTCGCCGAAGTAGACGACAGGTTTGCCTTCAAAGAGCTCCAACACATAGAGGCCTTGCAACTCGTGAGGGGTTCTGACATCCGGGCCTTGATCTCGGAGGGGTACTTCGAGAGGGACGGGGGGAAGCCCGTCAACGTCTCGGGCGGTAGCCTTGGCTGTGGCAACTTGCTCGAGTGTACGGGGGGGCAGAAGGCCTTGGAGGTAGTTTTACAGCTTAGAAAGGAGGCCGGAAAGCGCCAAATAGACGATTGCGAAGTGGGCGTCGCGCAAGCCTGGAGGTACTTGCCCACAAACAGCGGAGCGGTGGCAGTCTTTGGGGTGTGAAGCCATGGAGGTTGAGGGGATTAGCGGTTTGGAGTTCCAGAAGAAGCAGAACGTAGCGATAGTCGGCGCCGGGATGACGTTGTGGAGGAGGAGGTTGCTGGAGACCGGGAGAGAGCTGAGCTATCTCGCGGTAAAGCAAGCCCTAGAGGAGGCTGGCTTGACCTTAGACAGCGTGGAAGCCGTGGTCATGGGCTCCGCGCCCGATGCGTTTGACGGCGTGCACATGAAAGGCGATTACTTGCTCGATGGCGCTGGAGGTAGTGATCGACCGTACATAAGGGTCTTCGTAGGAGGCGGCACCGGGGTCTTCGCGCCGATAGCTGGCTACTGGCACGTGGCGAGTGGGCTATTCGACGTCGTCTTAGTCGTGTGCGAAGAGAAGATGTCCTCGGTCCACCCCCACGCGCAAACCGCCTTCAGGTACATCTGGGACCCGATACTCGAGAGGCCGCTGAGGCCGAACCTGACTTGGATCTTCGCAATGGAGATGCGGAGGTACATGGAGGTAAATAAGGTCAAGCACGAGGACATAGCGCTCGTGGCAGTGAAGAATAAGAGAAACGCGCTCGATCACCCGTGCGCCCAACTCGCCGAGAGGATAACGGTGGAGGACGTGCTCAATAGCGAGCCCATCGCCTTGCCCGTCAGGAGGCTCGACATCTCACCTCCCTCCGATGGGGCTGCGGCGCTTGTGATGGTAGCTGAGCACTTGGCAAGGCGCTTAACCGACGAACCCGTCTGGGTCACTGGCGTCGGCTGGTCTCTCGACACCACGTGGTGGACGAATCGAGACCTATACTTCCCCAGATACGTCGCAGAGGCCGCGAAGATGGCGTACAAGATGGCCCACATAACCGATCCGAGGAAGCAGATCGACGTCGTCGAGCCCTACGATCCGTTCGACTACAAGGAGTTGCACCACTTGGAGGGCTTGGGGCTGGCTAGGAAGGGCGAGGCGCCAATTCTGACTCGCGAGGGCGTGACAGAGAGGGACGGCGACCTACCGGTGTGCCCCTCAGGCGGCTTACTGGGCGTCGGAAACCCTATTGCCGCGGCGATGGGCGTAAAGGCTTGCGAGATATACTGGCAACTGGCTTACAGGGCGGGGAAGAGGCAGGTCAAGAAGGAAGTGACGACGGGGCTCTGCCAGGCCTGGGGGGACCTTATGCAAATCGGGACAGTGATGATAATGTCGAATAAGAGGCCTTGATGGGGAGGGCAGGAGGTGAGGAAGTGATGGTTTCGCCCGAGCCGAGAGCTGTAAAGAAGATGGAATGGTTAAGGGCCTGCCCGCCCTACGCACAGGGCACGCCTCTGAGAGAGGGAGACATTAGGGAGAAGAGGGTGACGTTCGTAGAGGACCACCCGGACATCCGCTACTCGTGGGCCGCCGGGCAAGCGATAAGCAAGTTCTTAAACGGCCTGAAAGAAGGGAAGATCTACGGCGTTAAGTGCAATAAATGCGAGAGGATAATGGTCCCGCCTAGGATGTTCTGCGAGCTGTGCTACAAGCCGATAGACGAGTGGGTCGAGCTAAAGGACACGGGGACTGTGCTGACCTTCTCCATATCCTACGTAGGCCCAGACGCCGAACGGCTACCGGAGCCAGCGATACCCGCGGTGATAGAGATCGATGGGGCGTCTCCCGGCATGGGGATATTGCACGTCTTAGGAGAGGTAAAGCCAGAGGACGTCTACATTGGCATGAGGGTGAAGGCGGTCTGGAAGGACGAGAAGGAGAGGGAGGGGGCAATAACGGACATAAAGTATTGGAAGCCATTGGAGGTGAGGAAGTGATGGAGAGAGTCACTGAACCGACCGAGCTGAGGCACTGGGAAGGGAGAATAGAGGCGTACTGGATCTACACGAGCGGAAAGGCCGGAGACCACTTCTTCAAGAAGTTGAAGGAGGAGGGGAAGTTCACGGCCTCTAAGTGCAAGAAGTGCGGAAAAGTCTACTTCCCTCCGAGGATTTACTGCGAGAGAGACCTCGAGGAGACGGAGTTCATCGAGGTGAGCGGGGAGGGAGAGGTCGAGAGCTTCACCATTGCGAAGCTTGACCCCTATGAGAGGGAGCTTCCAAAGCCGCAGATCTACGCATTGATCCGCATTTATGGAACCGACGGCCGGCTCATCCACTTGCTCGGCGGGGTCGAGCCAGAAAACGTGAAGATCGGCATGAGAGTGAGGCCAGTCCTGAAACCCAAAGAGGAAAGAGAGGGGAGGATAACAGATTTACTGTACTTCAAACCGATCTGACGTGGGGGAAAAGGGTAAGTGGACTTCGAGTTTACTGAAGAGCAGAAGATGATCGCGAAGGCGGCTAGGGAAATCGCACAAGATTACCCTCCCGAGTATTGGAGGGAGAAGGAGGAGAAGGGCGAGTTCGCGGAGGAGTTCTTCAAGGCCATAGCGAAGGCCGGCTTTTTCGGGATCATCATACCAGAGGAGTACGAGGGCTATGGCTACGGTCTCACGGAGCTGCTAATAGCCATGGAGGAATTGGCGGCAAACGGCTGCGGCATGGGAGGGGTTTGGTACTTGATGCTCACAGAGGTCTTCGGCGGCCTGACGATCCTCCGCCACGGGACTGAAGAACAAAAGGAGAAGTACTTGCCGGGCATTGCTAAGGGGGAGCTGGAGTTCTGCCTAGCCCTCACTGAGCCCGACGCCGGATCGAACACCTTTGCGATAAGGACTACTGCCGTCAAGGAAGGCGACGAGTGGGTAGTGAACGGCAACAAGGTCTTCATCAGCGGAGCGGACAGGGCGAAGGGAATGATAATAGTCGCGAGGACGACCCCCCTTGAGAAGGCCCCGAAGAAAACTTACGGCTTAAGCCTCTTCATAGCAGACCTGCCCAATAAAGCCATAGAGGTCAGGCCTATACCGAAGCACGCAATAAACTACTCGAAGAGTTGCGAAGTGAGCTTCAGTGACCTGAGGTTACCAGCTAGTGCTTTAATCCCGCCGCAGGATCAAGGCTGGTACCTAATACTCGAAACCTTAAACCCGGAGAGGATGGGCTTTGCCACCGCGGCCATAGGGATAGGGAAGCTCGCGATAAGTAAGGCCGTGGAGTACTCCAAGAAGAGGAAGGTCTTCGCGGATCCGATCGGGAGCTACCAAGGCCTCCAGTTCCCCTTGGCCGAGGCCTACGCGACGCTCGAGTGCGCAAGAATGCTAAATTTCAAAGCAGCGTGGCTCTTCGACAAAGGGGCAGACGTACGAGAAGTCGGAAAATACGCGAACATGGCGAAGCTCGTCGCCGTAGAAGCTGGGCTCAAGGCTTGTTATTGGGCGATGCAGGTCTTCGGCGGCTACGGATATGCCAAGGAGTACGACGTCGAGAGGTGGTGGAGGGAGATCAACCTCATCCGCCTGGCCCCCGTGACGCAACAAATGGTGCTCAACTACGTTGCCGAGCACGTGCTGGGCATGCCGCGTAGCTATAGATAGCGAGTTACTCTGCACTAACGATTTACTCGATCCACCTCACAATAACCATCTTTCTCTTCGTGGTTTGACCTTCTTGATCTGAAACCACGGTTCGATAGCAGTCCCTCGGACTCGTTCTAGTCCCCTTGACATGACCTTCTCCGTGTAATTTCTTGGGCGTTGAGGAGGCGCGTAAGTGCAACCAACGCTGCAAAAAGCCCCGCCCGACGAGAGCGAGGGAGATCTACCACGACGCGCTATTTCGTCTTGGGATGACTGTATGCCACGCCTTCGACTCCGAGAGAATGGCGTTTTGACGCCCTCCCATGAGATTGGCCCTCATAGAGCTCGACCCCGCAACACCATGGCTGAGGAGGGGCATAAACGTTGTGCGAGGTGCCGAGCCAAGCGGGTACGACGAAGAGATTTGGAAGCGGCTAGGCTAAGATCGTAGGAGCAATGGCCCCTTCTCAAGCGTGGCGCCCGCTTGGCAAGCCTTAATATGCGTCGAGGGCAGTGACTAGTACAGGGGACTTGTTACGACTTTGCGCACGCAATCCCTGAAAGAGCCCCTCTTGAAGAAGAGGCCCATGATATGCGTCGAGCGCGCCAAGTACTGGACCGAGGCGATGAAGGAGACGGAGGGAGAGCCGATGATAATCAGAAGCGCGAAGGCGCTAGAGAGAGTGTTGACCAACATCTCCGTCAACATCTATCCCGGGGAGCTGATAGTGGGGACGATGGTCAGCGACCCTCCTGGGGCCATAGTGTACCCTGAGGGCATAGGGCTCAGGCCAGTGGCCCTCTCCGAGCTGGAGACCATCCACAGCAGGCCGACGAACCCCTTCAGGGTCTCCGAGGAGGCCGTGAGGATCCTGAGGGAGGAGGTCTTCCCCTACTGGTGGGACAAGAGGACCATCGACGCCTACGCGAGGGAGGTAATGCCAAGGAAGGTCTACGACCTGCTGTACAGAGGCGCTTACTTCATCTTGACCGAGATAGCCGGGATCTCCCACGTCGCGGTCAACTACCCCAAGCTCCTGTCCCTCGGCTTCGAGAGGTATCGAGAGCTGGCGGAGGAGAAGGTCAAGGAGTACGAGGAGCTGGGCTCGGCCGACCCGGAAGACATAGACAGGGCGACGTTCTACAAGGCCGCTGAGATAGTGTCGCGTGCCATAATCTCGTTCGCCGAGAGGTACGCGGAGAGGGCCAAGGAGCTAGCGGACGTCGAGGAAGACCCGGGGAGGAGGGAGGAGCTGCTCGAAATAGCAGAGATATGCAGGAGGGTCCCGGCCAAGCCCCCGAGGAGCTTCCACGAGGCCCTTCAGTTCATCTGGCTCACCCAGGTGGCTCTGCACCAGGAGAACTACGAGCAGGGGATATCGATGGGGAGGATAGACCAATACCTCCTCCCATACTACTTAAAGGACTTGGAGTCGAATAGAATAGACGAGGGCCGAGCGCTCGAGCTCATTGAGTGCTTCCTGATCAAGCACAACGAGCTCGTTCCGCTGTTCGACTCAGCAGTTAACGCCTACTTCGCGGGGCTGCCCACGAACCCCTCCATAACGCTGGGCGGCGTGAAGCCTGACGGGGAGGACGCCACCAACGAGCTGACGTACCTCTTCCTCGAGGCGGCGAAGAACGTCGCCATGAGGGATCCGAACGTGCACGTCAGGCTCCACAGGGGCTCGCCCGAGAGATTGGTCAGGCGCTTGGCGGAGGTAATACTCTCGGGCACGAACAACGTCGCCATATTCAACGACGAGGTGATAATAAGGGCGTGGCTGAGGAAGGGCCTCGGGATAGAGGAAGCTCGAAATTACTCGACGATAGGGTGCGTCGAGCTGGCGCCCTTCGGGAACAGCTTCACTTCCTCGGACGCCGCTCTGTTCAACTTGGCCAAGTGCCTCGAACTGGCCCTTAACAACGGGGTGGACATGCTACTGCTCGAGAAAGTGGGGGTGGAGACGGGAGACCCAAGGGAGTTCAAGTCCATGGACGACGTGCTCAAGGCCTTCAGGGCCCAGCTCTCCTACATGGTCAAGGCCATGGTCATAGGCTCGAACGCCTACGAGCGCGCGAACCAGGTGGTAAAGCCGACGCCACTTCTGTCCCTCTGCATCGACGGCCCGTTCGAGGCTGGGAGGGACATAACGCTGGGCTCCGCGAAGCACAACTTCACGGGCGTTCAGGCCGTCGGCCTAGCGGACGTGGCGGACTCCTTGGCGGCGATAGAGTGGGCAGTTTTCAAGGAGCGGGTCGTAACTATGGATGAGCTCGTGGAGGCCCTCAAGACGAACTTCGAGGGGAGGGAGGAGCTCAGACAGATTCTGCTGAATAAGGCCCCGAAGTACGGCAACGATGACGACGCGGCGGACGAGTACGCTCGCCTGGTTGCCCAGATGTACAGCGAGGAGGTCGAGAAGCACAAGAACGTGAGGGGAGGGGACTTCATAGCGGGGATGTACTCCATGACTACGCACGTGGGCTTCGGGTGGATGACAGCGGCCCTGCCGAGCGGGAGGAGGGCCTCTGAGCCTCTGAGCAACGGGGCGAGCCCCCAGAGCTACTCGATGACTAAGGGCTTGACGGCCGCGATAAGGTCGGTCTCGAAGGTTGACTTCACGAGGTACCCGAACGGAGCTGCCCTGACGCTGACCGTAGACCCGAAGCTCTTCGCAGGGCCCGAGGGGGTGGCCACATTCGCCTCGCTGCTCAGGAGCATAGTCGAGCTAGGCGTCATGCACGTGCACTTCAACGTCGTCGACGTCAACGTCCTGCTAGAGGCCCAGAAGGACCCTGAGAGGTACCGCCACCTCGTAGTCAGGGTCGCTGGGTACAGCGCGTACTTCGTCGACCTGACCAAGGAGGTCCAGGAAGAGATCATCAGGCGATACAGGGCAGCGTAGAAGGAGTCTGTGATGGTCAGGGGCTTGGTGTTCAACATCCAGCGGTTCTGCCTCCACGACGGGCCCGGGATAAGGACCGTCGTCTTCTTGAAGGGCTGCCCGCTCAGGTGCGCTTGGTGCCACAACCCCGAATCCCAGCTCCCGCGCCCGGAGCTGCTGTTCGACGAGAGGAGGTGCCTCCGTTGCATGAGCTGTGTCAGGGCCTGCCCCAAGGGGGCCTTGAAGTTCAAAGGCGAGTTGCTCGTAGACGAGGCCAAGTGCGATCTATGCGGTCTGTGCGAGCGGGCCTGCCCCACCAACGCCCTCACGATATGCGGGAAGTGGATGAACGCCTCGGAGGTCATGGCCGAGGTCCTTAAGGACAAGGTGTTCTACGAGAAGAGCGGCGGGGGCCTTACGATCTCCGGCGGCGAGCCGACGTTGCAGCCCGAGTTCGCGCTGGAGCTCAGCGCGCTGGCCAAGAGCAACAACGTCTCGATGACGCTCGAGACCAACGGCTTTTGCGACTACGCCACCTTTTCTCGCATCCTGGATAGTGTTGACCTGGTGCTCTACGACGTCAAGGCCGTCGACGAGGCGAAGCACGTGGCGTTGACCGGAGCGCCCAACAAGCCCATACTCGACAACTTGAGGCTCGCGGTCGCGAAAGGGGCCAACGTGATCGTCAGGATACCCGTGGTGCCTGGCGTGAACGTGTCGAGGGACGACTTCGACCAGTTCGCTAGGCTGATAGCCGAGATAGGCGTCAAGAGGGTTGACTTGTTGCCGTACCACAAGCTGGGGGTGGCGAAGTACAGGATGCTGAGGAGGCCCTACAGGCTGGTGGCTGAGACGCCATCGAGCGACTTCCTAAACGACTTCAGAAGCGCATTCATCAAGCGCGGGGTACACGTGACTATCAGCGGCCTCTCGGCTTTCCACAATACCTCGTCCTTCACCCTGCCTTGAAGCTTCCTCGAGCCAGTTGGCCGCAGAAGCTCGAGAGGTCGCCGGCCTCGCTAGCGGTTGCGAGCTCAGGCTCTTCGTAACCTAGCAACCCTCGGCCCTCGATCACTAAGCTTTAAGCTTCACTTAAGGAGTAAAGTATCCCTAGGGAACCCCTCATGTCGGAGATAGAGAAGGTGAAAGAGGTCTTAAAGCAGAACCCTCAAGGCCTCTCTCCGATTAAGATAGCCGAGCTGGCGGGCATAAGCAAGGGCAAGATAGCCAAGGTGCTCAAGGAGCTCGAGAGCTCCGGCGAAGTCGTAGTCGAGATGAAGGGTTGCAGGAAGGTCTATAAGCCCAAGGCCTGAGCCCTACGCCTCCTACTTCATTTTATTAATCCCGGAGACGTCATCAGCCCAACGGCCTCGCAGATCGCTTAACGAAGAGCTGGCGGTTGGGCTGGTCGAGCGAAGCGCTATGAGCGGCCATGGAGCTCCTTGGAGCTCGCTACTTGATTTCCCTCACTTCGCACTTCAGCTGCTTGACGATTTCGTCTGCTCTGGCTGGATCGACTTTCAGGGTGTAAAGGTACCTACCAGTTCTAAGTTTGAGCTTAACAACATCCTTCGACCTCTTCACAGTGCAATGCTTGGCCTTCTCAGACAGCTTGACGAACTCCTCTACGTCGAAGACCTCCACCGGCATTGGCCCTCTGGGCGTTGAGGAGGCGCGTAAGTGCAACCAACGCTGCAAAAAGCCCCGCCCGACGAGAGCGAGGGAGATCTACCACGACGCGCTATTTCGTCTTGGGATGACTGTATGCCACGCCTTCGACTCCGAGAGAATGGCGTTTTGACGCCCTCCCATGAGATTGGCCCTCATAGAGCTCGACCTCGCCCTCACATTTCTGCTTCCCTCGTCATTGACGACCAACAAAAAGGACAACCACGGCTAACAGTAGGGCTTTGTGCATGATACTTAGGCGTAAAGCTTAAATACGTTAAAGAACTTTCCCTTCAGTTTGAAGGAGGACTTGGTGTGGAATGAGTCTAGAGAGGAAAATAATAATCACGTGCGCCATAACGGGCTCAGTGCATTCGCCAACCATGTCGCCCTACTTGCCGATCACGCCTGATCAGATAGCTGACGAGGCGATCAAGGCAGCGGAGGCTGGGGCCGCAATAGTCCATATACACGTAAGGGACCCAACAGACGGGAGGCCTTCCTCCGACCTCAATCTCTATCGCCAAGTCCTTACGAAGATAAAGGAGAAGAGCGATGTAGTTTGTTGCGTTACCACTGGTGGAGGGCTCGGCATGACAGCCGAGGAGAGGATTGCCGTAGTGCCCGAGTTCGAACCCGAGATGTGCTCACTCAACATGGGCTCGATGAACTTTACCCTCCACCACATCCTGAAGATAATTCCTGAGGATATGTGGAAGTATCCGTGGGAGAAGCTTTACGCAGAGATGAGCGAAGACTTCGTGTTCAAGAACACCTTCAAGGACGTGAAGATATTCGTGCAAACTATGTACAAGTATGGAACGAAACCCGAGTGCGAGTGCTACGACATAGGTCACATATGGAACACGTACTATTTAGTGCAGGACGGCGTGATAAAGATGCCAGTCCACATACAGTTCGTCCTGGGAGTAAGAGGAGGCATCGGGGCCACTCCAGAGAGCCTCATATACATGAAACAAGTCGCTGATAGCTTGTTCGGAGCGGGCAGGTACACGTGGTCTGTCGCGGCTGCTGGGAGATGGCAATTCCCGCTCTGCACCCTAGCTGCGATGATGGGCGGGCACGTTCGCGTAGGACTGGAAGACAACTTGTTCTTGAAGAAAGGAGTACTGGCGAAGAGCAACGCCGAGCTCGTAGAGAAGATGGTGCGTATAATTGAAGACATAATAGGGTGGAGAGAAGTAGCCACGCCCGACGACGCTAGAAGGATACTGGGGCTTAAGGGAAAGAACGCTGTGAAGTTCTAATGCCTGTTTACCCTCTTCCCCTTTTACCTCTTTTGTGAAGCGCGAGCGGAATAGATTTCTATGGAAACTCCTAGGAGTACGCCCTAGGCGTATTTGAAGCCGTCGATTAGGGCGGGTCTCCATCGAGCCCTCTTCATTACTAAGTTCGCACACGAGCGGTCAAGCGACAAGCAAAGGGCTATGGCAGTTAAAGTCACTATAAATGCGATATTTGATGTGGCCAATAACTATAACCGGCTTCTCATAGCTCGCCGTCCTTATCGTCAGGTGACCCCTTCGTCGACTTCATCTCTCGCTCTTCGACTACGTGTCGCGGACCCCGGCGAGTAACCGCGGTGTGGCATTAACACGCAGTAGCCCAAGCTCCTCGACTAACCACGCGCCTACGAGGTTATGCCTTGCACATGTGCCTTAGAACTAGTATCGCCTACGTAATTCCTCAAGTCCATCGTGTTGCGCGCAAAGGAGGCCCTCTTTCAGGTTAAGGGCTTTGAGATTTATGGTATGTGACGAGGCCCTGTGAGGATAGAAAGACTGGAGAAGGCTAACGCACCTGCCCCGAGCGGGAGGGCCCCGCCTCTAACCCCCTTATTGCCAGCGTCGCCGTGGCCACTGCTACCACGCCGTCCCCGATCCTCGCCTCGCCGCAGCCGACCGCCGTCCTGGAGCCTATGTGGACTGGCCTCCCGATCCCCACTAGCCTCCCCTTGAACACGGGCCTCAGATAGTGGACGTTGAGCTGGGCGGTCACTGCCACTCTTCCAGTCCCGACCAGCCTCTTGTTTATGTTGAGAGCTATTACTGCGTCCAAGACACTCGCTATCACGCCTCCATGGGCCACCCCTAGGGCTTGGAGGTGCTTCTCTTCGTCGAGGTCTAGCTCTATCACGACGTCCCCGTCGACCACCCTTGGCCTCATCCCTATGAGCTTGTACCAAGGAGAGGAGGAGACCCTCGAGAGGAACTCCTGCAAGACCTCTAACTCGGTAGAGCCCTCGTTTTGGTACCCCGCCATCGAAGAGGCCCCTACCTATGGAGCGTTACTCCGTAGAGGTTCAAGAGCCTCGAGGCTGCGGTCATCATCGTTTTTCGCCTGGACGCGTCCGGGCTTCGACACGTATGACACCTCCGGTTACGAGGTAATTCACGGACAAGTAAATCTTTCCTTTCTCTGCAGGACGACTTTCTCGGCGGTCACCACCAGTCTTTTAGCGGCCCTCGTAGCTCAAAATCCACTAATGGTGAACCATTCGTAATGCAATTGCCGTACTTGTCGCGCTCCTCACCGAGAACACCACATGACACTCAGGCCCCATCTGCCGCATTACTGCATCGGGGTCGTTTTAGCGCAAACTTCATAACTCGTCGGCTAACGCTCAATTAGCTGAGTAAGAGATGAGCAATCGCGACTTCGCCTTTAAAGTGCTGGAGCTGGCCAAGCGGCATGACTCTTGGCGATCCTCGTGCCTCAACCTGATACCGAGCGAGAACGTCACGAGCAGGC
>Ga0209183_1000675_pt1 | contig 12719 bp, 11 predicted proteins | sample LHCtaG_2_FD_184120 | JGI IMG/M metagenome (GOLD analysis project Ga0209183, IMG submission 184120) | Hot spring microbial communities from Little Hot Creek, USA to study Microbial Dark Matter (Phase II) - LHC4sed_replicate (SPAdes)... | ecosystem: Environmental > Aquatic > Thermal springs > Hot... | reverse complement strand
TTTTTAGGTACTACGTAGCTCCACGTCTCCCTAGTGCCAACTACCAACACCAGGGAGCCCGAGGTCCTCTCGAGGGCTAGGACCCCCCTAGCCCTAACGAGGCCTCCCCTGAAGAGTACGTAGGAGTAGAGGGACTCGTAGCTGAGTACTAGCTCAACCCTACTCGAGGGTAGCGTCAGCTCAGCTAGGGACCTCTCAACCCTTAGGTCCAGGGTCCTCGAGACCCGCGCCTCACCCGGGTAGTAGAGGGACCTGCAGTCACCGCCCTCCAGGTCCAGAGTAGCCTCGGCTACGGCTACGGGTACTAGCACCCTCTCACCGTACCTCTCCACGAGGTCCCCGGAGAACATTACGTTGACCTCCCTCCTCCCCCTTAGGTAGAGCCTCTTGTAGGGTGGGGATATAGCTGCTAGCACCTCCAGCGGTAGACCGTAGACCTCCGACATAGCCCTCAGCCTCCTCGCCTCAACCTCCGCGGGTAGCCTCCCGAACGCCTGGTGGACCGTAGATGCTACCTCCACAGAGTCCTTGCAGCCGTACACTACTAGGTCCACGTCGGATACCTCGGGGTTGTGTATCCCGACGAGTACCGAGCCGTCCACCCCCACGCTACTGGGTGAGACCTCGGTGCAGCTTCTAAGGGTAGTGTAGGACTCCACTACGTCCACCTCGACCGGGTCCCTAGGCCTCCTGAGGATCTCAGCCAGCCTCTCCCTAGGTCTGTAGATAGCTCTAACCCTGCTGAACCTAACTACCGGTACGGTAACCCCTAGAGCCGGGTCGTAGACCTCCTCCTGGAGGCCCCTTACAGCGCCGAGGACGTAGCTAGCTCCGTACCTCCTAACTACCCTCTCAAAGCAGGTAGGGCCCCTGCACCACAGGGTCCTCCTAGCGGTGGGTACGTACTTGAGGTAGGCTACGGCGGCGTTGGGTAGGTGGCGGTTCCCGATAGCTACGTAGATCGCCCCGTCTACGTCCTCCAGGTGGTCGTGGTCTAGAACGGCCTCAGCTGGTTTGCTACCAATCACGCCTCATCCCGCTCGTGCTTCATCACCTACTTATATACCCAGCCTAGCCCTGCTGTCGGGGTAAATAAGTTGAGGTACGCAGCCGCAATGCTAGCAATCCTTGCGCTAATGCTCGCACTAGCTACCCCGGTAGCTACGGCCTGGCCTGCACTGCGGGATTTTAAGGGGGATAAGGCCTACCTACTCTACGAGGTGAGCTACGCGGTTACCGTTGTGGGTCGGGCCGCTAGCGGTGAGGCCAGGGGCACCTACCTCCTCCACGTACTTATCGAGAGGTACAACAGCACCCACTACCTAGTGAGCGCTCTAGCCGATAGCATTACCTACTCCTTCACCTCCGACGACCCGGTATTCCTACACGTACTGGCCAACCTGTTCCTAGCTAACCTGAGTAAGCAGTTCATAGAGCTCCTCTACATACCGCCCGTAGAGGGGGTCACGCTTAAGGTCGCCGTTGAGGGCGGTAGGGTAGCCCAGTTCCTCAACGCCTTAACTAGGTGGTACAGGGTTATTGAGGATACCTCGGGGGAGAGGTGCTCCGAGGTAGTCCTAGGTAACGTAACCGTAGCTAAGGGTATTAGGTACAGGATACCCACCCTCGGGGCTGAGCTGGTCTACGACTGCCCCTCCGGGCTCCTCGTAAGCCTTAGAGCTCAAGTAGCTGGTAGCTACGGGGACCTAAGGACGGAGGCTCTGATAAGCGTAGAGCTGTCCAAAACGAACGTACTGGACCTAACGAGTATAAGGCCGCCGGCACCCCAGGGTGGGGCGCCCCTAGGCGGTACGGCGGCCATAGTCCTCGCTGTATCCGCCGTAGCAGTAGTCTCGGCAGTAGCAGTCCTACTGCTAGTCCTCAGGAGAGCTAGGAGGGTGTAGCCGGGACCTTAGACGCGTGCGCAGCCCTCCCCCGCTGTGGAAGGTCCTTATAAACCCAAGGCCTAGCTCTAGCGAGGGGCTAGCGCGGGGTTCTAGGGTTCCCCGAGTATCTGGCGGTGCCTACGACATAACCCTAGCTAGCTCGCTAGCTCTGGCGCTAGCCCTCTACCTACTGGACCACCTAACCGGTGGTAACATGGCTCTAAGCTCTCTGATCGCCGTACTGCTCGTAGCACCTCCATCGACCTACGCCTACCTGAGGAGGCTCGTCGGGCTCAGCACCGTAGCTGGGAGGGCTGTAGCTACGGTAGCCCTCGGGGTCCTAGTCTTCCAGGTAGCTTTCTACCTAGAGGTAGGGCTCAGGGCCGCTCCCGCCTTGGGCCTAGGCCCCCTGGACTTCCTCGTAGCTGCGGTGCGGTCCGGTATATTCTTCGTAACCTACATCCCGTACTTCCTCGTATGCCTACTGCTCTTCCTACTCGTAGTCGCGGTTACAGCTCTCCTCGTAAGGCACTAGAGCCCTTTAAGCGAAGCCTCGAGCGAGCTACCTGCCGAGACCGTACAGCAAACTGTAGAGCCCGTACAGCTCCGGAGATGTACGTGGAAGTGCGAGCCTGCAGCGCCTACCTAGGCGGGCCTAAGGTGTACTACGTCGCCTACATAGACCCTCCTAACCGCCCCGCTGGGGGTTCTTATCATCAGGGCCCCGTCCTCTGCTACGTCCTCAGCTACGCCGACTACCTCCCCGTCCGGGGTTACGGCCCTGACCTCCCTACCTAGGGTTGTGGAGAGCCTCCTCCACACGTCCAGTACGTAACCTACCTCACCCCTGCTAAGGGCTCCGTAGAGATGGTCCAGGTTCCTCAGGGTAGACACTAGTAGCGGTAGCCTCGGTACCGGCCTACCGACCACCCTAGCAATTGTTGTCGCGGTACTGGAGAGCTCCTCCGGTAGCTCGTTGTTAACGTTCACGCCCACCCCTACGAGTACGTACTGGAGCCTATCCGCCTCAGCCCTACCCTCTATCAGTATCCCAGCGACCTTCCTCTCACCGATGAGAACGTCGTTAGGCCACTTAACCCCAGCTCCAACCCCGGTAACCTCCTCTATAGCTCTAGCTACTGCAACCCCGACAGCTAGGCTAAGTATGTGGGTAACCCCGGTAAGGCGTGGCCTTAGGACGATCGTTACCCAGAGACCTCCTCTACCAGCTACCCACCTCCTACCCATCCTACCCCTACCTCTCTCCATAGCCTCCGCAAGCACCACGGTACCCTCCGGAGACCCCTCCCTAGCTAGGGCATCAGCTAAGTCCTGGGTTGAGCTACAGAACTCCACGTAGTGTACGGAGAACCTAATACCTGTATCTATGTACTGAACAACCTGGGGGGCTAGGGATAGGTTGTCGGGGTCTAGAGCTCTGTACCCCATCTCCGGGTGGACCTCGATTGGGAAGCCCCTCCGCATTAAGGACCTAACCACCTTGGAGACCGTAGCTCTGGAGACCCCTAAAGCCCTAGCTACATCCTCCCCCGAGACGTATGTCCAGGACCTTACCAGCAACTCCAGCGTCTTACCTTCAAGCTCCTCCACAACAGCCCCTAGGGGAATAGGGTTAGTAGTTAAAGAGCTCACCACGTAGATTAGAGGACCTACTGCTACCTAGAGCACTAGGACCGTATTAGGCTATACCGCAAGGTATGCCTTCCTTAGGTACTCGCTCTTAATTACCTCGGAGCTAGGTCCTTCGAGGACTATCCTACCAAGCTCTATGACGTAAGCTCTGTGGGAGATCCTCAGGGACTCCGATACGTACTGCTCAACGAGTAGTACTGAGACCCCGTACTCTTCGTTAAGCCTCTTTACTAGGTTGAACAGCTCTATTACGAGCTTAGGTGCTAGTCCCTGGCTAGGCTCGTCAAGTAGTAGTAGCTTAGGTCTGGACATTAGGGCCCTCCCTATGGAGAGCATCCTCGTCTCGCCTCCGGATAGGGTCCCAGCTAGCTGGTTCGACCTCTCCCTAAGCCTTGGGAATAGGGTGAAGACTATCTCGAGGGAATCCCTTAGGGAGTCCCTGTTCCTCCTTACCGGGTAGGCCCCTAAGTAGAGGTTTTCGAGAACCGTCATGTTAGGTACTACCTGACCTCCCTCCGGTACGTAGCCGATCCCTCTTAGTACACGCTTAAACGTAGGCTCCTCCGTTATATCGGTACCCTCGAAGATGACCCTACCCCTGTAGAGGGTTGTAAGCCCTAGGATAGTCTTAAGAGTAGTTGTCTTGCCTGCTCCGTTAGGTCCGATCAGCGATACCATCTCCCCTCTATCGATGTAGAGCCTTACCCCGTGGAGAACTGCGAAGGGACCGTAACCGGCCTCCACCCCCTCCATAGATAGGAGCGACACGGTCTCACCTAGGTTCTAGATCCTAGATAGGCCTCTACTACAAGCGGGTTAGTTAGAACCTCCTCAGCTGACCCCTCGGCTATGACCCTACCTTCGTGCATGGCTACTACCCTCTGGCTTACCTCAGCTATGAACTTCACTACGTGCTCTATAATAACTATGGCTACCCCCTCCTCCCGGTTGACCCTTCTAATAAGCTCCGCTATTGCGGGGATCTCCTGAGGTCTAAGCCCAGCTACGATCTCGTCAACGAAGAGTAGCCTAGGTTTTGTTGCAAGAGCTCTCGCAAGGTCTACGAGCTTGTGCTCTATTAGGGTTAGGTTCCTACCTGGCGTATGGTACTTCTGCTTAGGGAAACCTACCAGCTCTAAAACCTCCGATGCTACCCTCCTAGCCTGCGAGATGTCCCCTACCTTAAGTAAGGCACCCACAGTTACGGCCTCAAGAGGGCTCATCTCGTAGAAGGGCCTAATCTTCTGCCAGGTCCTAGTAATCCCAAGCCTAGCCACGCTATGCGGTGAGAGCCCCGTTATATCCCGACCCTCAAAGTACACCCTCCCCTCATCCGGTTTGTAAACCCCGGTAACGCAGTTCACGAGAGTAGTCTTACCAGCTCCGTTAGGCCCTATAACGCCTACTACCTCACCTCTTCTAACCTCGAAGTTCACTGACCTAAGGGCCACTATACCGCCAAACCTCTTCGTTAAGCCCTTAGAGACTAGGACCGCCTCCTCCATACCCTCCACCCCCCTACTAGGGCTGGGATCTTTTCGAGTACAGCTCCCAACCCCCTAGGCTGTACGATACTCATAACAACTAGTAGGAGCCCGTAGACCAGTAGGTGGGCTCCCGGTGCAACACCCCCTACATACCCTCTTAAAATCTCCTCCACTAGCTTGAGCACCATAGCCACCACAGCTACCCCCGCTATAAATCCCCTACCACCGAGTATCCCGGCAACGACTACGTATATCGACATAGGTAAGCTGAAGGACCACGCGGAGTACGTTCTCTGCGATACTATGTAGGGCCACCCTACGAACCCGAGGATCGAGGAGTATATCAGTAGGGCCGCTAGCTTGTACCTCCTAGTATCTATACCTAGAGCCTCCGCCGCTAGCTCGTCCTCCCTAATAGCCTTTAGATAGTAGCCCAGCCTACCCCTACTAACCGCTAGGTTAACTAGTACAACAGCTATGAAGAAGGTAAGTACTACGTAGTAGAGGTTCTCCCAGGTCCTGAACATCAGGTAGTACCAGCCATCGTAACGCGGTAGGTAGAAGTCCCACGGACCTATTATGAGGATGAACATCTCGTGAACTACTACAGTTAGAGCAGCTGTAGAGAGTGCGTAGTACACCCCTCTAACGCCAAACCTAAACATAGGGTACCCTACAGCTGAAGCTAGAGCCGCTGCCACTAGAGCTCCGATAGGCATTCCAAACCAGGGTGTTACCCCGTAGACCTCGAGAAGCCTGCAGGTGATTATCCCACCTAGCGGGACGTACGTAAAGGCCGCTAGGTCTAGCTGACCCGCATAGCCTCCCAGTATGTTCCAGGCTAGGACTATTGTAGCGAAGATCAGCGCCTGAAGAGCTAGCAGTACGTAGTACTGGTTAAAGCCTAGGGCGTAGGGTACTGCTACACCTACTACAGCTACCGCAAGGACTAGTACCGCGTCGTTCCTCGTAATCACCTACTATCACCCCCTAGGGGCGAAGAGCCCTTGAGGCCTAAGCCAGGTAGCTACTATGAAGATTATAAAAGGGACTGCTTTCGCAACAGATGGCGATACGTAGGTCATGGTGAGGGCCTCTATAACCCCAACTAGGAGGCTAGCGTATATCAGACCTCTAATACCCCCTAACCCACCTAAAGCTACGATAATCCAGGAGACCAGGGCAAAGGAGGCTCCTAGGTACGGGTCGACCTGCCCAAACGACATCCAGAGAACTCCGCCGAACCCTGTGAGAGCTATACCTATACCGGTAACCAGCATGAAGACCCTATCGGTGTTTATACCAAGGGTCTTAGCTACCTCCTCACTATACGCGGTTGCCCTTATAGCTAGGCCGAGCCAGGTCCTAGTGAGCATGTGGTGTATTAGTAAGGTGAGAGCAACTGAGGCTAGACCGGCTACGAGCTTTGCTAGGTGTACGCTAACCGGGCCTAAGGCTACATAGGTACCTAGTACTAGACTTGGGAGGGACCTAGGCTCCGCCTTAAAGAGTATTAGAGCTACGTTCTGAAGTATGAAGCCTATCCCAACCGTGCACGCTATCTGTATTAGGGGGTCTCCCCCCAGCAGGGGCCTCACTACGAACCTGTAGAGGGCTACCCCTATAGCGAAGAACGCGGGTATCGTCACTATAGCTATCGGGGTTGCCTCATCTACCTGTAGAGCTCGAGCTACCAACCACGTTATGTACGCAGCTAGCATAACGAAGTCCCCGTGAGCGAAGTTTATGATGTTCATGACCCCGAAGATCAGGGCTAGCCCTAGAGCTATTACTGAGTAGAAGAGCCCCAGTAGAAGTCCGTCAACTAGAGCTCTTAAGATTAAAGTAGGTATCACCGTAAACACCCACCAGGTTCTACGGGGAGGTTAAAAATAGGGCTTAAAAGCTTAGAGAATGCTAGGGCTTAGGTCTTGGGAATACGGGAGCTACTCCGGGCTCTGGCTTAGGCCATATCACCCTAGGCTGGCCCCCGATTACCTGTATCACAGCTACCCCGGGGTACATGTTCTCTCCGTTAGGTGCTAGCCTAACCCTACCGGAGGGGTATACCTGGGCGGTTATGCTATCGGGCTCCTTGAGGTCCAGGCCTAGAGCTACCTCGCGGAACCTCTCGGCGAAGAGCTCCGGGTTTAGCGGGTCGCTGTACCTCCTACCCATCTCCTCCAGGACTTCGTATATGAACAGCACGTTGTAGAATATTATGCCGGCAGCCTCCGTCGGTAGCTTACCGTACCTCCTCTTGAACTCCTCCACGAGCTTCCTGTTCCACGTGGTGTCCTTCGCTGGGTTGTAGCTGTAGGTGTTAGTGAAGTACTCAGCGGCCGGCCCGATCTCGCGTATGGAGTCCGGGTCAGCGTACCCGCACCCGCCGGCCCCAGCTACGAACAGCACGAACTCGTCTAGACCTGCAGCTACGTGCGCCTTAGCGTAGAGCACCCCGTCGTGGTAGTACGGTACGCTTACTATTACGTCCGGCCTGTACTCCTTAATCCTCGATATGATTGGTGAGAAGTCCGTTATAGCTATGGGGTACGCTATCGACTCCACGGTCTTGTAGCCCCGCGCGATTAGCTCTAAGTAGGCTCCCTGCCCTACGTAGGTACCGAAGATACCGTCGTTGTGTAGTACTAGGACCCTCTTCACGGTGATATTCCTAGCCTTGAGCATCTCGTCGACGAACTGTACGGTTAGCCTACCGTGGTAGCTAGCCTTAGGGGCTAGTCTGAAGACGTACCTCCAGCCCTTCTCCGTTAGCCAGTCCACGAGGGCGTCGATAACGAATGGGATCTTCTCCCTCTCGGTTACCTCAGCAATCGAAGCTGTAAGAGCGCTTATGTAAGCTCCAACAACTACGTGGGGTCTGTAGGCTGAGATCAGCCTCTCCGCAGCCAGAGCTGCTGCAGCAGGGCTCTCACCGGCATCCTCAGGCCCTACGAGCACTAGCTTTACACCGCCCATAGACCTTATACCGCCTAACTCGGTATTGATTATATCTACCACCATGCGGGCGGCGTCCACCGCCTCCTTCCCGAAGACAGCGTACTTCCCGGTTAGAGGTTCTACAATACCTACCTTAATCTCCCTGACCACTGCCGGTGTAGGTGTAGGGGTGGGGGTCGGAGCTGTAGGAGCTGTTACGAACACTAGGATACCTGCTATAGCAGCAACAACTACGACCGCTATAACGATGGCGACGGTCTTAGATATAGCGGATCTGAATCTTCTTACCATAGTTAAACCCTCATTAGCAGATCGCGTTGAGGTTTTTAAGTTTTTATAAACTCTATGAACCTACGTTACGCAGAGGCAGGTCTCTAAAGCCCCGCAACTGAGCTACCTAAGTAGTGGACCCGATCAGGAGAGCGGCCTAGAGCTACCGAGGGCGTGGTACGAGAACACTACGAAGTCCGGTACGTACACGAGGACTGCAGCGACAGCTGATAAGGCTAGTAGCACTACGACATCCCCGAACCCCGTGCTTGAGAGCCTCCTACCGGTTAGGCGTAGGTAGGGCTCTCGTAAGGTAGCTCGCGAGTGTTGAGGCTACTGGAAACCCTAAAGCTACCATCGGTAGGTAGAGGGGCTTGGATAGCGGTGCCCAACGTAGGGGTCCTACTAGGTGTGGGGTAAGAGGAGTCCGGGGAGGATTACCGCGGTGTTCTGTGTGGTGTAGGGAGTCGGGCCTACCCTAGAGCTAACCTAAGCTGGGAAGCCGGTAAAAGCTGCTAGAGAGGCTGCTAAGGGTAGCCTAAGGATGCTAGCCCCTGAAACTGCTTCAGGGGATCCCTAGCGTAGACTAGGGTATAACTTTTAAGGTCTGTTCAAGGTTTTGAAAATCTACCCAAGGAGCTCCCGCAGGTCTAGGACGTACCTCCTACCTACCCTACCCCCTACGAGCTCGACTCCCTCGAGCTTAAGTAACCTCTCCTTAAACTGCGGAGCTAGACGGTGGTTAATCGTGTAGCCCCCTAAGGTCCTATCGCTCCTTACAACTCTGTGGCAGGGGATTAAAATCGGGTTCGGGTTGCTCTTAAGTAGTGCGGCTACCGCTCTAGGTGATGTCCTCAGCAGCTTAGCTAGGGATAAGTAGGTGGTTACGTAGCCCGGTGGTACTAGCTGGAGAAGTATCTCGAGTAGCTCCCCCCTCCTCAGCTTCAGAGCCCCTACGCCTTCTTAGGTCTTATCACTATAGTACCTCTCTCCTCGTCCTTCTCGATTATGTACTCCTCACCCCACCTCTCTACCATGGTCCTAGGTATGTAGAGGTTTAGAGGTAGGGTGTAGTAGGTGTAGGTGTAGACCTTCTCACCAACCTTCTTCCTACCCGTTATCCTCTTGACCCTAACCTCCCTCTTCTTAACGGCCATTCTCTCACCAGGGTATACTAAGCTCTAGAACTTTTAAGCTTTCCCACCTAGGCTACCCAGCCTTAGCTTAGGGCCTAGCTCTCTAAGCTTATCCGCAGGGCTCTTAAGTAGGTCTAGGTCCTGGACGTAGCTCCTCCTTAACCTTAGAGCTAGTTCAGCCTTACATAGCTCGTAGCCTAGGTAGGCTGAGTGCTCCGGTGTTAGCCCCACGTCCCTTACTACAGCCCTAGCTAGTGAGGTAGCCTCGGTGCCAGCGTACCTAGCTAGGACCTTCCCAGACGTAGCGTCGTGTACGTCTACCACCACCTTCCCTCTGGAGTGGTCTACGTAGATCCTGACGAAGTACCTAGGATCCGGGGTGTAGGGTACGGTACCAACGCGCTTAACTGGGGTACCTACCTCCGGGGGCTTAGCTACCGGGAGCCTCTTCTCCTTCAGTACCAGCAGGTCAGCGCCGTAGGGTAGGTCCTTAGGTGGGGACCTCCTAGCTACCGAGGAGTACGCCATGAGCCTAGCTATTGCGTGCTCCTCCACAGCCCAGAAGGCCTTATCGCTCTCCTCGGTAGCTAGGACGGCCGAAGCCCCAAGTTCGAGAGTTAGGGATAGGAGCAGGGCCACGATGCCGTGGCTATCTGCGTCGATCATCTCGTAGACGTTAGCCGTACTAAATAGGTGGGGGTAGCCTAGCGACCTCCTGAAGTGGTAGAACCTAACTACGGACTCAGCTAGCCCGACCCCCGGGGGCTTTACTAGCGGGTCCACCAGTACCTTCCTAACTCCAACCTCCTCCAGCTTCTCCACGGCTAGCCTCACGCTACTTAGAGCTACCTCGAGGCTGCTGATATCCTCCGGGATCACCACGACTCCCTTACCGCTACCCAGGACCCTAGCTACCCGGTCTACGTCCCTAGCTGAGACGTTCATTACCAGGTCCACGCCCTCAACGAGGTCCGGGGTGAGCTCGCTGGTGTTCGATACGTCTAGACCTACCGGTAGGTCCCCCACCAGCTCCCTAACCCGGGAGGTGGCTCCAGCTAGGAGGTCTACCCTACTGCAGGTAGTACCGCACCCAACTACAACCCCGTCAAACCCAGCCTCTAGGGCCCTCCTGACCCTACCTAGGAAGTTGTCCCCCCGATCGACACTAACCTCGAGTAGTAGTAGGGTCGGCGGGGGGTCGCTGTACACCTGTGCAGCCCCCAGGTTGAAGGCGGGTACCTTGGAGGTCGCCAAGGACCTCAGGGAGCTCTCGAGGGACGATATGAACCTCTCCCTGTAGAGGTCGTCGGCAGGTACATCGGAGCTGAGCTCCAGGCCCTCCTCTAGGAGCTCTAGGACCGTGGGTATGTCGCCGGCGTACCTAGACCCCTTAACGACCCTGCAGCCCAGCACCTCCTCGATAACCCTAGTGGAGCCCCTGATGAGCCCCGGGACGATCACGTAGTCGTAGTCGCACCTACCTAGCCTCTCAGCTAGCTCCCTAGCTAGGTCCTCCGAGCTTATGAACTGGGCTACCGGCGCCTTCGAGGCTAAGATGTCGACCGCGTACCCCTTCCTAAGAGACCTCGCTACCTCTACTACGTAGCTATAGGCTGACTGAGTAGTTACTAGTAGTACCCTCCTTAACCTGCACACCCACCGAGTAGCTACAGGCGCTATATTACCTTCTGAGAAGCCCCGGTACTACCCTTGGGGATTCCCTGGCGTAGTTAGCTAGAGCTCTTGAGGCGACCGTAGAGGTACTAGCCCACTGTACCCGCCGCGGGCTACTAGTACGAGAACCCGAAGTCCTACATAGCTCTCCACTGATACCGAGGAAGCCCTACACAGCTGTTTTTGGTTTTCACATCGGTTTACGGCGGTTTACGTGGACCGTCTTGCTCTCCCGCTACGAGGAGTGCTTACAAGCCTTAAGGGGGCTGGGGATAGGAGTGACGCTAAGCTCTCAAGGTGCGGGGTCCCTAGGGCGGCCCCGAACGCCCCCGAGCCCGGCGAGGGCCCGAGCGGGGTGTGGGGAACGAGGTGAGGCGATGGTATCGAAGGATGTAAACCTGCACGAGAGCTAAACCCTAGGCAAGACCGTTCGCGTAGGCCGCTGTAGATTGGCCGGAGGTAAAAGCTCCGTTACCACCTCCCCGTGGGTGGGCCGCCTACGCCTAGGTGCGAGGTCTACGTGGGTACCAGCGGGTGGCTCTACGACTGGAACGAGGAGCTCTCGCTGGACTGGTACGTGGCCCACAGCGGCCTCAACGCCGTGGAGCTCAATGCGAGCTTCTACAGGTTCCCATTCAGGAACCAGGTCCTCGGGTGGGCTAGGAGGGGTGGGGCCCTTAGGTGGAGCGTTAAGGTCCACAGGTCGATAACCCACCTACGTAAGCTGAGCGAGGCCTCCCTAGGTACCTGGGGTAGGTTCAGGGAGCTCTTCAGCCCCCTGGATAGCCTGGTGGACTTCTACCTGTTCCAGATGCCGCCGAGCTTCAGCTGCAGCCAGCAGAACCTCGCTAGGGTTGAGTCCTTCCACAGCAGGGCGGGGCTAGGCCCAAGGATGGCTGTGGAGTTCAGGCATGAGAGCTGCTTCAGCGAGTCCGTCGCCAGGTGGACCGAGGGTGCTGGGCTGGTCCCCGTGTCCGTCGACTCCCCAATGGCTACGTGGGTCGCGTCATCTAACGGGGTGGTCTACCTGAGGATGCACGGTAGGAGCTCCTGGTACGCCCACGACTACAGCTACGAGGAGCTAGCCGAGGTAGCTAGGAGGATCTCGGAGCTGGGCCCTAGGAGGGTCTACGTATTCTTCAACAACAACCACTGGATGCTCGGTAACGCTAGGACCATGCTTAAGCTACTGAGGGAGTTACTATAGTAGTACCCACGTAGAGAACCTACGGCAATCACCGGTAGCTCGAAGCTGGGAGCTAGTGCACGTATGGGGTGTAGTAAATGCTGGGAGCTGGGGGACACTAAGTGCGGCTACGTAGTGTACTCGGAGCTCTTACCGGTAGATATAAGCTGGTAGTTGTGTGTACTAGGTAGCAGGTATGGCCGGTAGAGCCTTAGAGTGGCTAGCGAGGGGCTGTTTTAGTTCTCGTAATTGTTTGTTTCGTTTACCTGCTTTGGCTTAGTGCCCTCAGGACCGCTAGGTATGCCGATGCTGAAAGCTTATAAGTACCTCTGTAGGAAAGTACTATTGAGTAGGGATGAGCTCGATGAGCTTGGCGAGGGGGACTTGTGGGTGAAGCCGTCTTCGGCGAGGGGAGATCAATGAAACACTCGGCGACGGGTGCGGAGGGGCCTCCCGTAGCTGGGGG
>Ga0209183_1000674_pt1 | contig 12734 bp, 14 predicted proteins | sample LHCtaG_2_FD_184120 | JGI IMG/M metagenome (GOLD analysis project Ga0209183, IMG submission 184120) | Hot spring microbial communities from Little Hot Creek, USA to study Microbial Dark Matter (Phase II) - LHC4sed_replicate (SPAdes)... | ecosystem: Environmental > Aquatic > Thermal springs > Hot... | reverse complement strand
GTATTATGAATCACTAAAAACTGACTTATAATGTTATAATGCATATACTTCTCCGATATGTTCCCTTAAATAAGAATATTTTCAACCTAGCCTCCCCCTCCATAAAAATACAACCTCCTAAGAATTTCCAGCTATACATGCTTCTTAGAGGCAACTTGTCAAAGAAGTAGCGTAGACAATATATTAAATCGGCTAGACTCTATTTACTGATAAGGATGATAAAATCTGATTACGAATATGCCATGTTAATAGCTATCTTTCTTTAAATGAGAGTATGTTCTTCAGCAACTTTGAAAATTGTTGAGGAAGCTTCAATATTTCAGAACAGTCTATCTCCTCAAACGTTGCTACTATATCACCTCTTAAATTATCTAAGTCTCCTTTATTTTTAACAAGCACTACTCTCAAGACTTCCTTATACTGTCTAACTAAGTTGTAGAATCCTTCCAGTATAAGGAAGTCTGCTTCTCCTGCTACTAGGTTTAATAATTCATCTATAGAATTGACGCTTCTATCTCTCCAGATTATTGCTACTTCTCTAGGTGATATTATTATGTTTGGGTTTGCTCCAGCTTCACCATGTATCCAGCTATCTTTACCTACCTGATCTATACTAAAATCTGCATGATGAACATGCTTAGCACTTGCAACCTTGTACCCCATATCTCTTAAACTCTTTATCAACATCGCTGCAAGCCTAGTCTTACCAGACTTCTTATGCCCAATAATTGCAACAACCTTCAGAGAAAACACCACGTCAAAATCAAGTCATGCTAAATATTAACCATTCTATTATATTGAGAGGAAACTTAATGACAATTGACGAGTTTATGCATCCTAGTCTTAATGGTTAAACTAGCGATAAAATGTTTGAAGTCTATAGGCGAGCTCTTAACAATAGTCATCTAGGTATGTAGCGTTTAACCTTATTCCACCTTAACTCGTTAACACATTTCTGGATCGAACCATCTATTTCTGCATCTTCTCTGTTTAAGCATCTTTTCACATCCATGAAGGTATGTAAAGCAAGATGATTTATGTTCAAGCTAAGATATTCTTCTGCCTCGAACCTGTAGATCCTTAATGCTTCATCTATTTTCTGAGAGTTTTCAGCAGTCATGGCATCTATAAAGTAAGGATTAGGATGTTCAATACGTACGTTGTCTTTAACCACTCCATCTATAGGGGGTGCCTGTGGGTTGACTAATTCTTCTCTAAAATTTACTCCAATGAAATTCTTTGGGTCACTTACCAGATTTTTTACATGAGCTAAGAGTATCCTGTTACAGCTTCTTAAGGTGTCCGTTGCACGACCATAGATTCCACGCAGCTTAGCAACTACATCAAGATACCTTCTAGCGTTCTTAGTAAGATACTGTATAGTTGAAGATAATGCTCCATTCCCCCATATAACGCTTCCACAATCTACATTTAGACTTCTACAGAGATCTATGAGGCGGCCTAGGCTTTCTTGATCAATCCATGGCATATCTCCTGGAACTATGATGTATTCATCAGCTTCGGCATGAAATAGTGCGGTAAGAATCCCTCTAAGAGGGCCACTACAATTGATGCTGAAATCATCAATTATGAATCCGTCTATATGAGGAGATAATTCTTTCAGAAGCTGAGATCCCCGTTCACGGTCTCTAACTAGTAGGTAAACCTTGTCTGATATACCTCTAACAGCAGAAGCAGCTATCGATATGAGAGGTCTGCCTTCAACCCTCCATAGATACTTATCTTCTCCAAACCTCTCTGATGAACCACCTGCGAGCAAGACTCCGTAAAGCATATGGACTCAACTATAATTTAACTAATCACCAAGATAATAAATTATCTCTTTGTAAACATTTCATGAAGATTCATTCATGGTATTAACAGGTTAAGGATAATGATTAAGCATATTCTTAACAATGTCGATTGTTTTCTTTACATCTTCAGCGTTTGCTTCAACGATTTAGAGTAGGAGCAAGTTCTAATAGAAGTTTTAATGTAGCATTCCAGTAGATTGCCAAAACCTTCTAATATCTGGATTGCCAGCCTCCTTCTCCAGCCTTAAGATAAAGCTATGTAGTTCACCATGGCTTCTTAATTCAAATCCCTTCTCAGCTGCCGATGCCTTAACCATCTGAGTAGCAGACCTACAAATTTTTCAGAAACTTGAACATAATCTTTCTCTTTAAGCAGTTCTTTATCTTCCTTACGATACTTCTCACAGAGCTTCAAGTAGATCTCAGCCTTAAGCCTTGGGTCGCCTAGATTATAATACTTAAGAACCGTCTTACTAGGTAATTCTTCTAGAACTTTACCTTCCCACTTAGCCTTTTCTCTCAGAATAACCATAAGCTTCTCAGGAATCTTAAATATAATCGTCGCCACAATTCTTCTACTATCAACTAAGTTAAAAATAGTAACTAACTCTTAATGAAAGATCTGTTAGCTAAATCATTATTATAGGGATTTGTCTATAACTGTGAAGTAAAACAAATAATCTTTATTTCCAAGACAATTTAGTTTCCCTGTATGCCTCTAGAATACAAGTTTAAAGCTAAACCTTATGATGAAGCTTTAAAGTCTGCTCTTCAAGCTTTTCCACGAAAAGCAGCATATGAGCTTGTCCCCGTCTCTGAAGCTCTTGGAAGAAGAATAGCAGAAACTGTCTATGCACCATTTGATATGCCTGGGAAGAACATAGCATTCTATGATGGCTATGCTGTGAGACATGAAGATACTAGAGGTGCAACCGCATCTAGCCCTGTCAAGCTCCGAGTAGTCGGCTCAGTTCTTAAAGATGGTGAAGAATTAGGTTTAAGAATAGAGGAGGGAGAAGCAGTATATCTTTCAGCTAATTCTCCTCTACCTGAAGGTGCTGATGCAGTTGTTAGAGAAGAGCTTACATCAAAGCAGGGAGACTACGTACTAGTTAAGAAAGAAGTTGAATTATATGAAGATGTTGTATTAAGAGGAGAAGATGCTAGAAAGGGGGATGTCTTAATCTCTAGAGGCTCAGTCATTAGACCTCAAGACCAGGTTCTATTATTGGAGATAGGTTTAACTAGAGTTAAAGTGTATAGAGAGCCAACGATCGGGATAGCATCAGTAGGTGATGAACTCCTAGAAAGATTTGAGAAAGGAACATCATATCCAGATAATTACTTCTTCCTAGTATCATCTATACTGAGACTAGTAGGATGTAGGACGATCTCTCTTGGAATTCTTAGAGATGATCCAGACGAGATAGCTGGATTCATCTCAAAGAATATCGACTACTATGATGCTTTAGCGTTAATTGGTGGAGCATCTAGAGGTCTAAGAGACTATACAGGAATGAGTATAGAGAAGATAGGTGAAGTAATATTCCATGCAACAACTCTAAGCCCTGGGAAGGTTTCAGGAGTATGTAAAGTAGAAGGTAAACCTGTATTCCTCGTACCTGGACACATCGGCTCAGCAACATCATGCATATGCAATATAATCATACCGATCATCTCGAAAATGTTTTTTGAGGGAGCTGAGCTTCTACCTAAAGTCTTAGCTAAACTGACTACATCTATAGAAGCTAGACCTGGATCATACACGTTTAGAACAGTTATTCTAGAATGGTGTAATGATGGTTTAAGGGCAACACCACACTTAAAGAGACTTGGAGGATCAACACTTATCACAATACTATCAAAAGCTGGAGGATTCATCCTAATACCTCCAGGAGTAAAGTTATCATCTGGAGAACTAGTCGAGGTAACCCTCCTAAACCCACTTGAAGTATTCTCTTGGAAATCCCCTTGAGAAGAGACCAGCATAGACGAAGGCGATAATAAGAGTTAGTTAACTACTGACCAGTGGTAGTTAAGTATCAGAGATTAACCTAGCTTGCCAAATATAGTAGACAAGGTTTACTTACAATAGGGAGACCTTTTCACGAGATTATCTGAATAGCCGATGAACGTATAGAAGGTTCAATAAATCCAGTGAGTATCGTTAGCTCATCACATTAAGCCTCTAGGTGCTGAGCAAGTGAAACTATTCTCTGAACATATTACACAAGCATTATCATCAAGTTGACAAGATCAATTCCATTTCCTCAATCTTTTTATCTCTGTAATAGAATATGTTTATAATTCTTGTAGACAATAGAGTTACTTTTATCCAATAATCTTCAAGTCTCCTTATAGGGTTTATTACTGCTTCTCTCATCTTACTTACTTCTCTGCTACCGTTATTTTCCCTCTAAGTCTTGAGGCTGGTAGAGAGTATCTATAGAATATTCCCATGGGGTCTAGGATCTTGCCTAATGCTCTCTCTATTTCTTGTTCGTCGGTGTAGTCTACTATGCTTGCGAAGTATGATATGGCTTTTCCGCCGTAGTCTATTACTTCGTCGAGTGGTCCGAAGCATCCTGTGCATGGCATGGCTGCTTTTATGCAGAGTGCGCCGCATCCTCCACGGGTTACGGGGCCGAGACATGTTAGTCCCTGTGTGAGAAGACATTTAGATGGGTCAGCGATTACTTCATGCGGTCTCTTGATATCTTTGATTAGTACTTTCTCAGGCTTAGTCTCGTTTAGGGGGCAGTCATAGCAGAGTGATTTGTCTAGTGCTCCTAGCACGGAGCCTTTGGCTGGAAGATTTCCAGATAGCAGGGTTTCTATTGCTTTCCATGTTACTTCTGGCGTGGGAGGGCATCCTGGGATGTAGTAGTCTACATCTACTACTAGGTCTAGTGGGAGGAGGCGTGGGAGGAATTCAGGCAGCTCCAGTGTTACCCCTTCTTCTGCTTTGGTTTCTGTCTGGGGTTGTATCTTCTGGGGGTTCTCTACCGTTGGTGCTTCATGGTATACGTATCTTAGTATTTCTTCTCTACTGTAGAGGTTTGCAAGCCCCGGTATCCCGCCCCATGATGAGCATGCACCATAGGCTATGACTAGCTTTGATTTTCTTCTAAGAAGTTTCACCATTTCTTCGTGTTCGCTCAGCCTGATCCCGCCGTTTATGAAGCTTGCGGTAATCGATCCGTCGGGAAGCTTCTCGACATCTTCAACCTTGAAGTCCATGGCGACGGGCCAGAATACTATGTCTACGAGGTTTACGACGTCTAGGATCTTCTCTGCTAGGTCTACTACTGCTTCTTCGCATCCTCCGCAGCTTGCACACCAGTATAGGGCTATCTTCGGCTTATCCATGCCTGTGCACCTCTTCTATGTGTAGCGGGCCTAGAGGCTTTATCTTCTCAAGCATATCGTTGGCTACTCTAACGAATTTCTCTGCTTCTGATGCTGAGATCCATTCAAGCCTGAATCTCTCCTTCTCTATCCCGAATTCTTCGAGAACTCTTTTTAGAAGCGTCATCCTCCTTAATGCTTTAATGTTTCCCTCTATGTAGTGGCAGTCTCCCGGGTGGCATCCTGCAACGAGTACTCCGTCCGCGCCTCTCCTGAAAGCTTCGAGGATGAATTGCGGGTCTACTCTTCCTGAGCACATGACCCTGATTACTAGGAAGTTCGGGGGATACTTCATGCGGCTTGTACCCGCAAGGTCTAGAGCAGCGTAGGAACACCAGTTACAAGCGAAAACAACTATTCTTGGTTTAAAATCTTGGCTCATCTAAACCACCAGTATGCAGTATCTATTATATTTTGTGTTCTTGCAGTATTTAGTGATATTCAACTTACTCAATGAGTGCTGCGAGGACTTGGCTTTTTAGTTGAGTGTCTTTGAAGCCGAATTGCTGCATTGCGCCTGTTGGGCATGAAGCTGCACATGCTCCGCATCCCTTGCATAGTGCTGGGTCTACTTCTGCAACTCTAATGTTTCCTTGAGTCTTTAATCTTATCGCATTGTATGGGCATATCCCTATGCATATTGAGCAGCCGCTGCATCTTTCTTCATCTACTACTGCTATTAGCGGTTCTACTTTAACTTCTTCTTTTGTGAGGAGTGCTGATGCTTTCGAGGCTGCAGCGCTTCCAGACTCTATAGATTCAATTATGTTTTTCGGTCCGGTGACTGTTCCTGCAAGGTATACTCCATCTGTAGTTGCTTCAACAGGTCTAAGCTTTAAGTGGGCTTCTCTAAGGAATCCTTCTGGGCCACATCCTACCTTGACTATCGTCCTGACTCTGTCGATATCTCTCGGAGGCTTCATCCCGACTGATAATACTACTAGGTCGGCTGGGAGGGATACTTCTTCTTGGATTGTTTCTTCGAAGAATCTTACGTTGATTGTTCCATCAGGGTTAACGATGACGTTTGGAGCTTCTCTATACCTTGCAAACCTGATTAAGGCTTCCCCAGCCTTTAGGTAGAGCTGCTCATCTCCTCTACTATACGTTCTTATGTCTCTATGTAGGATGTACATGTTTGCTTCTGGATACTTCTCCTTGACTATCAATGCATTCTTTATCGTTGATGAGCAGCACATCCTTGAGCAGTATGGGTATGCGTTCGGAGTAGTACTGAGTGAGCCTACACAGGTTATGAATACGATGTTCTTGGGCTGGACTCCATCTACCTTCAGCTCACCGTTTGTCGGACCTGACTCATCCAGCACTCTCTCAAGCTGGAATAATGTTACTATCCTACTCGATATGCCATACCCGAATTCTCCGGTTAGTGGCTCGTATGGTTCATGCCCCGCTGCAAGTATTATTGCTCCAACCCTTAATTCTATTTCTTCAGGCCTCTGAGCTAGGTTTACAGCGTTTGTCGGGCATACTTTAACACATTCAAAACATCTAGTACAGTTCTCTGAGTCTATTGTGTAGATTGGTGGATAAGCCTCTTTATATGGTAGATAGATTGCTTTCCGCTTCGATACTCCAAACTCGTATTCATTTGGGACTTCGACTGGGCATACTTTAACGCATTCACCGCATAGATTGCAGTTTTCATTAACGTATCTGGGATTCTTTATCAGCTTAACCTTAAAGTCTCCAACCGATCCATCAACGTTTACTAGCTCAGTATCTACGTGTATCTGGATATTCGGGTTGCTTGTGACCTGCCTCGATAATTCTTTTACAACATCTATCCCTCTTAATTCTGTATGTGCGAGTCTTCCAAGCCTGGCAGCATTCCCACCGATTACAGGCTTCCTCTCTACAAGGTAGACTTTGAAGCCTTTAGCGGCTAGGTCTCTAGCAGCGGATAGGCCTGCAATCCCTCCTCCTATAATCAGTACGTTCTTGTTGACTTTGAATGTTATCTCTTTAAGTGGTTCGAGTAGTGATGCTTTAGCTACAGCCATTCTTATCAGTAGCTTGGCTTTGGTTGTTGCTGCTTCTTTATTGTCTGAGTGAACCCATGAACACTGCTCTCTGATATTCACCATTTCTAGTAGGTATGGGTTCATGTCGGCTTCAGATAACACGTTTCTAAAAGTATGCTCATGCATTGTTGGAGAACATGCTGCTACTACAACCCTGTTCAGATTACACTTCTTTATACCTTCTTTGATGATTTCTTGACCTGGAGCAGAACACATAAAAATGTAATCTCTTACTTCTACGACGTTTGGAAGGTTCTTAATGTATTCAACTACTTCTCTTATATTGACTGAGCCTGCAATGTTTACTCCACAGTGGCAGATGTATACTCCTATCCTAGGTTCTTCACTCATGTTCTAACCTCCAGTTAATATGGATGCTTTAATCGCCGCTGAGCCTGCTTGTATAACTGAGTCTGGTATATCTTTCGCGCCTGCTGCTACACCTACAACGTATACTCCATCTATAGTTGTTGCTACAGGCTCTATTAACGGGTTCTTTAAACTTATGTATCCATCTTCTCCAATTGTTAGAGGCAGTATTTCTGGGTAGACAGGTTTAACGCCTAAGGCTAATACAACCATATCCGCCTCCATAGTTTTCTTAACACCTGTGAATGTATCCTCATATGTTATTATCAAGTCTTTGGTCTCAGGATCTTCCTCGATCTTTGCAGGCTTAGCTCTAACAAATTTTATCCCAAACTCTTTCATAGCCCTATTGTAGAATTCTTGGTATCCTTTCCCGAACGCTCTAAGATCCATGTAGAATATTGTGCAGTCGACTTCTGGTAGATGTTCTTTGGCGAGGATTGCATGTTTAACCGAGGCCATGCAGCAGAAAGCTGAGCAGTTCGGGTTTATCTTAACGTCTCTAGAGCATACGCATTGTATGAAGGCTATGCTTCTCGGATGCTTATTATCAGACCTTCTCATAATCTCTCCTCCAGTCGGACCGGTAGATGATACAAGCCTCTCGAATTCTAGCGATGTATAGACGTTTGGATACTTCCCGTAGCCATATGTTGGTGCAATATGTGGGTCCATTAATTCATAGCCTGTAGCAATTATTATCGAGGCTACGTTAAGTTCTAGGGTTTCAGGTTTCTGTTCAAAGTTTATTGCTTTGGTTGGGCAGAATCTCTCGCATACACGGCATATATTCTTAGTAAAGTAGAAGCAGTGTTCTCTATCTATAGTTGCTTTAAGTGGTACGGCTTGCGGGAAGAGGAAGTATATTGCTTTCCTCTGGCTCATCCCCATGTTAAATTCGTCTGGAACCTTGGAGGGGCACTTAGTAATACATTCCCCGCAACCTATACATTTATCTTCATCAACATACCTTGGCTTCCTCAATACTTTTACATTAAAGTCTCCAGCAGAACCCTTGACCTCGACTACTTCAGAGTATGTTAGAAGCTCTATGTTGGGATGTCTCGCAACTGAAACCATCTTCGGGGTAAGGATGCATGATGCACAGTCAAGGGTTGGGAATGTCTTATCTAGACGGGCCATCTTACCGCCTATGCTAGGCATCTTCTCTACAAGGTAGACCTTGACTCCTTGGTCTGCAAGATCAAGTGATGCTTGTATGCCTGCGATACCACCACCGATAACTAAGACTGGTTTAACCATTTCCATCACCTCCCAACACTCTTCTCTCCATACTGGAGGGTTTCTTCTACCGTACTATTAATCCAGAGGGCTAGAGGTCTGTAGATGGCATGGGCAAATTTAGTAAATGGAGCAGAGATCAGTAGGTCAAACACTATTATTAAATGTACTGCGAACATTACATAAGATGCCATAGGTATATTTGCTTTTATGAATATTGTTAGTAGGAACCCGGTGACACCAGCAAAGAATAATAATATTAAGAATATCCAGTCGGTATGATATGAATACATTGAGTAGGCTTCTTTCTTCTTTAATCTCGCAATAATGAAATAGAAAGAGCCGTAGAGCATAGCAACTCCGGATACAGTGCCTATAATGAAAGGGATAACCTTTGATATCTGAAGACCGTAGAAGTGTATCCCGAAGATCACCAGTGTTGCTATAAATAAACCTATGAAACCCCACAGTAAAGCTAAGTGCGCAATATACCGGCTCTTCTTTAAACATTTATTATACTCTAATTGTGCAGCAACTTCATAGATTATAGTTTTAAAGAAATTCTTAACCCATAGTCTAGGATATCTGCTCCTTACCTTTGAGTAAGAGTAATCCATACTCTTAGCAATGCTCCTATACATGCTTATGAGGTTCAGTAGAGCGGATAGCCCTACTATTATACCAATCGCTAGTCCAACGTCATGGATGAAACTTAATGGTATAAAAGAGAGTATATCGACAGCTTCAAGGTTTGGAGAACGCCCTCTGAAGAAGTAAAGACCTAGAGCAGCTATTAGAGTTAGAACAGTCCAAGCTATCGCTGCAGCTGTCTTATTAAAGAATAATCTGGAAACTATGGAATACTTTTGGATGAGTAATCTTCTTAAAGCCATCATGAAGCTTCCAGGGTCAGCATCTCTAGGACAGTAATCACTACATTCACCGCAATAATAGCATAACCATGGATCCACTGAAGATGTTACCCTATCCTCTAAACCCATGACAGCATAACGTATAAGCTTCCTAGGATAAGATGCTCTATCCTGAGTTAGTGGGCATATAGCTGTACAATTACCACAATTAAAACACCTATAAAACTTCTCCGCTCCCAGCTTCATAATTGTATTTGGAAATCTAGGGTTTATCATCGTAATTGTCTCGGCACGAACTAAGGTTTGCATCTGCTGTACCCACAATATATTATATTTAACCTCTAGGTTAATATATTACTTTTTACCCCTTAAAGAGCAGATAGTCTATATAGTACATACTGTTTTTACTACTCGACAATTAATCAGTATATATTTCAGCAGATACGGGGAACTATCTCGCCTAATGGTGGTTCAAGTATTCTATATCCTCCGATAACTGTTTTCACGACTACTAAGCTAACGTCTTCTTTCTTTTCTCCAACTTCTCCGATTATCTCTGCATCTCTATAACCTAGTCTATGTATTGTGTCAAGTATTTCTACTGCGAGTTCTCCTTCCATGCCTATTACAGCTACTCCCTCGGATGCTAAGGCTAGAGGGTCTAACCCAAGCATCTGGCAATAGCTCATTACAGGCTCCCTTATGGGTATTTTTTCTTCATCTATAATTATAGTTGTATTTGATGTTGAAGCCCAGTTATTCAAGGTCATGGCTAATCCTCCTCTAGTAGGATCGCTCGCTGCATGAATGTATCCGCCGTATTTTTTCATGAGAGGTATCATTAAGTCTGCGAGAGGTTTAACATCACTTCTTAGTTCATGTTCTTCGAGTGTAAGACCTTTCTGTGCAGCATATATTGCTGCTCCATGCTCAGCTATGGGTCCTGAAACGATTATCTTGTCTCCAGGCTTGAGATTTTTATCTATTATTAAGTGTTCTGCGATGCCAAGCCCAACCGTAGTTATGATAATCTTATCTAGCTGTCCACGAGGCATAACCTTGAAGTCTCCACCAATCAGCTTTACATCTAAGCTTCTGAATACGTTGAACATCGATTCTAGAATCTCATCAAGTGTTTCTCTCTCTAATCCTTCTTCAACTACTATTGAGTCTAATGCGGCTATCGGGGTTCCACCGAGCATCAATACATCGTTTACCGTTCCAGAGGCTGCAAGCTTCCCGATGTCTCCACCTGGAAAGAATATGGGGTTAACAGTGTATGAGTCTGTAGTCACAACAATATATTTGTTTTCATTTATTGGAATTGCTGCTGCATCATCTGGATAATCTATCCCTAGACCGCCTTTGATAAGCTTCATCCATGATGGTAGCTTGTTAAAAATAGATTCTTCGAGTAGTTGATTCATCTCTCTTCCACCTGAACCATGAGCTAGAGTAATCTTATCCACGTCAATCACCTAACCTTGTTTGCTTAACCATTTCTTGACGATCTTATCCATTTCCTCAATTTCTTCTATTGATAGCTCTCCTTCTTCAACAAGTTTTTCAGCAGCTTCTCGAATATACTTGAAGCTATCCAAGAATTCTTCTTCTTTAAGCTTAGAGATTACGAAGCCTGCGTGAACTATTACGTAATCACCTGGTGAAAGGTCATCAACAACTGATAGCACTTCTTTCACTACTCCACCAAAATCTACTTTAACGGTCTCGTTAGATACTTCTAGAACCTTGCCGTAGACGCCCCAGCACATACTACAATAAACTTATCCTAGAAGAATCTAAAAAATATAAAACTATAACCCGGGAGGGCCCTCATCCCTAGAATAGTTGAACCTTACCTTCCAAATAATATTCCAAAAGAATTAACTCTACATTGTCTCCTATAGAGGGATGTCTTGTTGTCTATCTTATTAGAGCTTGTTCAGGTCTAGCGAATAATTCAATGTATTGTTTAACTCTTGCCTCAAATATGTCTGGTCTAAACTTCATCTCCATTGCCGCGATAGTGTTTAGGGGGTCTTCAGGGTTAGGATTGTTTAGTAGGTTCCTGAGAGTCTCGATTAAAGTTATTACGTGGAGGGATGGAGACCAATCTTCCTTCAAGATGGATTCACATATTCTAGCTGGGACCTCGTCTGTAAAGTTTGGATGCCATATACGTGTCCACCATACAACGTCTGGCGGAGTGTAGGGGAAGGTGCGAGGTATAAGTATCTCTACTTTAAAGTATCCACCCTCATACAATCCTTCCCCAATTATCACTCCTCTATAATGTGTTAAGTCTCCATCAACTACATCGAAAAGAGGTTCATGCTCATGGATGAGCTTATATTCGAGTGCTAACCTCTTATACCAGAGAAGTTCAGGAAGCTCAGCATGCACGATCAGGCCCCCCCACAGTCCTCGTTATCAATACGAGTTTGTCTCCATCTTCAACACCTATGTCTTGGAGTGTTTCTGTATCTTTTAATGCTCTACCTCTAAATGTAAGCCTGGTAGTATCTGGAGGAAGCTTCTTCATAGCACATACTTTTGCTCTTATAGCGCCTATAGTAGTTGAAGGAGAAACCTCCAATTCAACCGGGCTTCCACCACCCACTGCGGGGACAACTTTAATCTTCATTAAACCTTCTCTCCCTCAACCTTGTAACCTATCTACTATAATATATAAATATTTATATCTTGAGTACTCTATGAAATTCTAAAGAATGCTTACAGAAATACTCTGCGAACCTACAAGGACAACATATTATCCTGGTGTAGGCAAGAACCCATACATGTAGTTAGACCATTAAAACATCCTCCAACCACATCATTCTTCTGTATAACTTGTCGGGAAGATGCAATAATAGCGTTCCTCTCTTAAACAATCACATAAAACCTTATCCTGAAAGCTATGCTATGTATGATATTACTAAATCTTGTACTTGCGATTAAGTAGAGCAATGTTTGTTAAATAATAA
>Ga0209183_1000672_pt1 | contig 12786 bp, 12 predicted proteins | sample LHCtaG_2_FD_184120 | JGI IMG/M metagenome (GOLD analysis project Ga0209183, IMG submission 184120) | Hot spring microbial communities from Little Hot Creek, USA to study Microbial Dark Matter (Phase II) - LHC4sed_replicate (SPAdes)... | ecosystem: Environmental > Aquatic > Thermal springs > Hot... | reverse complement strand
AGGGAGAGGTTCATGGGGATCCTGCAGGCGATCACGATGCCGTTGTTCTTCGCGAGCAACGCGCTCTACCCGATCGAGATGATGCCCGCGCCCCTGCAAGCTTTCAGCAGGGTGAACCCGCTCACGTACGTGATCCAAGCGCTCCGCAACGCGCTCGTTTACTCAAGCCGGTCGCGTGCCTCCAGAGCATCGCCGAGATCTCGGTGTTCTCCGCCGCGCTGATAGCGCTGGCTACGCTGCTGCTAGGGAAGATAGTGGAGTGAACGCTACGGGGCGGAGCGCCTCGTTAGAGCCCTCACAATCCTATCGGCAGCTTCCTCGATTATCGAGATGGGAGAACAGAAGTTCATCCTGACGTGGCCGCCCCCACCCTTCCCGAAACCGCTACCTGCGTAGACCAGGACTCTGGCCACTTTTAGCAGGTAGTCCACTGCCTCCTTGTCGCTCTCGAATAGCGAACTCAGGTTGGGGAAGGCGAAAAACGTGCCCTCCGGTGGCCTGAGTTCGACGCCGGGCACCTCTCTCAGCTTGGCCACCAGCTTATCTCTCACTTTCTGCAAGTAGTCCCTTAGGGAGTTGACGTAGCTGTCGCACTTGAGGGCGGCGGCAGCACCGATCTGCTCGATAGTCCCCGGGTGGATGACTACGGCGGCGTTCTCCTCCCTCATCCTCTTCGCCAGCTCCCTCTCGGCGAAAACATAGCCTATGCGCAGACCCGACATGCCGTGTGTTTTCGTGAAGCCGAAGATCGTGATCGTGCGCTCCCGCATGCCGGGCAGCGAGGCGATGCTCACGTGCCTCTTCCCATCGTACGTAAGGTGCTCGTAAAGCTCGTCCGAGACAACGTAGAGGTTGCGCCTCAATACCAGCTCGGCCAGCTGCTCCAGCTCGTCCCTCGTGTACACCGCGCCCGTAGGGTTGTTGGGGTTGCAGATCGTGATCACCCTGGTCCTATCCGTTAATGCCTTCTCTATCGCCTCGATGTCCAAGTGCCAGTCCTCCCTCGCTTCAACCTCAGTTACTTCCGCCTGGAAGCTCTTCGGTCTCTCTATCAATGGGGGGTAGGTGGGCGTCACGACGATAACGTGGTCTCCCGGTTTGAGGAGGACTTTGTACGAAAGCCATATCCCGTTCATAGCGCCAACTGTCGGCAGCACCTCCTCCTCTGTAGCGTCGATCCCGTTGAACCTCCGTAGCTTCTCGACCGCAGCTTCCAAGAACTCAGGAACCCCGCCCATCTCGTAGTGGTACCTGCCCTCCAGGATCGCGTTGACCATAGCCTCTTTAACCTCCTTCGGTATATCGAAATCGGATTCCGCCAAACCCAAGCTTATCGTCCCTTTGTCGAGGCCAGAATACTTGCTCGGGCGCACTTTCCTTATCTCCTCCAGGCTCAGCGAAACTGGAAACTCCATCGTTCGGCTGGGAGGAGGTGCGTATAAAAGGCTTGGGAGCAGGCAGCCAAACTCGAGTGTTCACGCCTTTAGGTAAACCTTCACGTCGACAGCCACAACCCCCTTCTCGTAAACGAAAATGGGGTTTACGTCGATCGAGGAGATCTCCTCGAAATCCTCTACCAGAGAAGCGACACTTGCTACAACCTTCTTTACAGCTTCGACATCGAGCGGCGGGCCCCTGTAGCCTTTAAGCACCTTTCCAGCCTTCGTCTCCTCGATCATATCCTCTATGTCCCCCTGAGTCAGGGGGGCTACTCTAAGGGAAAAGTCCCTCACAAGTTCGACCATCACGCCCCCCCACCCGAAGCTAATCACGGGACCGAAGACAGGGTCGCGCCTCGCCCCCACGAAGACCTCGAACCCCCTAGGCATCATCTTCCTCACAGAAACGCCGAAAACTTTAGCTTTCGGAACCCTCTTGGCGAACGCCTCCATCACCTTAGCGTACGCAGCGCGCAGCTCTTCTTCGGACCTGATGTCCAGCGCTATGCCGCCGACTTCAGTCTTGTGCGCCACGTCGGGTGTCTCCACAGCCAAAGCCACAGGATACCCGATTACCTGGGCCGCCTCTGCAGCAGCCTCGAGATTGGGCGCAAACGCGTACTCGACGACTGGGATCCCATAAGCCCGTGCTACTTCGAACGACTCGACGGGAGTGAGGAGCACCCTCTCCTCGGCCCGCGCTCTCCCGATTATCTCCTCCGCACGTGCTCTGTCACCCTCGACTCTCGCAGGTTCACCCTTCCTCTCTCTCCTGCACCGGTAGTACCTATAAACAGCCGCCAGCGCGCTGGCAGCGTCCTCGGGCGACTCGTAGCTGGGCACTCCCGCTTGTATCAACTTCTTGAGGACTTCTCTGCATTCACCTCCTCCTGTGATCGAGACTATCAAGGGCTTCGCGAGCCCAGCTTCCCCCACAGCGGAGATCACAGCCTCACCCAGCTCCTCGGGCGTAGGGATCGCGCCCTGCCCAGCCCACACCAACACGGCGCCGACCCTAGGGTCGCGGAGCACCTCTACGAGCGATCCCCTAAGGCTCTCGGCAGTCATCATTCCAGTGAGGTCCACAGGGTTCCGCGTGCTGCCGAAAGGCGGCATGAACTTGCGGAGCCTTTCCTGAAGGTCCTGGGGGAGTGGAGCCAGTGGGACACCCATCCCGCTGAGCGCGTCGGTCGCTATTACGCCGGCGCCGCCGCCGTGCGTCAGGATCACCGCCGTTCCCTCCCCAGGCTCCGGTGAGAGAGCGAGAGCGAGAGCCCAGTTGAACAGCTCCCGGAGGCTCGCGGCTCTCAGCGCGCGAGCTTGCTTTAAAGCTGCTTCGTACACTTCGTCGGACCCGGCGAGCGAGCCCGTGTGCGAGCGTATAGCTTCTACAGCCGCCTCGCTTCTTCCAGCCTTAAGGACGATCACGGGCTTCACGGTCGAGGTCTCGAAAGCTTCGTCAAGGAACCTTCTCCCCTCGCCTACGCCTAACCCTTCTATGTAGATCGCTACGACCCTCGTCCTCGGGTCCTCGCGTAGTAAAGCTAGGAGATCCGCCTCGCCCACATCGGCCCTATTCCCGATGCTAATAAGGCAGGAGAAGCCTATCCCTCTCTCCCTCGTCCACCACAGGAGCGAAGTCATGAGAGCACCGCTCTGCGAGATAAAAGCTACCGAACCGGGCAGAGGGTTCGCGTCGATGAAGCTGTAGTTGACCGGCGTCCGCGTGTCCCACACTCCGACAATGTTCGGTCCGAGGAGTCGTATTCCGTGTTTTTTCGCGATTTCTACTACTTCTTTCTCTAGCTCGATGTTTCCTACTTCTTTGAAACCGCTTGAAATTACGGCAACTGCTTTCACACCCTTCCTACCGCACTCTTCAATGACTTGAGGAACAAAACGCGCCGGCACAGCTACAACAGCTAAATCGATAACACCCGGCACATCCAAAACACTCGAGTAACATCGCACACCCAAAACCTCACTCGCATTCGGGTTAACCGCGTAAACAACCCCTTGAAAACCGGAAGAGAGGATATTTCGAAGGATTCTGGAACCGATCTTACTAGGATCCCTGGACGCGCCTACAACGGCTATGCTGTTGGGCCGGAGGAGCGCCCAGAGTTTCTCGGTGCCCACATTAAACGTTCCTTTCGCGCACGCCTTATAAAGATGCGTTTAGGAATAAGCTCGAGGAACGATGCTCTGGGAAGCTTGCTTCCACGGTAGAGGTGGGCAAGGGGCTGTAGTTGCCGCCCGCCTCCTAGTACAAGCGGCCGTGCTAGAAGGGCTTTGGGGCCAAGCTTATCCAACGTTCGGCGGCGAAAGGAGAGGGGCACCTGTAAGCGCTTATGTGAGAGTTTCCGACGTACCAGTGAGGGTGCGGAGCCCTGTGCGCGAGCCTGACGCGTTGGTCGTTTTCGACAAGGCTCTCCTCCCTTCTTTAAGCTTAAAGGTGAAGGAGAGCGGCTTCCTGCTCGTCAACTCGCCGTCCGAGCCGCAAGCGGAAAGAAGGGTCTACTGGGTGGACGCCACTGCCATAGCGAAGCGCCACGGCCTGATAGTAGCCGGTTGGCCGGTCGTAAACACCGCTATGCTGGGCGCGCTGGCAAAAGTGTGGGGATCCGTCAACTTAGAATCGGTGAAGAGAGCGATTTTGGAAACGTGGAGCGGGCGGCTCGGCGAGGCGAACGCTAGAGCGGCGGAAGACGCTTACCGCGAGGTGAGGGGGTTTAGCCATGGCTAGCGAGCTTCCGCTCACCGCGATCGCAGTCCCGGCGAAGGGGGCTGCTGGCCGCACCGGCCTCTGGAGAACCGAGCGCCCAGTAATCGACTACTCGAAGTGCACTAAGTGCTTGCTCTGCTGGCTCTACTGCCCAGAGGGCGCGGTCGTCAGGCGGGCGGACGGCAACGTGGAAATCGACTACGACTACTGCAAGGGCTGCGGAGTATGCGCGAACGAGTGCCCCATTAAGGCGATAACTATGGTAGAGGAGGTGAGCTAAGTGGCTCGCGCAGTCCTCTCGGGGAACGAGGCGGTAGCTCTCGGCGTTAAGCTGGCGAGAGTTCAGGTTGTAGCCGCCTACCCTATAACCCCGCAGACGACGATCGTAGAAAAGATCGCGGAGTACGTGGACAAAGGAGAGCTCAAAGCTCGCTTCATAACGGTGGAGTCAGAGCACAGCGCCATGGCCGCTTGCATAGGAGCCGCTGCAGGCGGCGCGAGGGCCTTCACCGCGACATCCTCCCAAGGACTCTTGTACATGAGCGAAATGGTCTTCTGGGCGAGTGGCGCCCGTCTACCTATCGTCATGGCGATCGTTAACCGCTCCGTGGCGCCTCCCTGGAGCATATGGTGCGACCACAATGACGCTTTCTCGCAGCGGGACGCTGGGTGGATCCAGCTTTGGGCTGAAAGCGCGCAGGAGGCGATGGACATGGTGATCCAAGCTTACAGGGTTGCGGAAGACGAGCAAGTCCTGCTGCCCGTGATGGTCAACCTCGACGGCTTCCTGCTTTCGCACGCTTACGAGCCGGTGGACGTGCCGAAGCAAGAAGTTGTTGACCGTTTCCTGCCCCAGAAAACCCCAGCGCCCTATTGGATCGATCCTTCGAACCCGAAGTCGTACGGTACGATAGCGGCACCAGACACGTACATGGAGTTCCGCTACAAGATGCAGGCAGCCATGGAGAACGCAGCTCGCATCATCGAGGAGGTCGACGAGGAGTGGGGTAAGTTCGCTGGCAGGAGCTACGGCGGATTGATCGAGCGCTACCGGTGCGATGACGCCGAAATCGGCGTAGTTCTCGTGGGATCTTGGGCGGGTGACGCGAAGGAGGCAGCGGACGAGCTGAGGAAGAAGGGGTTGAAGGTCGGTGTGATTAGGCTGCGCGCGACGAGACCCTTCCCAGCCGAGAGGTTGGTGGAAGCTGTCGAGGGGATGGACGCCGTCGCGGTGGTCGACCGCAGCCTCTCACCAGGTCTGCCCAGCGTTCTGACGGCGGAAGTTAAGGCGGCTCTTTACGAGCGCGCCCGAAGACCCCTCATCAAGGGCTTTATCGCGGGGTTAGGTGGGCGTGATGTTACCCCGCTCGATTTTGCCGCAGTTGTCGAGTCGACACTGAAAAGCCTTAAAGAAGGGAAAGGTGGGATCGTGTGGTTTGGTTTGAGGTAGGTGGTAACCATGGTTACTGTTAGGGAGCTCCCGCTCGAGGAGTTCTGGCTACCTGGGCACTCCGCCTGTCCCGGCTGCCCAGCCGCATTAGGGTTAAGAATGCTGGGCAAAGCGCTCAATGGGGGATTCATCCTGGTAGTTCCAGCCGGCTGCACTACAGTCATCCAGGGCATCTACCCTCGGACACCTTCCCGTGCCCCTCTGCTCAACATAGCCTTTGCGGCAAGCGCTTCGGCTGCCTCCGGCTTGAAAGCTGCATTGGAGCTGCGCGGACTGGACGCTCCGGTCGTCGTCTGGGCAGGGGACGGTGGCACCGTGGACATTGGCCTCCAGGCTTTAAGCGGTGCTGCGGAGAGGAACGAAGACATCCTGTACGTATGCTACGACAACGAGGCCTACCAGAACACGGGGATCCAGAGGAGCGGCTCTACGCCCAGGGGCGCTTGGACGACCACAACGCCCTCTGGCAAGAGGGAGCGGAGGAAGGAGGCGGCTCTGATCGTGGCAGCCCACAGGGTCCCCTACGTAGCTACAGCCTCTGTGGCCTACCCGCTCGATTTCGTCGAGAAGGTGAGAAAAGCAGCATCGATCAAGGGGTTCAAGTACATCCACCTGCATGCGCCCTGCCCTACCGGCTGGCGCTTCCCTCCGAGCAAGATGGTGGAGATCGGCCGCTTAGCGGTGGAGACGGGGGCTTGGATCCTCTACGAGGTCGAGAACGGTGTCTTCAAACTGACGGGGAGGAGCAGAGCTCTCCTCGACCCATCGAGGCGGAGGCCCCTCGAAGACTACCTGAGAACACAAGGGAGGTTCGCGCACCTCTTAAAGCCGGAGAACCAAGAGCAACTCGAGGAGCTGAAAAAGAACGTTAACGATGCATGGGAAACGGTAAAAACGATCTTGGAACGCGGAGGCAAGATCTTTTAGCGCACGCTTAACCTCTTTTTCTCGCAGGCTCTGCACGTAGGGTAGCTCGTTCAGCTATCAGCTTGGCAAGCCTAGCCACGCCTTCTCTCATCGCGTTGAGCGGCGGGTAGGAGAAGCTGAGCCTAGCCGTGTTTCGACCACCTCCGTCCACGTGGAAGGAACTGCCCGGTACGTAGGCAACCTTGTACTCCGTTAAAGCTATGGGTAGCAGCTCGTCCATGTCTACGCTCTCAGGGGTTTCGATCCAGACGAACATACCTCCACTCGGGCGGGTCCACTTCACGCCTTCCGGCATGTAGGTCTCTAAGGCTTCAAGCATGGTATCCCTTCTGACCCTGTAGATCTCCTTAAGCTTCGGCAGCTGGCGGTCTACAAGCCCCCTCCTCAGCGCTTCGAGGAACACGTACATGCTGAGCGTCGGCGACTGGAGCGTCACTCCTTGCTTAGCGATAGCTAATTTCTCAATAATTTCCTCCTCCGCTACAACCCAGCCAAGCCTTAAGCCAGGCGCTAGGATTTTGCTTACGGTGGAGACGTAGATGACACGTCCGCTCGCGTCCATCGATTTGAGCGAAGGCGGCACATCTCCATCTAGGTAGAAGTAACTGTAAGGGTCGTCCTCGACGACTAGAAAATCGTACATTTCAGCCAGCTCTAGAAGAGTTTTCCTGCGCTCTAGGCTAGCGGTCCTCCCAGTCGGGTTCTGGCAGGTTGGGATAGAGTAAGCGAGTTTAACCCGTTCACCCACGTTCTCGATTCTCTTCAGCTCCCTTTCCAACTCGTCGACACGCAGCCCCTCCTCGTCCATCGAAACTCCAACCATGCGCGGTTCGTACACGTTGAAGGCCTGGATGGCTCCGAGGTACGTTGGGTTCTCGCTTACCACTAGGTCTCCGGGATCGATGAAGACGCGGGCGATAAGCTCAAGTGCCTCCTGGCTGCCCGAGGTTACCAGCACGTTTTCGGCATTCGCCCTCAAACCTCTTTTCGTCATGAAGCGTGCGATCTCCCCCCTAAGCTCATCTATCCCTTCGGTTGGCGCGTACTGAAGCGCAGCCGCACCTTTCTCCTCGAGAACCTCCGCGACGATCATCTTGATCTCGCCCATCGGGAAGCTCGCCGGGTCTGGTACCCCACCGCCCAGCGATATCACATCCTTTCCAATCCACTTGAGGAGCTCCCTAACTTGCGAGGCTCTAAGCAAACCGGCTCTAGCCGACAGGTACCTTTCTATTTCCATCATCCCATTTTTAACACGTGCGCAAGGTTAATAAACATTCACCATGGTAATTCATCAGAGCAGACCGGACTTTTCTAAAACAAAAAGCATGGCAGCGGCACGCTATTCGAATACCCAGTAAGCTTCGAAGCTTAACCTCTAGTTGCGATGTCAAAAGCCAAGGGATGAAGCTACAGCGTACACTACCCAGCTGACGGCCATCGAAGCGGTAATCGACCAAACGACGGCCGCCGCTGTCAACTTAGCGCTTCCTGATTCCCTGTGGATCGTGGCGATCGTGGCCACGCACGGCATATAAGTTGTAAAGAAGATCGCGAGAGCTAGGGCTTGAGCGCGGCTGAGCTCCAACAGCTTCAGGGCTTCAACGGGATCCGCGGAGCCCTGGTACGCTGCGAGCGAAAGAAGGACTGTCTCCTTGGCCACGAGCCCCGCCAAAGCGGCAAAAGCCGCTGTCTCCGCTTTGCTGCCGCTCAAACCAAATAGCGTCATAAGTGGGGCTAAAACCCTGCCGACCAGCGCGGCATAGCTTTCCCCCGGCGCCGCGGCGCCCGAAGGGCCGTAGCTCGTGAGCCCCCAGACGACGAGGCTGAGCCCGAAGATCACGAGCCCCGCTCTTTTCAGGTAGTGCTTCGCGTAATCCCAAGAGATCCACCAGAGTACCTTAAACGAGGGTCTATGGATCGGGGGCAGCTCCAGCGCGAGCTCCGGCGCTTCGGTAGCGTCCAGCGTCCTCCTAACAACCACCGAAGTTACCGCGAAAAGGCCGAGGGCAGCAGCGTAGGCTGAAGCGAAAACAGCGGCGGCGAGCAGCGGCGAGTCCGCGAAGTAGGCGGAAGCGAAAGCGAGTAGCACGACGAGCCGCGCCTGACAGGGGACGAAAGGCACAGCCACCATCAGCTGCCGCCTCTCCGCCTCCTCTGGAGCAGTCCTCGAAGCCATAACCGCCGGTACGTTGCAACCGAGCCCTATGAGCAGCGGGTACGCGGCGCGTCCCGACAGCCCAACCCTCTGGAACAGCCTATGTAGGGAGGCGGCGGCGTAGGGCCCTACGCCGCTGTCCTCGAGGAGCGCGAGAATGAGTAGCGCCATCAGGATCAGCGGTAGGAAGGAGAGCACGAGCGCTAGGCCGCCCAGCAAGCCGTCCACGAGCAGTGAGGCGAGGGGCGTCGGCGGGAGGCTCGCGCGAAGCCAGCCTGCGACAGAATCGAAGAAGCTCGAGATAAGGCCTGAGAGCGTGTACGACTCCAGATGTTCCGCCAGCTCACTGAGCCCGACGGCTTCGAGAAGGACGTTTAGCGGGAATCCTGTGTTAAGCGCGAACACCAGCGCGTAAGCAGCAAACAGTATCCCGACCGATAGGACGGGCCCTAGCACCGGCGAGAGGAAGAGCTTCTCGAGAGCTCTTTCATCCCTCTCGACACGCATCCTCACCACAGCTTTTTTACTGATCTCGTCGACGAGGTTGAAACGGCGCGATACCGTCAGCTCTTCAGGGTCTACTCCAGCGGACCTCGCTACTGCCTCCCTCAGCTCTCTGGCTTTCCGAACCACCGCATCGCCACCTACCGCCTCGACGAGCTTCGCTAGGTCTTCATCGCCCTCAAGCAGCTTGAGAGCTATCCAGCGGGATGGCGCCTTTATGCCCAGGTTCAAACCCGCGAGCTCCCGTTCCACCTCGGTGATCGCAGGTTCTAGCAGCCCGTAGTCCACTCTCAGCGGCTCTCCCACCCCGCCGCTGAGAACCTCCTGGAGGGCTTTGACGAGCTCGCCCAGCCCCTCTCCCGTTACAGCCGAGACAGCAACGACGGGCACGCCAAGAGCTCTCCTGAGCGCTTCGACGCGCACGTGGACCCCGCGCGCGTGGGCTGCGTCCCACTTCGTCAGAGCCACCACAGCGCGACCAGTCAGCTCGAGCACGTGCACCGCAAGATACAGAGTGCGCTCGGGAGCCAGCGAGTCCACGAGCACGAGCACAGCGTCCCAACCCCCCTTCAGGATGTAGTCCCTAGCAACCTTTTCCTCGACGCTGACCCCCGCCAGCGAGTAGACGCCAGGGAGGTCGACGAGCACTACGTCAGCGCCGTCAAGGTGCAGCACCCCTTCCTTCCGCTCTACTGTCGTCCCGGGCCAGTTGGCGATATGCGCGATTTCTCTCGTAAGCCTCGTGAACAGCGTGGATTTGCCGACATTCGGATTGCCCACCACCGCTACCTTGTACACTCTCCCACCGCTACTCATTTTCACCATCGAGTGGTTTCACCAGGATCTTGGCAGCCATGCCCCGCCCGAGTGCAACAGTCACACCCCTAACCCGCACGACGACAGGCCCCCACTTGTTCGCGACGACCTCAACCTCGCTGCCCGGCGCGAACCCCATCTCGAGCAGCCTTCTCCTCAAGCCGACTCCACCGATCACGTTCACTACCACAACCCTGCTTCCCTCGGGGGCGCTGGCTAGAGTACCCTCCAACGTTCTCACCCCGCCTTCTCAACGTACACGAGGCTGGCAACATCCATCGGTAGGCGAACCCTGCTGCCTTCGATCTCGACTAGAAGATGGTCGCCCTCGGCACCTTCAACCTCCACTAAAGTTCCAACCTTGAGGCCGAGCCTGCCCACCCACTCGAACGCTTCTCTGAACTCGCCTAGCCTAGCGACCCTGTAAACTCCTCTACCAACGCGGCTGAGAGGCAAACCCCGTAACTGGCTCCTCGCTGGAACCGGATTGCCATGCGGACACCGATCGGGCATGCCGAGGTACCTGTCGGCTAGCTTGGCAAGCTCGTCAACGTGCTCCAGCGTGTGAGCGAGCTCGTGAGCGTCGCGCTGGTCAACTCCCAGAACGTCAGTCAGCAGCCGCTCGGCAATCCTGTGATTCCTCACAATCCTTTCGGCAACCCTTAACCCCTTCTCCGTCAGGAAGTAAGAGAACCCTCTCCTCTCCACGTACCCTTTCTCGCGCAGCTTGGCTAGAGCTTTCGCAGCGGTGGGGGCTTTAACCATCAGCTCGTCTGCGATCAAGCTCAGCCTAGCCTCGATCCCAACTTCACCCAGCCTGTAGAGTAACGCGAGATAGTCCTCGCCCCTAACGGCCTTTTCTCTGGTAACCTCCTTTTCGACACTCACGGGGCGAGAGCCTCCCCAGCCTTTTAAATACTTTCGCCTAGGCTAACTTTCATTTAAGATAAGCGTACACTATGGCTTGCCCGTGCGCGCCCTCCGGCAGGTAAATCACTGTCGCGTAACCTCGCCGTTCAAGCTCCCGCGCTAGCAGAAAGCTGGGTACAACGTCCGTGTGCACTTCGACCGCAAGGCGGCGTACGTAGTGAGGAGTGAGGAGCACGGACCCTCGAAGCAAATCGAGCTCGCTTCCTTCCACGTCCACCTTAACGAGGTCCAGAGGCCCTTCCGCGTCTAGCAGCGCGTCGAGGGGGAAGAGCCTTACTCTTTTCCTGCCCCGAACTCCTCCCATCGCTCTAGCGTACTCCGGCTTCAACGTTGCGTTGATGGGCGAAGGCGGCACCAGCAGCTCCGCTTCGCCCCACCTGTCGGAAGCGCACGCTCCCACAACCCTAACGTTAGCGAGCGAATTAACTGTGGCGTTCCGCGCCACAAGCCTGGCGTGCTCTGGGAGCGGCTCTACCGCGATCACGCTACCGCTCGGTCCGACTAGCTTTGCAGCCCTTATCGTGTAGATACCGACAAACGCCCCTACGTCTGCGACGACCCAGCCCTCGCAGGGCCTGAACGGGCTCAGTGCTTCGTAGTCCCTGTAAAAGAAGATATGGAGCACGTTCCTGACGACGTCTGGCAGGTAACCCAGCGGCGCGTAGAGGCGAAGATCCATCGGGAGCTTAAGCTCGAAGAGTATACGGCCTGCGGCGAGCTTGAGCTGGCTGAGGGCGAAGAGTTTGAGCCCTTGCCTCAGAGGAAAGCCGGCCGCTAGTGCTTCAGCCAGCCAACGCACGGTCGACATTCGCTAAACAAAATATTTAATTGCACGCTTGGCAGAGGCCCCCGTGAACAAGGTAGACCCGATGGATGCGCTAGACTACATGCCGCATCCGCTTGTAATAGTGACCGCCGGCGATCCCGATAAGCCAGGCAGGAGGGGAGGGATGACAGCCGCTTGGGTATCCCGCGTCTCCTGGGATCCGCCGCTCGTTGCGGTCGCCACCGCGCCGAAGCGCTTCACGCTCGAGCTCGTGAAGGAGAGGGGCGAGTTCGTCATCAACGTCGTTGGTCCCAGCCTTAAGGAAGCGGCTTTCGGGGTCTTCGGCTCGGTCTCCGGTAGGCAGGTTGACAAGTTCGAGAGGAGTGGGGTGAGGATGATGAAAGCTAAGAGCGTGACGGCCCCCGCTCTCGCCGACGCAGTTATAGCGATCGAGTGCAAGCTCGAGAAGATGATGGAAGCTGGCGACCACACGATCGTTATCGGCCGCGTCGTTGACGCCTACAAGATGAGGGAAGAGGAACCTCTGGTCTTCCACCTGTGGAAGGCTAGAGAGCTCAAGTAATCATTAGACATTTTTATCAGAAAGCTAACGTTTGCTAACGGCATAAAGGCTAAAAGCTTCTAAGCGAGGGGTCGGCGTGGTCGAGAAGTACGACGTGATCATTGTGGGCGGAGGCCCAGCTGGGATGACCGCAGCCTCGAGGATCAAGAGGTTGAAACCGAGCGCGCGCGTGGCGGTGTTCGAGAGGAGCGGTTACGTGAGCTACGCTCCCTGCGGGCTACCCTACTACCTGGGCGGGCTCGCGGAGAGCATCAACCAGCTTGTCCACTACACGGTGGACATCTTCCGCAGGAGGGGCATCGATGTGTACACGCGCGCTGAGGTCGTGGAGGTCGTCCAGGGTCACGCGAAAGTCAGGGTCGGCGGCGAAGAGAGAGCGTTCGAGTGGGACAAGCTAATCCTGGCAACGGGCGCGCGCCCCCGCTTACCGCCGATCAAAGGCTTGAATCTCGAAGGGGTCTTCACGCTCAGGATCTTGGAGGACGGGG
>Ga0209183_1000670_pt1 | contig 12801 bp, 13 predicted proteins | sample LHCtaG_2_FD_184120 | JGI IMG/M metagenome (GOLD analysis project Ga0209183, IMG submission 184120) | Hot spring microbial communities from Little Hot Creek, USA to study Microbial Dark Matter (Phase II) - LHC4sed_replicate (SPAdes)... | ecosystem: Environmental > Aquatic > Thermal springs > Hot... | reverse complement strand
GGGGTGGAATGTTATGGAGTACACTAAATCTGAACTTATGGTTATAAGTGCTGCAAGGGAACTTAAGGATGGAGAGATAGTGTTCGTGGGAATTGGATTACCAAATTTAGCTGCAAATCTAGCTAAAAGACTTCATGCTCCAAACCTAAAGATGATTTATGAATCTGGAGTTATAGGTGCAAATCCAACTAGAATGCCATTATCCATAGCAGATCCATGTCTCGTTACAGGTTCTCAGAGTGTATGTTCAATGTTTGAGGTATTCACCTTATATCTTCAAGCTGGACGGATTGATGTCGGTTTTCTTGAGGGGGCGCAGATCGATAAATTTGGAAACATAAATTCAACGGTAATAGGGGATTATAGAGCGCCAAAAATTAGGCTTCCAGGGAGTGGGGGTGCATGTGATATAGCTTCACTTGCTAAGCGAATTTTAATTATAACGCGACATGAAAAGAGGAGATTTCCTGAGAGGGTAGATTTCATTACAAGCCCAGGTTTTCTTGGTGGAAGGTGGGAACGTGAGAGACTTAGATTAGAGGGGGGTGGACCTGAAAAGGTTATAACAGATCTTGGAATAATGGAGTTTGATAAAGAGACTGGTGAAATGATCCTTACACATCTTCATCCAGGAGTGACCATTGAGGAGGTTAAGCAGAATACTGGTTGGGATATAAGGGTTTCAGAAGACTTAAAAATTACGAGGGAGCCTTCTGAGAGGGAGCTTAAACTCCTAAGAGAGCTTGATCCGAAGAGAATATATTTGGGGAGGTAAAATCCTCCATACACATTTTTACATTTCCATGAATTTATGGGTTTAATTGTTCTCAAAAATGTTGGATTATTCTTGGTCAGTAGTATTCTTTTACTCATCATAAATTGGTGTTCCAGTGCTTTGAACTTCCTTATCGAATTCCTTTTTTATCTTTATGTATATTGGTCCAGGTTCACCTTTACCTATCTTCCTACCATCAATTTCTATGACTGGCACTATTTCTATTCCTGTAGCTGTTAGGAATACTTCATCTGCATTGTAGAGTTCATGTATGGTTATATTCCTCTCCACAACTTCTATTTTAAGTCTCTTGGCAATTTCTATAATAGTTTGTCTAGTGATCCCTGGGAGTATGCTGGCGTATATTGGTGGTGTTATTAACACTCCATTTTTCACGATGAATATGTTGTCTCCAGTTCCTTCACAAACGTAGCCCATCCAATCCAGCATTATGGCTTCATCCACACCTGCATTTATTGCTTCAAGCTTTGCCAATATGTTATTCTGATAATTTAGTGATTTAACCATTGGTGGAAGGCAGAATGGCGGGGTCCTCCTTATAGATGAAACTATTGCTCTAAAAGCTTTCCTAGAAGTTTTTGTAAGTGGGTATTCTTCTAAGCGTTGTGGGATAATTATTATTGTGGGCTTCTGGCAGTGTCTTGGATCTAAACCTAAACGTCCAACTCCACGTGTAACTATGGGTCTAATGTATGCATTCCTCAAATTATTCTTCTTCAAAACCTCAATTATTGCTTTTTTAAAATCTTCCTTCGATAATGGGATCTCAATGCCCACTGTTTTAGCTGATTCGTAGAGTCTATCGATATGTTCATCTAACTTGAATATTCTCCCATTATAAGCTCTTATACCTTCAAAAACTCCATCACCATATAGTAATCCATGATCGAAAACCGATATCTTCGCTTCACTTTCAGGGTAGAATTCACCATTAATGTATATGAGGAGTTCAGAATCTTCCTTCATAAATCCCCCTCAACATCACATTATTGCTTATGAATACTAAAAAATATTGTTTTATTGAAAGTAAAATTATAAGCCTCAACCTTCAATACTTCTTAACATCATACTTTAAACATTGTTAAACTGTTTGGTTGTGGTTTTCATTGTTCATGTTGACAGCCTAGCCGACATTTATAGAGGGTATTTCCATATGGATTAATTGGAAAGTAGAGCGGTTAATTTGTTTTCTAGCTTTATGGTTTCAAGTGTTATAAGGTAGATTAGGGTTCCTGAGCTTCTGGCAATAGCCTATACTTCTGCTCCTTCTGAATAGGATGGAAGGTTTCATATTTATTCTATTTTTGGTTTGAGTTTTGCTCTGCCCAGTTTGTCTTTTGGAGGTTTGTCCGACTTTATAAGTAAGTATGTTAATCTAGTGTTTGATATGTTTGGCATGCTTCCTCTTCAAGATACCATTTGTCCGTCCCCCAGCATATACTTCTTCTTTCCCCAAAGTGAATTCTATTCATGGCGAGTTTTGAAGGGATGAGCCATTATGAGCGTAATGATTGAAAATACGAGTTCTAAAACATCTAGCTTCTTCACACTTTCTCGTTACAACGTGTATATTGTGTTGAGAGTGCGTAAACATTCCTCTGGATTTATGTACATCATTTATATTCGTGTATGAGATTTATATTTGGCATAAGTTTGTGTGGTGGGCATGTCTGTATCTCATTCAGGTATTTTTGGGAGAGTGGCTGTTGTATTGCATAAAGGAGATAATGTGGCAACCGCGTTGACAAATCTATGTAGAGGGTGGGAAGTAATTGTCTGGAGGGGTGGTGGGGAAATTAAAGTTGTCTTATTGAATGATATTCCATTTGGGCATAAATTTGCATTGGAGGATATTCCTCAGAATGGGTATGTGATTAAGTATGGTGAAGTTATAGGGAGGGCTACTAGGCCTATTAAAAGGGGTGAACATGTTCATGTGCATAATGTTGAGAGTTTGAGGGGTAGGGGTGATTTGGAGGTGGGTGTGAAGTGAAGGTGTTGGGTTATGTTAGATCGAATGGGAGTGTGGGTGTAAGGAATCATGTGATAGTATTGCCCACTGTTATTTGTTCTAGGGTGGCAGCAGAACGTATTGCGGAAATTGTGGGTGTTGTTTGTATTGATAATCAGCATGGTTGTGGTCAGATAGGTGCAGATTTGGAGCAAACGGAGAGGACATTGATTGGGATTGGTAGGAATCCTAATGTGGCAGCTGTATTAGTGGTTGGGTTAGGCTGTGAAGGGGTGCGTCCTGAGAAGATTGCTGATAAGATAGCTGCTACAGGTAAACTTGTGGAGCATATCGTAATACAAGATGTTGGAGGAACTTTAAAAGCTATAGAGAGGGGGGCGAGCATTGCACGCAAATTTATCCAAGAAGTTTCCATGTTGAGGAGAGAGGAGGTTGATATTTCAAATATTACACTTGCTTTGGAATGTGGTGGTTCTGATGCAACATCAGGTCTTGTATCAAATCCCGTTGCAGGTTATGTTGCTGATAAACTTATCGATTTAGGGGGGAGAGTGGTATTCTCGGAGACAACGGAGGTCATAGGGGCAGAGCATATACTGGCGAGGAGAGCTGTTTCAAGGGAGGTTGCGGAAAAATTGTTGGAAGTGGTTAGGAGGGTTGAGGAGAAAGCGAAGTCTATGAAAGTGGATTTACATGGTGGAAATCCAAGTCCAGGAAACATTCAAGGAGGTATAACCACAATAGAGGAGAAATCTCTCGGCGCTATTTATAAAGCTGGAACTAAACAGTTACAGGGAGTTTTAGATTATGCAGAACCTATTCCAAATAAAAGTGGCCTCTACTTCATGGATACACCTGGTCAAGATATCGAATCTATTGTTGGCATGTTAGCTGGTGGTGCCCAAATAGTGATTTTCACAACTGGGAGAGGTACACCAGTAGGCTCCCCAATAGCACCTGTAATAAAAATTACTGGTAACCTTGAAACATATAAGCTGATGGAGGAAAACATAGACTTCTATGCAGCTGTGATAGAGGGTAAAGAAACCATCCAGGAAGCTGGTGAAAGACTATTTAATGAAATGATTGAGGTAATAAATGGGAAACCAACCAAGGCAGAAGCCCTGAAACACTGGGAATTCGCCATCCACAAACTAGTATCCACATTCTAGCCAGCATACATGTGAAGTGATCGAAGACTATAAAAAGCTTAATGAACAATAACGGTTCTCTGCTTCTAGACGACATAATGAACACCCCAATTTTTCAGACATAAATATCTGTCCATGTATGAAAAATTGTGCAAGGGGCTTGTGATTTCCGTTAAATATATAGGTTCTTTAGTTCTATAGTACTTTTGGGTTTAATATGCGGGAAGAGGATTTTGAAGTTATTAAAGTTGAGGTTCCAAAAGCTTTGGCTGAGAAGTTTCGTAGATATGTTGCTGAGAAGTATGGTTTGAGGAGGGGTTCTATTACGAGGGCTATAATCGATCTGATTGAGGAGAAGCTTGGTGGAGTGGAGCAGCCTACCACGAGTACGGTTGATTCTATTGTTGGTTTAGGTCTTGAATCTGATATTATTTGGAGTGGAGAGGATTTAGTTGAGGCTTTGAGGAGGAGAATTATCAATGTATCTAGTAGACGCTAATGTATTGTTGGAGCTACTTTACAAGAGGGATAGGTGGAAGGAGTGTTACGATTTCTTGAATAAGGTTAAAGCTGGCATTGTTAAATCGCATATCTTACACTTCACAATACATGGAATATCAGCTATTCTTGGGGATCCGAAACTTGTTTCAAAATTCCTCTCAGAAATTGCAACATGGCGTGGTCTAGTAGTAGTTGACTTACCAATTGAAGAAGAGGTTTTGGCAAGTGACTTGGCGAGTAGTGTGGAATTGGATTTTGATGATGGACTACAATACTACTATGCTAAGAAAGCGAAATTGCAGATAGTTTCCTTTGATAGGGATTTCGATAAGACTGATGTGAAACGTGTAGAACCAAAGGATGTGTAGGTTGATAGGTAATCACGTAATATCCTTCATCTTCGTTAACTGGTGATGATGCTATCTATGATCCTTCTAGTATTTCAGACATTTTCAGACCACTATTTAACAATTAACATCTTCTTAACACTATTTTGGCTTTCTAAGTTGCATTCTTTGATATTGTGCTACAGTGAATTCATGCCTGGTCTTGGATCAGAGTATGGTTTTACGGAACTGTTGAAAGCAGATTCAGGTACTTAGAAGTTTTCTTCCTACTCCCCACACTAATTTTCTATTGAAATTCTATTTAAAACATTGATGTTAAGAGCTATTTGATTTCTTTGTATACTTTAATCAATTCTTTAAATATCTTTGCATCTGACTCGTTTAAGACATGTATTTCAATTCTCCTATTCTGTACAAGCCTTCTAGCTTCATGTAGAACTCTAAATCTATCTATGTTATCTGGGATTTCAATAAGTATATCTATGTCGCTTGCACTTATATACTCACCCTTCACGTAAGAACCAAACATATATGCTTTTCCACCATACTTTTTAGCAATACTACTAAGGGTTTCAAGGTATTTCCCAATATTCTCTTCTAAATCTTCTTTACTTCTCTTTAAATAATCTAGATACCTATACATTTGAACACCTCTTGAACGAACTTTAGAGATTCTCTATACTCTTTCTCACTATACCTTCTAATAAGGTATCTCGCACCTATGTATGCATCTTCAAGAATATCGATAATATACCATAAATCTTCGGCCAGCTTCTTCAAACAGTTATTCTCACTTAAATCAATTAAATCCTTCAATGAATGTATTTTTGGGAAGTCTCCGAAAGCCTTCAATAAATAAGCTTTTAACGCTAGCTGAACTGATTGTTCGAGATGAAATAAAGCTATATCATATCTACCAGCGGAAACATCGTATTCACTGACATTAAGGAAATGTTTAGCTCTAGCCACCATTTCTTCATAGAGTCTAATACTCAATTCAAACACCTACTAGACTTTGAATAGTTATACAAAGATATCTATCTTTTGTATATTTTGAAATCAATCAAATTTAGAAATGCCAAATGATACTGAATAACAACTCAAATTACTTTTCCAATGATCCTTGATAAAACTTGATCAATATATTCAGGCCTGATGGAAATCCTAAAGGTAATGGGGAATCTCATGAAACTTATTTGGCAAAATTGAGGTTCATACTAGGTTAACATTTTAAGGAAGAGGGGTAGGAGTGTGGTGGCAAGTGATATTGTGATGCAAGCTTTTTCCTGTGTGCTGTCTGGTTTTAGTAAACTTATGTAGAATTCCCTTTTAGAGAATGGTGAGAGAAGCGTATTCTAATGCTTAGCAAGCTGAGGAAGAATATTAACAATAGATACTTCTCAGTAACTGTTTATTAAAGCTGGTTATATAAGTTTAACAAACAGTTAAATGTATATTTTGAGTAAACGTAGTGTTTTTGGGATTTATCACAAAATTTATATACTCCACCTATGTATATTGTGATATATCATAAAATAGAGGTGATGTTGAGTTGAAAAGTGGTCCGGAATGTGGAGGATTTAAGAAGTATCTTCCAACCATTATACTGTTGGATGTTATAGCTGTGCTGATTGCTGTAACATACTTTTCTGGAAATTGGGTTCATAAGAATGTGCCTCAAGTTACAGTTTTCGATGCGATATTGCTTATAGTGGTTGGGCTTGCAGCTGGGTTTCTAGGTGGAATTATTGGTACTGGAGGGTGTAGTGTCATGTTACCAATCCTACACTTTTGGCTTAGATATCCTGTGCCAATCGCCATAGGGACAACGTTGTTTGCCGTAATCTTTACAACGATTTCTGGAGCTTTCGGACATTTAATTCGCAAGAACCTTGATAGGAGCGCTGCCTTCTGGATAGGGGGTTTGGGCACGCTGGGGGTTATAGTTGGCTCATGGCTCTTCACGCTACTAGTCAGCACTGTTAGCGTATTGAACTTCATACTCGGCGTAGTTTTCCTCTGGCCATCCTCAGAATGATAGTTGAGGGGAGCGGTATAGCTAAGCCTAAGGGTGGAAGTGGAGAAGGTAGAATGATTCCGGGATCTAGAGTTGGCATGGGCTTATTCGGCTTTGTTATAGGAATTATAACAGGCATTGTGGGTTTGGGGGGTGGCTACGCCCTTGTTCCCGGCCTAATCTACATGTTCAATGCACCAGTATATGTTACGATGGGGACTTCTCTGGCTTCAATGATCCCCCTAGCAGTTGTGGGTGGAGGGATTAAATTGGTGCAGAGCTACGTAGATCTCAGAGCTGGACTCTTACTTGCAGCTGGGACGGTTGTGGGAGCGCAGATCGGTGCAGCTATAATCAAAAAGATTAAACCCAACATTCTTAAACTGATTTTCGGAATATACTTCCTTTACGTTGCACTCAAGTTTATAACAGGATACTTTGGCATCATGATATGGTGAAATTTTATGACAAATTTACTGTTTCTAGGAATTCTGAATTCAATGTGGCTAACAATAATATTCAAGTAGAATATTTTATAAAGCTTAATATACTCTTGTAACATATAACGTGATATATCACAGAATGAGGATGATTAGGCTTTGAGTACTTCGGGAACGAATAAGCATCTATTGCCCCTCATTGCGTTATGCATGCTAGCGAATTGATAATGATTGCTAACATTTGTGAAACGTGAGTCCTAGAAAAGTAACCGAGAATTGAGCTTAAATGAATAGTCTCCTTCATAGAATATGAAACTTTTGAAGGTTTAAAGCAGAATTAAGTTTATTGATTTCTAACGTGTATGGCTTTATTCATATATGATTTATTGATTTCCAATTAATGGTTTTATTGAGCTTCATTTAAATTTGGGTTGCATTATAGTTTTCTGATTTTTGTTATGGTTTTTGTTAATGCTAGTGTTATTATTGTTGTTACGATTAGGGTTATCATTGTTAAGTTTACGTTCACCTTTGGCTCTATGGTTGTTATTAAATCCCTCTTTAGTGTGCTCATGCTTCCTTTATATGTTAGGATTGTTAGTATGGTGTTGGATTTGAATAATTCAGCCATCCTTGAATCCACTTTACATAACTCTTCCATTGTGATTTCAACCTCAACTGGGTATGTAACTCCAAAGAGTTTGTACTGTAGTTCTTTGAGATTTGGGTGATTTCTCCTAATTCCATTTATGGTTATTATGAATAGTGTTATCTTTGTTTCTCCTGGAATTATGCTTGATATTTTTAGTGGATAGTATATGAAGCTTGAATTGAATCTGTACATTATTGGTTCAATGCTCCTCTCACCAGCCTTCAAACTTATCAGATCCACAACATAGTATTGGAAGCCTCCATCAATGTATTCCTTGACAATATCCACAAGTTTGTGGAGCTGTATTTTTGCTGTGATATTATTCTTTAATGCGAATTGCTCAATCCAGTATGCTAATTCATCGGCATTAAATACTTTAATCACTGTTATATCATGGAATCCGATTTTCTCATGGAATATGATCTCTAAACCCTTAAACTCTAATTCCGCACCATAACTTCTAGCTTTAATCATAAACTTATCAGAAACTATCTTCTCCAAAATTTTGAATGATTCAAAACTTGCAGCTTCAACTTTCGGTTTTGATGGTAGTGGAAGGATCTCTAGGATCATGGTATCCTCTGTGGCGGTGACATCTGTGGATAATATCATTATCTCCTCAATCCCATTCCAAGCTATAATAGCCTTTTGGCCCGGCTCATATATTGGTATGTGGGGTTTAACTGGTATAATCCCCCTATCAGCATAAACATTCGGTGTTGAGCACAATACAGCCATTACGAGTAATGTTATTATCCAGTAATGATTCCTTAAATTCATAGCTCAATCCCAAATAAACATTGACAACAGTTTATTTTAAGGCTTCTCAATAACTACAGCCTACCATCAATTGTATCTCTAAATTTGATTTCCCCTACAATAATTGTTGTGGAGTTAATGATGATTTAATTGCTGAATTTCCCTATAACATGAGGATTCCACCTAATGCTTGGAGAATATAAAACTTGAACATTAATTCTTTTGTCAATTCGGTATAGCTTTGAAAGCAAACTAATGTCCTCAAAGAGTAAAAGGGGGGAAATGAATATAAATTGAAGGTATAAATTAAATTTGGCGAGGGTTTTGGTGAAATTTGGAACATTAGAGTATTATAAGAAATTGGCTGAAATCATAAACATAGATGAAACGATTTCCAAATCTCACATAGATACTACTGTGCTTATAGTCTTTGAGGATGTGAAGACAGCTGAAGGGGCAAATAAAGCTTTTTTAATTAAATTCGAAGATGGGAAGGTAGCTGAGGTAAGAGAAGCCAAACCTGATGAGGATGCTGAGTTTACTATAAGTGCAACTTACAGCATACATGCTGGAATTGCAAAAGGTGAATTGGATCCTCTCAGAGCAAAAATATGGTATAAAAGTATGATGAAGGCAGCGAGATCTCTACCAGTACTGAGACGCTTAGGGGAAATTCTCAGAGAAATGAAAGATGTAGAGTATTGATGAAAACTTTAAGGGAAAGTGGTGGCAATTGCTGATGCATGTTCTGGTATATGACTATAACCTTCTCTCATCGATTATATATATGGTTACTAAGGGTTGTTTCCATTGACCATAATATCTAAATTCATAATTTTTTGTATTCATTCAGTTTAAATTCTATTTTCAAATGAATTGAAACTATGGAATCAATATTTCCTAATAGGATATTCTAATGTTAATTCATCTTTGTGGGTATGTTTACTGCTACTATTATGCTTAGTGCTGCTGCCCATTCGAGATCTCCTTCCTCGATTATTTTTAAATCGTATGTTATTGCTAGGTTATCTATGTAGTATATTAGTGGTCTACCTTGATCTGACAATATTCGCCAAAACCTCTTCTTGTCTTTCATAATTCTCCCCCTCCTATCATTGAGAATGGTTTTAGTGGTGTGTGGTTTTTCGATGGCTTGTAATGCTTCTTCAATGCATTTTTCATGGAAGTCTAGTACAGAGTAGTCTGCTATTCTTAGGTGGAGTTTCCATTCTGCTAAGTTGAGCTCTCTTGAAATTTTAACGGTTTCCACAGTTTTGCTTTCCAGTTCAGATCTATATTTTTCGCCGATGATTATTGCTGGGGATATGTATGTGGATGAGAATGCTAGTAGCTCAGCAATTTCTCTGCGTAAACTTTTAGTTGTGAGTTTTTCTACTAGGGTTTCTATTGCCTTGATTGGGTATGTAAGTTCTCTGAATGGTTTACCTATAAATTCTTTGAGTTTATTGCGATATTCTTCATATAATGATGGTGTTAACCCGAGGTTTCTATACTTAAACCTCTTTGAAAGCCATTTAACTGATTCTAATGCCCCCTCCTCCTCTGGATCTAGTAATACTACTCCGCGTAGATTCTTAACTAAAGCTGCATACTTTGAGAACATTTAATTCTCCCTGTCTTGTTACAATTAAATTTGATGGTAATTTTACGTAAAATTTTTCTCTTGGTTTACGATATAGCTTTTTGGATGATGAAAGTTATGTCCACTGATTTATGAGGAGTCCCAGGGGTATCTGACACGATATCCTAACTATTATTTTACATGTTTTGTGTGTGTTGTTTGTGGGTTATGATGTCTTATATGTTCAAGTATGAGATTAAACTGCTATTAGGATTTAGACATATGGTTTGGCTTTGATTTTTTGGGTTGTCTTCATATTCCCATTATGCTTTGATCTGCTTTAACTTTTCAATTTCCATTGCTCTTTTAATTATTTCTCTTGCAATTATTCTTTTCCTCATTTTCGGTATGTGTGTGACATTCTTTTTGACATCTATGATGTATACTTCATTGTAGTCTGATTCGAAACCTATATCTCTCCTTGAAACGTCGTTGGCTACTATTAGGTCTAAGTTGTTTTCCAGTAGCCTCTTATATGCTCTTTCTATCATTTCTTCTAATGGTACTCCATATTCTGCTTTAAATCCCACTATTACGCTATTCTCAGCGTATCTTCTAACTTGACTTGATATTTTTGGTGTTGCTATAAGTTTCACATTTACTTCACCTATTTCGCTTGGAATTTTCCCACTATATTTTTCGGCGAATTTGTAGTCTAATGGTGCTGCTGATAGGAATATGTAATGGTACTCTCTTTCTTTCAATTCTTCTATGGTGGCATTTAACATTTCTTCACATGTGGTTACACGTATAACTTTTGCATCTATTGGTGGTTCGATGTTTGTGGGTCCTAGGATTAGTGTTACGTTAGCTCCGTGGGCTATGCATTCTTCAGCTAATGCTAAACCCATTTTCCCACTACTTGGCGTTGTTAGGTATTTTATGTCGTCTAGGTATTCCCTTGTTGGTCCAGCTGTTATGAGAACATTTCTTCCAATCATTATTTTTGGTGTGAAGAATCTTATCACAGCACTTATTACTTCTTCTGTGGAGGCTATTTTCGCTTTCCCCTCTTCAATTCTTGGTCCAATGAATATAACTCCTCTCTCCTTTAGTTTTCTTATATTTTCAGTTACGAAGGGGTTTGTGTACATTGTTTCATGCATTGCTGGAACTATCATTATTGGTATCCCTGTCCCTAGAGCTGTTGATGCAAATGTTGTTACTGGTGTGTCATCTATTCCACAAGCTATTTTGCTTATTGTGTTGGCTGTGGCTGGAGCTATTAATACTAGATCGGCTTTTGTCACTGTTTTTCCACATAGCTCTACATGTTCAATTTTACCAGTTAGGGTTGTGATGACTGGATTTCCAGTAGCCCACTCCATTATGTTTGGATGTATGAGTTCGGTGGCTGCTTTACTCATTACTGTATATACTTCAGCTCCATGTCTCATTAACCCTCTAGCTATATCTGGACATCTAATTGCAGCAACACTTCCACAAATGCATAGCACAATCTTTTTACCTTTAAGTTCATCACCCCATGATCCAATTATCTCCTTACTTGGATGTGGCATATAACCCCTGAAATAGTTTTTATAGATTTACCTTATAAAGGATATTGAGTGAGGGGTTAGCTGACATGTATTACCTTATATCCTGATGCTTTTCTAAGTCTATTCATTATTGCTAATCCAAGTCCTTCTTCAGGGACTCCTTCAGCTAGGATTAATTCAACCCCCTCATCATCGAATTCCCTTAATATTCTGAATAGATTTCTAGCTATTGTGGATAAGTCTGATCTACTTCCAACACTCTTCACTATCCCCATTTCATAATTCTTGACAGTTTCATCTGTAGCCATTACTCCAACTCTCCTTCCCATTTTAGAGTATTCATTAATTAACTTATTGATTTCTTTGATAATCTTATCAGTTTCTCCTTCCACAACTATTAATTCGGCTTTGGGTGCATAATGTCTGTATTTCATTCCAGGTGATTTCACTTCGTCTATTGGTATGTCTTCTTTAGCTTTTGCCGCTTTATGTACAATTATATCTCCCAATACTTCTTTTAACTCTTCGTATGTTACGCCTCCAGGTCTAAGTATTTGTGGGGGTTTTGTTGTTAAGTCTAGGACTGTGGATTCCACTCCAATTTTCGTTGGACCTGCATCTAGTATTACATCTATTGATCCATAGAAGTCTTGTATTACATGTTGAGCTGTGGTGGGGCTTGGTTTTCCAGCAATATTTGCACTTGGAGCTGCTATGGGTGTTTTTGAAGCTTTTATTAGTGCTAGAGCTACATTGTGTTTAGGCATTCTAATACCAACAGTTTCAAGTCCTCCTGTTGTGACTCTTGGAACTATATTTGAAGCTTTTAATACTATTGTTAGTGGTCCAGGCCAAAATCTCTTCATGAGTTCTTCGGCTACTTCAGGTACATCCACAGCTAATCTGTATACATCATTGAATTCTGCTATGTGTACTATTGTTGGATTGTCTGGTGGTCTACCTTTAACTTCATACATTCTCTTAACTGCTTCTTTATTTAATGCGTCTACTCCAAGTCCATAGAC